>Ga0247813_10000841_pt1 | contig 24977 bp, 28 predicted proteins | sample UWRJL169409C1_FD_180719 | JGI IMG/M metagenome (GOLD analysis project Ga0247813, IMG submission 180719) | Plant litter microbial communities from Arlington Agricultural Research Station in Wisconsin, United States - UWRJ-L169-409C-1 | ecosystem: Environmental > Terrestrial > Plant litter >...
TGGCGCCGGTCGCCGTCAATCCTATGCCACCCTCACCGTCAGCATAGGCGACCGAAAGAAGCATGCCGCGAACAAGGGGTGACAGCGCGGTGACATTGACGTCACCCTGCAGCTTGATTTCCGGAAGCATCGTGCGGCTTTGATCCCTCGCCTGCTCCATGCAGGTACCAGCGAGTATCGACCGACGACGGAACAATTGCCAGTGAGAAAGCTAAAGCCGAAGGGGAGCGTCTCACCCGCCCCCTCCCTTCCCTTGCAACCCGGCCCAGCCGGTCCGGTCGGGGGCTTGCCTAAGCGCACGAGGACATGTCGGGTGTCGCATGTCTAAATGGCTAAGACGCCGCCCAAAGTGACACTTTAACTTTGCGCAATCCGGACATTCCAACCTGGCCGCCACATCATCTGTAGCGGCATTTTAGAAATGCGACATATAGGCTAGTTAGAGACGCGACAATCGTCGCCTCTTGGGATGCTGGTCGAACGTCAGCATTGGGAAGCAAGATAAGCGGCGTGCATCGTGGTCGAGGCCATCTGTGTTCGGAGTCGTCATGTCTTGTTTGATTGTTATGTCTCAGAAGGAATTGCATCGTCTTGAACTAATCCGGCAGATTCGGGCTCGGAGGCTGACTGTCGTCGAGGCGGCTGGGTTGCTCGGTCTCAGCCGCAGTCAGGTCCACCGTCTGTTGCAAGCCTATGACCTGGCCGGCGCCGATGGTCTTGTCTCGAAGAAACGCGGCCGTGCGAGCAACCGGCGTCACAGCGAGGACTTCCGCAACCTGGTGCTCGACTTGGTGCGTGAGCATTACGTGGATTTCGGACCGACCCTGGCCGCCGAGAAGCTGCTCGAGCGCCACCGGATTGCCGTCAGCAAGGAGACGCTGCGTCAGTGGATGATGGAAGCCGGCATCTGGGTGTCGCGCCGCGAACGCAAGAAGCGGGTTTTCCAGCCGCGCGGCCGGCGCGACGGCTTTGGCGAACTTGTGCAGATTGATGGGTCGCATCACTGGTGGTTTGAGAACCGCGGTCCCAAATGCGCCCTGCTCGTCTATATCGACGATGCCACCGGCAAGCTGTTGCATCTGCGCTTTGCCGGCTCGGAGAACACCTTCGACTATCTGCACGCGACGAAGGCTTACCTGCAGCAATGGGGCAAGCCGATCGCGTTCTACAGCGACAAGCATGGGGTTTTCCGCACCACCCATGCTTCGCAGCAGGACAGAACCAGTGGCCTGACACAATTCGGGCGGGCGCTTTATGAGCTCAACATCGACATCATCTGCGCCAATAGCCCTCAGTCCAAGGAGCAGACATCAGGATGCACCTTGTTGGAACAGTTGAGCGTCAATTAGGTAGGGCTTGCGACTACCATAGCGTCCGCCGGCCCCTTTTGCGAGTCTGACGTTGCCTGGAGGTTCATAGAGGTAACGATGGTTGGTGGCGTAGCGGTGTCGTTTGAGGATGCCATTTCTTCCAAGCAGGTGGACGGTGGTCGGGCACACGCCGAGTTGGTGCGCCACTTCCTCGCCAGTTAGCATTCCGCTTTCCCGCAGTCGTTCGAACCGGGTCTTCAGGCCATAAGCTCGACGGACGAGCATGACCTTCTTTAAAGTAAACGGCTCACCGCGCCAGTTACGATGGCCGAGCATATTGAGGCGAAGGGCAATTTGCTGGTCGTCCCCGGTTTCCAGGAACTGGTTGATCAGAGCCACGACCACTTCCGGGGTCTTGCGGATTACCGACATGGGTCGGGGGCGCGTGACTGCCAGACTCTGTGTGCGACCGCCGCGCCAACGGATGTGCATGTTGATCTGGTCATCAACCAATAGCGTCACATCTTCGATGAGGAGACCAAGCATGTGCTTGCGCTCGATCGCACTGGTGCGTTCATCGTTCCAGATGCGAGGAAAATCGGCGGCCAAGCCCCTGATCCGCTCCTGCGCCACGTCATCCAGTAGCGACCGGTCCGCCTCGCCCTGACGTTCATGTTCTCGCTGAAGAACATCGAGGTCTCGAAGCTTGCCGTTCCAGTCTGCTTCGAGGGCGTCGGCGACAAGGCGATTGTCAGGATCGACCTTCAGATAGCGGCGACGGGCGAGTTCGGCCTCGTACCGGGCGCGCTGCAACTGCCTGTCGCGCAGCGACGCAGCTTGTTCGACGCGTTGCGCGATCTCCTCTTGCACGGCCAATGCGACTTCGATTGCGGTTGGCGCCATGGCTTCGAGTAGCAATGCGCTGATCGCATCATCGACTGCGGGCCCCCTGGCCCATTGGCAAGCTTTGCCAGCATGGCGCACGACAGCCTCGTTGCAGATATAATAGGGACGCAGCGTCCCTTTGGAATGTTCATAGTGGACCCGCATGCGGGCGCCGCAACGTCCGCACAGTACGCGACCCTGCAGCAGGCCGTTGCCTTGGCGGGGCATACGGCCCCGCAGACCCCGGGGAAAAGGCGACAGAATTTTGTTCAAGGGCCACCTGATTGCGCTCGAACTCCTCCCATGAGATGTAACCTTCGTGGGCATCCGGGATGAGCACCTGCCAGTCGGATCTCGCCACTTTCTGCTGCACGGGCTTGAGCTTGGCATTGTAGGCCGTGCGCGTACGTCCGTATGCAAAAGCGCCAGCATATCGGGGGTTGTGCAAAATCTGGATCAGGCGGGAGTGGTCGATCTCGCTCCAAAGGACATCGCCCTTGCCGATACCGCGCCGGATGCGCCGGGGAAACAGGATCTTCTCGCTGCGCAGTCTACGCACGACCGCGCAGGCCGAACCGGTCTCGCGGTAGGTATCGAACAACAATCGCACCGTGTCCTGGATCTGGCGATCCGGATCGAGCACCACACGCATATCGGGAGTGTAGGCCAGTCCAATCGGCAACGGTAACTCAAGCTCACCGCGGCGTGCCTTATTGAGAATGCCGCCCTGCAGCCGCGACTTAAGAATGTGTAATTCGGCCTCGCTCATCGTGCCCTTCAGGCCAAGCAGCATACGATCGTTGAACGAAGCCGGATCGTAGACGCCGTCCTCGTCCATGATGAGCGTGCGGGACAAGGCGGCCAGCTCCAAAAGGCGATGCCAGTCGGCATTGTTGCGGGCGAGGCGAGATACTTCCAATCCCAGCACGATCCCGGCGTGGCCCATTGCGACTTCGGTCACGAGATGCTGGAATCCATCGCGGTCTTGTGATCGCGCACCGGAAAGACCGAGATCGTTGTCAATGACGTGGACGCGTTCAATTGGCCAACCCAGCGCCACCGCGCGGTCCCGTAAAGCATATTGCCGCTTCGTGCTCTCGGTGTTCTCAAACACCTGACGAAGGGAAGACTGGCGAACGTAGAGAAACTCATCGCGGCGCAAATGGTCGGCGTTGACCCTCATGGCGATGTCAGTAGACATGTGCTCCTCCTGTCTCTGTCGCCAGCACCATATTGGCGAGCATGCGCACCAGCTGGCGATCGTGCGCAGTCATCGAGGTTGTCCTGACCCGGGGGTTTGCCCGGGGCTGCGCCGGCGGCGGCTGGGAGGCTGGGCTCAACACTGCCAGGCCGCGCCACAGACCGTGGAAAACAATGGCGCCCACATCTCTCGCGTTAGCCGCGCCGCAGACAACATCGGCGCGGAGTGCTTCATAAATGTCCCTGGCGTTGGACGGCATTGCGACAGCGCTCGTCTGCTCGTCACCGTTTTTTTTTACGTGCCACAGCGCGCTCGATGCTGCGGGGATGGACACTGACGCCAAGCCTTGCATACACCAGCTCCGCCAATGGGCGGGCTTGCAGTTGGTCGTGTGTATCGAGATGCTGCTCGATGAGCCGCATGACCTCGCCCGTAAGCTTGTGGGCGGACTTCGGTCCGCGGGTGCGCGGCAAAAGACCGGCAACCCCATCGCGCTCGAATGCGGCCTCCGCCTGATAGTAGGTCGGCCGAGACAGGCCAAAAAGCGCAGCCGCATCCCCTTTATTAGCGCCGTCCTCGTGAACGTATCGAAGCATCTCGTACTTCACCTGGACGAGATCGAGTGGGTCAAAGAAACCTGTTTCCCGGAACCAGGGGGCGCGGACGTCTTCGGGCCGCGGATTTAGAGCGCCGAGTTGACGCAGACGATCGCGCTTACTTTCCTTCGCCATAAGCCTTTCCAATTTGTAATGTAAAATACGCCGCATTAGGATGAAGATCAATTGAAATATGTCCAATGAAAGCCGGATATATGCCGTATTTACAAAGATTATCTATCGGAATCCGCCAGCGTGCAATTGCTGCTGCGGCAAAATTATCTTGACAGTAGCGGCATAATTTACCTGACACGATGTTACTCTGCATCACGGCGGCTCTCGATGAGATCGATGAATGCCGCTAGCGCCGCCAGATCATCTGGACGTGAAAAGGACCGGCCTGCAGCGACCTCGGTGAATAGGTCGACATTGTCGACATCAGTCCACGAAGCCAGCAGCGAACGCAGTCGTCCTTGCGCATCATAGAACATGACACGGTCTTCGCCCCAGTTCTGCTTGCGAGTAGCCAGCACGAAACGGTGACCGCGCAAGGGATGAAATGGGTGCGTTATCTCGAACTCTATGCGCGCTTGGCTAGCCGCACGACCTGCAGTCCTGGACTTGAAAGAAAGGGCGCGTCGAGCGCGCCAACCAGACGCTACAGGATCGGCTGGTGAAGGAGTTACGGCTGCGTGGCATCGACACGATCGCGGCGGCCAATGCCTATGCGTCGGAATTCATGGCCGACTTCAATCGCCGCTTTGGCAAGGAGCCTCGCAATCCGAAGGACATGCATCGGTCGCTTGCCGCGCATGAGAACCTCGATCGCGCCATGTGCCGCAAGGAAGTGCGCAAGCTGTCACAGGCCCTGACGCTGCGCTATGACAAGGTGCTGTTCATCCTCGATCCGACGGATCTCGCCAAGACGCTCGCCGGTAACAAGGTCGTTGTCTGCGACTATCCCGATGGTCGCCTCGAGATCACCCACGAGGGGACGTCCCTGCCCTACAAAACCTTCGACACGCTGCGCTCGGTGCACCGCTCCGAGGTGGTTGAGAACAAGCGGCTTGATGACATGCTGGCCCTGGTGGCAGAGATGCAGGCCGGACGTGAGCAACAGCGCAGCCAGAGTGGACCACGCCGCACCGGTCAGACCGACCATATGTTCGGCATTCGCGACGGCAGTACAGCCAATGGCTACCAAAAGCGCGGCACCAAGCCTGGCAGGAGGACGGATTTTACCAATGATCCAATGGTAATCGCCCGGCGACAGCAAGCCCTTGCGCAGTTGAAAGCGGCGGAGTGATCGGGGTGTCAAAGCTAAAGTTTACTCTTCCAGCTGGAGCCATCCGCCGCCGCCCGGCCTACGCAACCCCGACCAGCTCCACCCGGGCGGCGGCTTAAGTCTGTGTATCGGCAAATATAGAATCTTGCAAAATCAGTAATAACGAATAGGATGATGTCGCGTCTCTAAATTTCTTACTTTGTCTCATCTTTAAATAGCTGTGACATCATCTGTAACGAAGTGCATTCTATTTCCAAGTGCGACAGAGACAATATTAGCCATGATTTCAGGAGGATGGAATGGCCGCTCCCCCTGCGTTTGAAGCTGCAGGACAGATGGAGGTTTCTACGCTGTTGCGAAATCAGCGCGAGTATCCATGTATACAGACGGATTTGGCTCGCTTTTCATCATCGTCCTGCGCCAAGCCTCTTGCTCGGCATTTATTAGGGCCAACTCCCAAACACAGGCAATCACGGGTCTCTTTACTGTGTCCATGGGCTCGGTGGCAGAATACAGCTTTCGATAGATATACTGACACAGCACCGAACCTTGTATCCACCAGTGAGCCGAGATGGAAACGCCCAGTTCGCCAGGGTGAATGATGACAAAGCCCATGCCGTTGTCATCGCCCTCGTCCGCTATACGCGGTAAAACATCCCGTCGCACAAATGACTGTGCGAGGATTAGCATGGCTTGATCTATCGTCCGGCTGTCTGCGACAAGACCATAGATTTTAAATTTGAGACCGGCCATGTCCCATAGGCCTAAATTTGAAACACCGCGTGGGTGATAGATTTCGATTGTTTTTGAGTTCAAAGTCGCACTCCGCTCGACCTATTATTGGTGCTAATCGGTGATCAATTTGGGGTGCGTCCGAAGTGTCGCCATTCCAGCTAGTGATAGCGGCGGATCAGGCCGACGAGTTTGCCCTGGATCTTGACGCGGTCCGGTCCGAAAATTCGGGTCTCGTAGGCCGGGTTGGCGGCTTCAAGTGCGATGGAGGCGCCCTTGCGGCGGAAGCGCTTCAACGTCGCTTCCTCGTCATCCACCAGAGCGACAATGATTTCACCAGGGCTGGCGGTATTCGTATTGCGGATGATGACGGTATCGCCATCCAGAATTCCTGCCTCGATCATCGAATCGCCGCGGACCTCTAGCGCGTAGTGTTCACCGGATCCGACCATTTCGAACGGAACGGAAATATCATGTGTGTTGTTCTGGATTGCCGAGATCGGAACACCTGCCGCGATTCGCCCCATGACCGGTATGGAAACGCTGTCGCCATTGGCAGCCGCCGGTTTGGCGGCAACGGGCGGGGCTGGTGCCTGAACGCCAAGACTGCCCTGGATGACGCTGGGAGAAAAGCCCCGCTTTGGCTGGAGGCTCATCGAATAGGCCTCCGGCAGCTTGATCACTTCGAGCGCCCTTGCCCGGTTGGGCAGGCGCCGGATGAAGCCCCGTTCCTCAAGCGCTGTAATCAGCCGGTGAATGCCGGATTTCGACGCAAGATCCAGCGCATCCTTCATTTCATCGAACGATGGCGGCACTCCCGATTCCTTCATTCTTTCGTGAATGAACAGAAGCAGTTCCTGTTGCTTGCGGGTCAGCATGAACGATCACTCCAGAATCGAGAAACAAATCAAGAACGAACACTATCTGTTCCATATGTGTTCCGCAAGTCCCTAAAATTCATTGAGTGTTTTCAAAGACAGATGGCGATTCCGATGACCGGATCGAGGCGAACAAGTTGTCGTCTTTACCGACTTCTGTTCGCTCGCTCATCAGCTTCCCGCATTTCGGAACCTTTGCGCGCCTGGAGCCGTTCATTCGACGCAAATGAATGACTGTTTCAGGAGGCAATAGTGGCACGATATGTCGATGAGCGTGGCGATGTCGTTTCAACGGACGAAACAAACCGAACCGTGGAGATGAGTGGCGTGAGGGCACGTCAGGGCCTTTTGGGCCGGCCGGTTTTGATGGTTCTGATTTGCGGCCTTTTGCTGGCTTTGATTGCCTGGGCTGGTGCTGAAATGTTTGGCGAACGCTTGGACAAGGATGCCGCGACGCGCGTCCAGGAGAATGCGCCCGCAGCCGATGTGGCGGCGCCATCCAACCAAGGAACGGTCGATAATACGCAGACGACCGGCAATCCGTCTCAAATGGCACCGGCCGGCAAGAATCCCACGCCGCAGACAGGGTCGGGCGGCTAAAGGCATCCGGACAAACTACGTCTTCCCGAATGCTGTGTATTACACGACGGAGCCCCTCGCATGTTTCTAACGTCCGTAGATATTACGGGGGACTCTATTCTAGTCGGATGTCTGCCATTTTCGCGCCCACCAGACCGATAGCTTGCGCCGCCGGCGCCGGACGAAGGCGAGATCATGCGACAGGACCAGCAATCCCAGCGGCACCATCCAGAATCCGAGGACAGGCAGGAAGCCAAGAATGCCGCCGAAGATCAACACGCCGCCGATGGTAATACGCAAAAGACGCGATTGCGGCAGCCGCATCCGCCATGAACCGATAATCAGTTCATGTGTTGCGGCGTCGATGCCGAATTTTTTCGTTTTTTGCGGTTCCGCCATATATTCCACCTATCGAGCGTAAAGCGCGTCCCTGTAATGCTGCAATCCCGCAATGCCAAGGGTTTGGCTTGCGCGACAGTCAGAAGGCGCTGCCTCCCACAGATGGGAAGTTCTCCACAGTGTGACAAGATTGTGCGTTTTTTTTGAAAAACCGCTTGGCAAATCGGAAAAGCATTTGTATTAGCAGCCTCACTTCTGCAGCACACACCGCCGCAGACGATCCCTGGTAGCTCAGCGGTAGAGCATTCGACTGTTAATCGACAGGTCGCCGGTTCGAATCCGGCCCGGGGAGCCAGTTTTCAAAGGCCTTGCTGAAAAGCGAGGCCTTTTTGGTTTCAGGCGCTATCGCCCCTCGCCTGTTTTATGTCCCTACCGATAACCGGTGGCGTCCGCCGGTTCGCCTGCATCCTGTACCTCAGTTATGTAGCGCCAGCAGTCAGGCCGCGATCCGTCGAGATCGGCGAAGCCGTAGATCTTGGCGAGATCACCGCTTGAGGTAGACTGGCCGTTGAGGCGGCCCCGGTCCGGATCCGCAGCAAGCGCCGCAACGGCACGGCCGGTAAAACGCGGTGTTTCGGAGATCACGAAATGCGGCTGGACTGCTGTAGCCTCCATCCAGTTTTCTTCACGCACGCCGTAGATATCGAGCATCATTTCGGAGCGCATCCAGCCGGGTGAGATTGCCACCGATGTCGCTGCGTGTGGCGCAAGGTCCTGCGCGTGCGCCCAGGCCATACGGATAACGCTGGTCTTGGCGAGGTCATAGAAAGGGCTGAGCCGGTAGTGCTTGGCATTGTACTCCGCCGTGCCATCCGTCACCTCCACCAGCAGCCCGCCCGGCCTTTCGATCATCAGCGGCAACGCGTAATGGGCGGTGATCAGATGGGTATCGATTGCCAGCCGCAGTAGCTTCAGGCCCTTTTCGAGCGTGTGTTCCCAGACCGGTTTATTCCACTCGGTCAAATGCTCACCGCCCCAGATATCGTTGACGAGAATATCGAGTCGTCCTTCCTCGCGGCGGATGCGGGCAACCAGAGCCTCGACCTCCGGGTGGACAAGATGGTCCACCCGCACGGCAATGCCTTTGCCGCCGGCCTCAGTCACCAGCTCGGCCGTCTCTTCGATCGTTTCCGGGCGGCCGTAGTCCGATTGCTGTGTGCGTGTCGTGCGCCCGGTCACATAGACCGTTGCGCCGGCAGCCCCCAGTTCCACGGCGATGCCTCGGCCGGCACCGCGCGTACCGCCGGCCACCAAAGCGACCTTCCCTTGCAGATCAGCTGTCATGTCATTGTCCTCCCTCTCGCAAACGGACCAGAAATCGGGTAGATTATAACCGAACGTTCGTTCATAAATTAAATGAATGCAAGGGGAAATTGATGCCGCGTCCACGTACGCTATCCGACCAGCATCTTCTCGATCTGGTGTTGACGCTGATCCATGCAGAGGGGCCGGAGGCGGCAACATTTTCGGCTGTCTCCAAGGCAAGCGGCTTGTCCGGCTCGACGCTGGTGCAGCGTTTTTCGACCAAGGCAGCGATGCTCCGTCAGGCTTTGCTTCATGCCTGGGATGAGCTCGATGCAGAGACGGCGCTGCTTTGCGGATCTGTCCCCAGAACGCCGCAAGGCGCGGCGGCCCTGCTTGTCGGACTGTCGCAGAATTACGGCGACAGCGCCGCTGTCTATGCCGACGGCCTGCGTTTGCTGCGCGAGGATTTTCGCGATCCCTTACTGCGCGCCCGGGGAGCTGCCTGGGGACGAACGCTCGTCGAGGCCATCAGCGCGTGTTTTGCCAATGCCAGCCGGCCGGAGATGAGAGCACGGCTGATGCTTGCCCAATGGCAGGGCTCGCTGCTCTGGTGGGGATTTGAGGCGGATGGACCGGTGGTGCCCTATGTGGAATCGCAGTTGAAGGAATTTCTCGCCGAACTTGGCAAATAACCCCCCGCCCTCGCCGGCTTTTGTCAGAAAACAAGATCCGGCGCAAAAACTCGGTCATTTTCTGTTCGCTGATAGTGAAATCGCGTTTCGCAATATCCATCTCGTGCTGGGGCGTAAATTCGCCTTCGACAAGCAAGCCGTGGGGGATGACGCGTGACTGACTATCGATCCGCTGCAACCGGGGCGGCGGGCTTTTCTCTCGGAAGCCAGTGGATTGCCTATCGTCACGGCGAATCGGGTGATGCGCTGTTTCGGCGCACTGATGGCAGCGCTTACGCCAAAGTCTCTACCGGCAGCGGCGTGGCGCTGCTGGATGACGAGCGGCGGCGCACGGCGTGGCTGTCCCCCTTCAAGCTCGGATCTCCCACAGTTCTCGATTGGCAGGTGTCGGACGATGTCGCATGCTTGGTGACAAGTGCCGTGCCCGGCATTCCGGCAGATCAGCTCGAAGCACATGAGTTGATGGAAGCCTGGCCTTCGATCGCGGCGCGGGTGCGCGACCTCCACGCGATTCCGGCAAACGATTGCCCGTTCGACCGTGGCCTTCAAACCATGTTCGAACGGGCGGCCGACGTGGTTGGACGTGGCGGCGTCAATCCGGATTTTCTCGATCCAGACGATCACGGCACGCCGCCGCAGACCCTGCTCGAGCGGGTACAAGCCGAACTGTCCGAGCGGCTGGCGCAGGAAAGCCTTGATCGTGTCGTTTGCCACGGTGATGCCTGCATGCCCAATTTCATGATAGATCCGGAAACGCTTCGCTGCACGGGAATGATCGACCTCGGACGGTTGGGCATGGCGGACCGCTATGTCGATTTTGCGCTGCTTGTCGGCAATACCCGCGAAACATGGCGCACCGTAGAGGAAGCTCAGGCTGCGCAAAATCGTTTGTTCGATATGCACGCGATCGCGACTGCCGACCGGGCAAGGCTCGATTTCTATCTGCGTCTCGACCCGCTGACCTGGGGATAATGATCATTCGGCACGGACGGTCGGCATGACAAGTGTACGAGACTTTCTACTGACGGTAGTGTAGAGGAATTCAATCCAGTAGACCCACGACAGGAGCGGACAATGCCGTCGATCGAGTTGCTTATCGCCTTCATCGCCACCACGGCGGTCTTTGCCTATATTCCCGGTCCGGCCATGCTGTATGCGGCGGCCCAGACAATTGCCCGCGGCCGTTGGTCCGGACTGATGGCATCGCTGGGCATTCACCTCGGCGGCTACTTTCATGTCATTGCTGCGGCGGCAGGTCTGTCGATCCTGTTTCATGCCGTGCCAACCCTATACATGATCGTCAAATTTGCCGGCGCAGCCTATCTGATCTGGCTCGGCATTTCTCTCTTCCGTGCCAAGGTCGAGGACGCCGCCGCCCTGCCCGGCATCACGCCGAAATCCGGCCGGCGCGCCTTTTTCGAAAGCGTCACCGTGGAAGTTCTCAACCCCAAGACGGCGATTTTCTTCGTGGCTTTCCTGCCGCAATTCGTCGATGCATCGGCCGCCTTCCCGGTCTGGCTGCAGCTGGCAATCCTTGGAACGATCGTCAATCTGATGTTTTCGTCGGCGGATATCGTCTGCGTGTTTCTGGCCGGCGCGGTGATGACCAAGCTGCGCCGCTCGAGCTCCGCCCAGCGCCTGATGCAGCGCGCCGGTGGCACCATGCTGGTTGGTCTCGGGGCTCATCTGGCTTTCCAGAAGAGCTGAACCCAGCCGTTATACTCCAGCCGTAGCCAGCTGCGGCTGCCGCTTCATGTGGCGAATCGGCAGTTGAAATTTTGTCAGCAGTATTCCTCCGCAAAACGATGAAATAAAAAGCTTTCTCCGCGAAACCTTTGATCCGCCGTTCCCGTATCTGCGTACACGACGACGCTGGATACGATGCGCGGATGAAAATGAAAAACAACGACCTTTCCCACGAAACCCCTATCATCGTCTGGTTTCGCAAGGACCTGCGGCTTGACGATAATCATGCGCTTCATGCTGCTGCCCAAACCGGCCGCAGTATCATTCCCGTCTATATCCGCGAGCCTTCACAGTACGGCACAGGGCCGCTGGGTGCCGCCCAGGCTTGGTGGCTGCATCATTCGCTGAAAGATCTGGAAAAGGCACTCGGCGGCCTTGGAAGCCGGCTTATGCTGCGCGGCGGTGAGCCGGGCAGCGTGCTGGCCGCGCTGATTGCCGAAACCGGCGCGTCAACCGTCCATTGGAATCGCCGCTACGATCCGAACGGCATCGCCGTCGATGGGCCGCTGAAAGAGACATTGGGGGTAAACGGAATAACCGTCAAAAGTTTTGCCGGACAGCTTCTCCACGAGCCCTCACGGTTGAAGACGGGCTCGGGCACGCCCTACCGCGTCTATACGCCGTTCTGGCGCGCGCTCGAGGCATCCGGCGAGCCGGATCAGCCGCTGGAGCAGCCAGATGCGCTGGTTTCTCCAGCCGAATGGCCCGGCAGCGAGGATCTGGCCTCCTGGGCGCTGTTGCCGACGGAGCCGGACTGGGCACGGACGTTTTCTGAAATCTGGACGCCCGGCGAGGCCGCAGCACTCGAAAGGCTGGAAGCATTCGTCGAAGACGATCTTTCCGGTTATAAGACGCGGCGCGATCTGCCCGGAACCGATGGTACATCGCGGCTCTCGCCGCATCTGGCCATGGGGGAAATCTCCCCTGCCCGCATCTGGCACGCCACGCGCAAACTCAAGAATGTTCCGGCCGAGGATGTGATCACCTTTCGCAAGGAACTTGTCTGGCGCGATTTCTCCTGCCACCTGCTCTTCCATAATCCGCAATTGCCGAGCGAAAATCTCAACCGGAAATATGATGCTTTTGCCTGGGCTGAAAACGACGACGCGTTCAAGCGCTGGACGAAGGGCCAAACCGGCTATCCGATCGTCGATGCCGGCATGCGGCAGCTGTGGCGGCACGGCACGATGCACAACCGCGTCCGCATGATCGCGGCATCCTTCCTGATCAAGGACCTGCTGATCGACTGGCGCCGGGGGGAAACTTGGTTCCGGGATACGCTGGTGGATGCGGACCCCGCTTCCAATGCCGCAAGCTGGCAGTGGGTGGCCGGCAGTGGCGCCGATGCGTCGCCGTTCTTCCGGGTTTTCAATCCTGTCTTGCAGGGGGAAAAATTCGATCCCGACGGCATCTACGTCAAAACCTTCGTGCCGGAACTGGCGGACCTGCCCGCAAAATTCGTGCACCGGCCCTTCGAGACGCCTGAGAGCATCCTTGATGCTGCCGGTGTGACGCTGGGCGTCACGTACCCCAAACCGCTCGTGGACCATGCAAAGGCGCGCGACCGCGCTCTTGCTGCCTATAACAAGATCAAGGACGCAGCATGAACGCCCCCTTTTCCCATGGTCCGCATCATGTTCCCGGCCGGCGCCTGTCGATCGCCGTCATTGGCTCCGGCGTTTCCGGCAGTTCTGCCGCATGGGCACTCAACCCTGTCCACGACGTCACACTCTACGAGAAGGACCAGCGTCCGGGCGGACACACGGCGACGGTCGATATCGATTACGACGGCACGCCGATCTCGGTCGATACCGGTTTCATCGTCTATAACGAGGCGAATTATCCAAATCTCACGGCTTTGTTTGCCGAGCTAGACGTGACGACGCACAAGAGCGACATGAGTTTTTCGGTGTCGCTCGATCAGGGGCGGCTGGAATGGAGCGGCGACAATCTGGCCACCGTCTTTGCCCAGAAGCGCAATCTCGTACGGCCTTCCTTCCTGATGATGCTGCGCGAAATCCTCCGCTTTAACCGAATCTGCCTGGAAGACCGCAGCGCCGGCCGGCTTGAGGCGATGTCGATCGGCGACTATCTCAATTGGCGTGGTTTCTCGCCGGGCTTCACCAACAATTACCTGGCGCCGATGGCCGCTGCGATCTGGTCGTCGCCGACAGCCAAGATGCTGGATTTTCCAGCCGAGAATTTCATCCAGTTCTTCGACAATCACCGGCTGATTTATTCCAAACCGCACCCCTGGCGCACGGTCACCGGCGGCAGCCGCAACTATCTGCGCAAGCTTTTGCGGCCGCTTGGCGATCGCGTCCGTCTCAACTGCGGGGTGATATCGATCCGGCGTGAGGACGGCAGGATCATCGTCAACGACGCGCATGGCACGACAAAAGTCTTCGACAAGGTGATCATCGCCGCCCACAGCAACCAGGCGCTGGCCATGCTTTCCGATCCGACACCCACGGAAAGCGCGCTGCTGTCGGCCGTTCCCTATCATCCAAACCGGGTCATCCTGCACCGCGATACCGCATTGATGCCGAAACGAAAAAAAGTCTGGGCTTCCTGGAATTACTTGCGCGCGACCAAACCCTGTGGATCACAAGGTGTCGCCGTCAGCTACTGGATGAACCGTCTTCAGGGCATTGCGCCACAGCATCCATTGTTTGTGACGTTGAACCCGGAGCGCGAGCCAGCAACCGGGACCGTGTTTGCCGAATTTTCCTATGATCATCCGCAGTTCGACGCAGGCTCGATGGCCGCCCAGCGTGCCCTAAAGGCGATCCAGGGCGATAACGACACCTTCTTTGCCGGCGCCTGGACCGGATACGGCTTTCATGAGGATGGCCTGGCATCAGGGCTTGCAGCTGCAGAGGCACTTGGCGGTATCATCCCCTGGCGCCAGCAGATATCATCGGTGTTCAGGGAGGCGGCAGAATAGATGGGTGCGTCATCCGGATCGGACATGACGAGGAACGGCGCGCCGCCGCAGGCGGCGGCAGCGCTTTATGCCGGCCAGGTCATGCATCAGCGGATGAAGCCGGTCGGCCACCGTTTCAGCTATGATGTCTTTTCCCTGATGATCGATCTCGACAGGCTCGACGAGGCGGATAGGCTGAGTAAGGTCTTCTCCGTCAATCGCCGCAATCTTCTGTCGTTCCACGAGAAGGATCATACGGGCGACAGTGCATTGCCGCTGCGCAACTACGTCGATACCCTGTTGCGGCAGACTGGCATTGCGATCCCGCCGGCGCGCGTGCTTCTGGTCTGCTACCCACGCACCCTCGGTCTCGTCTTCAATCCGCTTTCGGTCTATTACGCCTATGAAAACGACGGCGCGCTGATTGCCATGATCTACGAGGTTCGCAACACCTTCGGCGAACGCCACACCTATGTCTGCCCGATCGGACCGAACGATGTGTCTGACGCCGGCATTCGCCAGCAATGCGACAAGCTGTTTCACGTTTCGCCGTTCATTCCGATGGCCATGCGCTACCAGTTCCGCATGCTGCCGCCGGGAGACGCTATCCGCTGGCGCATTCTGGAGACCGACAAAGACGGGCCATTGCTGGCTGCAACCTTCTCCGGCGTTCAGGTTCCGTTGAAAACAGGCAAGATTTTGCGTCTTGTTGCCCGCATTCCGCATCTTACACTCAAGATCGTTGCAGGGATTCACTGGGAGGCATTGAAGCTCTGGATCAAAGGCGTCCGCTATATCCCGCGGCCGCAAGCGCCCGAACCGACGAGCGCCTGGAAGGAGGGCCGCAAGACAAGCCACGATTTTTCTCATGAATCCCATGTTGGCGGTCCGGCGGAATGAGGCTATTTTGTGTCAAGAGCAATGATTGCTGAGGAACTGTCGAATGAGTACAGCAGGCACCGGTTATTGTGACCCGAAAGACGGAGAGCGTCTTTCCACTGAAAATTTATCGCGCATTGTCAAAGGCCTACCAGCGAAAGCTCAGATGGTGCTGCGTGGTCTTGTCCACATGCAGGCGGGATGTCTGAAGCTGACATTGCCTGATAGCCGCACCGTGGTCGTCAAGGGCAAGGCGCAAGGACCTGTCGCTTCCGTTACGCTGCATAACTGGAACCTGCCGCAACGGGCGCTGACCGGCGGCACCATTGCCGTTGCCGAAAGCTATATGGACGGCGACTGGGACAGCCCGGATGTCGGCGCCTTTCTTGAACTCTTCCTCGTCAACACCGACGTCGGCCGCAATTTCTCCAATGGCGCACGCGGCGTTCTGCGGCTGGTCGAAAAATTCCGCCACTGGATGAACGCCAATACCAAATCCGGTTCGAAGAAGAACATTTCCGCCCATTACGATCTTGGCAATGCCTTCTACAAGCAGTGGCTCGATCCGACGATGACCTATTCCTCGGCCCTCTATTCGACGGGTGCCAATGACCTGCAATCGGCCCAGCGCGCCAAGTACAAGGCGTTAGCGGATGCCGCCGGTATCAAAGCCAGCCATCACGTGCTGGAGATCGGCTGCGGCTGGGGTGGTTTCGCCGAATATGCGGCAAGTGAGATCGGTTGCAAGGTGACAGGCCTGACCATCAGCCGCGAACAGCTTGCCTTTGCCAATGAGAGGATGAAGAACGCCGGCCTGTCCGACAAGGTCGAGATCAAGTTCCAGGACTATCGCGACGAGGCCGGGATGTATGACCGGATCGTCTCCATCGAGATGTTCGAGGCCGTTGGCGAAAAATACTGGCCCGCCTATTTTTCGCAATTGCAGCGCTGCCTGAAGCCGGGCGGCAAAGCCGGACTGCAGATCATCACCATCAAGCCGGAAGCCTATGAGGAATACCGCGCCAACCCGGATTTCATCCAGAAATATGTTTTTCCGGGCGGCATGTTGCCGACCCCGCAACATCTGATCGATCTCGGCCGCAAGGTGGGTTTGAAGATCAGCGGCGATTTCGGTTTCGGGCTGGATTACGCTCGCACGCTCGCTGAATGGCGCGAGCGCTTCTGGAACGTCTGGGACAAAGTCGAACCCCTCGGTTTTGATATCCGCTTCAAGCGGCTTTGGGAATTCTATCTGTTCTACTGCGAAGCCGGTTTCCGGGCCAAGAATATCGACGTCAGACAGATCGTGTATGAATAAACCCGCAACCGGCGGCGGTGCGGAGATGCAGATCAGCCGCCGGATGCTTTTCGCCTACGCCCTTCCTGCAGCGCCGCTCGCAGCCCTCGGCCTGCCGCTCTATTCGCTTGTTCCGACCTACTATACCGAAACCCTCGGCCTGCCGATTGCCTCGGTCGGTTGGGCGGTGTTGCTGGTGCGCCTGTTCGATGCGGTCACCGATCCACTTGCAGGCTATGCAGCAGACCGGATCAATCAGGGCTTCGGCCGCCGCCGGCTGCTCTTCCTTCTTTCCTTGCCTATCGCTGCCCTGTCGGCCCTGATGCTCTATTGGCCTGCAGACGGCGCTGGCGTTGCGTGGCTTACCGTCTGGGGCATACTGACATCGCTGGGCTTCACGCTGGTGGTCGTACCCTATTCCGCTTGGGGCGCCGAACTGGTCAATGATTACCATGGCCGCACGCGGTTGACCTCGGCGCGGGAAGGCCTGACGCTGGTCGGGACGCTGATCGCCATCGTTTTGCCGTTTGCAATAGGCTTTGAGCAGAAGGGGTTTTCCGGTCTTGCGGTGCTGGGCATCGCCGTCGCCGCAATGCTCTTGCTGTTTGGCAGCCTCACCGTCTGGCTCGTTCCCGAACCTGTAGACACAACAAAAAGACGGTTGCCGTTGCTGCAATCGCTGTCCTTCCTTGGAGCCAACAGGCCTTTCCTGCGGCTGATCGCTGCATTTTTCCTCAACGGTCTCGCCAATGGCATTCCGGCGACGCTGTTTCTCTATTTCGTCTCAGCTCGGCTGCTTTTGCCGGAACTCCGCGGGCCGCTGCTCTTCCTGTATTTCCTGAGCGCCATCGTCGGCGTACCGCTTGCAGCGCTGGCGGCGCGAAAGCTTGGCAAACACCGTGCATGGTCTGTCGCGATGATTGCCGCTTGCGCTATTTTTTCAATGGCGCCCTTTCTGTCCCCCGGCGCAGCCGTCCCTTTCGCGCTGATCTGCGCGGCAACCGGCCTGTTGCTTGGTTTCGATCTGGCTCTGCCGCCCTCGATCCAGGCCGATGTCATCGATGCTGATACCGCCGCCTCCGGCGATCAGCGCAGCGGTCTCTACTTCGCCGCGTGGGGTCTTGCGACAAAGCTTTCGCTGGCAGCCGGCGTCGGCATTGTTTTTCCGTTACTCGGCTCCTTCGGTTTCAATCCATTTCCCGATGCGCATAACGATGAAACGGCGTTATTTGCCCTTGCCGCGATATATGCCTGGGTGCCGGTGGCGCTGAAACTCGCCGCGATAGCACTGATGTGGAATTTTCCGCTGGATAGGACTGCCCAGAACGAATTGCAGGCTCGTATCCGGCAATAACGTCACCGCCCGCTTTACCGCCTCCTCCGAAATGCCTATGGAAGCTGCAGTTTTCCAACTGCTCGTATCGAAGGTGACGACGTGCGTCTTGCATGGATTTTTCTGGCGCTTGCCATTGCAACCGAAGTGATCGGCCTGACCGTGATGAAGGCAGCGTCGACAGGCGGCGGTGTCTGGGGCTATGCCGTCATGTATGTCTCGATCGCCCTCTCCTATTTTTTCCTTGCCAAGGCCGTGAAGACAATCTCCGTCGGCGTCGCCTACGCCATCTGGGAAGGGTCCGGCATCGCGCTGATTACCCTGGTTTCCGTGTTCGTTTTCAATCATGTGCTGAACTATCAGGAAATGATCGGCCTGTTGATGGCGGTGGGCGGTATCATCCTGGTAAATGCCGGCGAAGTGCACGAAGAAGAGGAGGTTGCCGATGACCTCGCCTAACATCTATTTCATCTTCGCTGTTCTGGCCGGTGTGCTGGATGTCGCCGCCAATCTTGCCTCGACCAAGTCGAACGGCTTTGCCCGGCGCGGCTGGGGCGCCCTGTCCATCCTGCTCGTGCTTGCGGCCTTCGCCTTGCTGGTCGAGGCTGTCAAGGGCATGGAACTGGCGATCGCGTATGCCATCCTCGGCGCAACCGGCATTTTCGGCACGGCGATCTCGGCCCGCATTCTTTTCGGCCAGAAGCTGAAGCCGATTGGCTGGGTAGGACTTGCTCTGGTCTTCGGGGCAGTGATCGTCCTTCACACCGCCTGAGGATCCCGCTCAAGCACATCGACGGCATGCCCACCGGTGACCAGCGGCCGCGTTTTCCACCCGGTCGCCCTATTGATCAGCCAGAAATAAAGGCCATAGGGCAAGAGGTTGAGCAGCTTCATGACGTAGGTGAAGCGCCTTGGAAACGTGATCTCGAAGCCGCTGGATTTCAGGCCTTCTGCAATGCGATCCGCCGCCACCTCGGCACTGACGAGGGCCGGCATCGGAAATGCATTCTTTGCCGTTGCCGCCGTTTCGACGAAGCCGGGATTGATGATCTGCAGGCGCACCCCCACCTTGTCGAGATCGAATTTCAAGCTTTCCGCCATGTTGATCAGCGCTGCCTTGGTAGCGCCGTAAGCAGCACTTGTCGGCAGGCCGCCATATCCGGTGACTGAGGATACGATGGCAATCTGGCCATGCCCCCTCGCCTTCATATGACGCACTGCCGGCAGCAGACAGTTGACCGTTCCGTTCAGGTTGACTGCAAAAGTCTTTTCGAAATCCTCGCGATGCAGGTCCTCGCCGTGCACGGCAACGTAGACGCCGGCATTGAGAACCGCGAGCACCATCGATCCGTGCTCGTATTCGATCGCAGCTAAAATCCGTTCCATATCGCGCGGATCGGTGACGTCGCCGTCGAGCACGATAACCTTGCCGGGGCCGGGTGATTCATGCTGCAACTGCACCAGTTTCTCGTGATCGCGCGCGGTGACGACAACGTTGAAACCGTCCTTGACCAGCCGCAGCGCCAGGGCCCGGCCGATGCCGGAGCTTGCTCCCGTGACCCAGGCGAGACCCATCTCGGGGTGTGCGACAAAATCGGTCATGGGGGTTCCTTTCGCTGCTTCATCGCGGATCCCGGAAACCGGGATCACCTAACAATACGCATTGAAATGTAGTTTGTTCCCGCATTCGGGCCATTGTTCGGCAAAACGTCAGCCGATCATGTCACCGAGCAATTGTCTCCATGAGCCGGTCAGCTTGACCGGTGCCTGGGAGACGGCAAAGCCGATGCACGGGCATTCGGCTTCCGCCACGGGGCGGTGATCGATGCTCTCGTCCGCCACCGATATGTCACCTTTTGCAAAGCGCCCGCGCGTATCGTTGAAAGCGCCGTCGAGAACCAGTGAAAGCTCATAGCCTTCATGCGTATGGGCCGGAATCACGCGTCCCGGCTTCAGCCAGAAGAAGCTGACATCGCAACCGTCGATCTTTCCAAGGCTGTATTCCTTGAAGCCCGGCAGTTTTCGTTTCCACGGGATTTCAGCGGCATCAAGCCCGGCAAAGTCGCGAATGGCCTTTGGAAAAAAGGCGTTAGGCTGTGCTCGTGCCGTGCCTGCCATTGCCAGAGGGGCTGCTGCGAAAACGGCTTTCAATGCTTCGTCTCTTAACCTGAGAGAAACCGGCTCCATGTGTTCCAGGATATCGCCGACGACCATTTCGTACTCGGCGACCTTGGGTCTATTGATGGATTGCATCTCGAGATGTGCTTCGACCAAGACACGCGCCGGCGCCGGCAGAATGCCGGCAGCATATCGTGCCATCAAGGCATCTACTGTATCCAGCTGAACATCAGCCATCGATTGTCTTCACCTGTTTTGCCGCACGGCGCAGCGGAAACTATCGCCTCACTACGCCAAGGGTCAAGAAATGGATCACCCCGGTTGTAAAACGCCGTCTTCCACTTTTGGGTCGATTTTTGCCCACGACAGCGTCAAGGTGAAACGCTATTTCTTGCTTGAGGAGCAGCGTGAGCCGAAAAGACGCTAGGATTTCGGTATGTTGAATTGCAAGGGGATTTGTGGCTCGGGCAGTTCCCTCATGTCCTGTTCAAATCGTCATCCCTTCAGGTTCCTGCCTGAGGCAATTATCCGCAGCCGAGAGGTTTACTCATGCCCGTTCTGACTTCCGTTCTCGATGCCATCGGCAATACGCCGCTGATCCGCCTCAAGGGTGCCTCGGAAGCAACCGGATGCACGATCCTGGGCAAGGCGGAGTTTCTCAATCCGGGCCAATCGGTCAAGGATCGCGCAGCACTGTCGATCATCCGTCACGCCGAAAAATCCGGCCAGCTGAAGCCTGGCGGCGTCATCGTCGAGGGCACGGCCGGAAATACAGGTATCGGCTTGGCGCTGGTTGCCCAGGCGCTCGGCTACCGCACTGTCATCGTCATTCCCGAGACACAGAGCGAGGAAAAGAAGGATGCGTTGCGGCTTCTCGGTGCCGAACTCATCGAGGTTCCCGCCGTCCCCTACAAGAACCCCAACAACTATGTGAAGTTGTCCGGCCGTCTTGCCGCCGAACTCGCGAGGACCGAGCCGAACGGCGCGATCTGGGCCAACCAGTTCGACAACGTCGCCAACCGCGACGCCCATGTCGCAACCACCGCACCGGAAATTTGGCGCGATACCGGCGGCAAGGTCGATGGCTTCATCTGCGCCGTCGGCTCCGGCGGCACGCTGGCCGGTGTGGCGCTTGGCCTGAAGGCGAAGAACCCGGACCTCAAGATCGGAATCGCCGATCCGGAAGGGGCTGCCCTTTACAGTTTTTATGCCCATGGCGAGCTGAAATCATCCGGGAGTTCGATCACCGAGGGCATCGGCCAAGGACGCATCACCGCCAACCTCGAAGGTTTCACGCCGGATTTTGCCTATCAGATACCGGATGCCGAAGCCGTACAGTTGGTGTTCGATCTTGTTGAAAAGGAAGGCATTTGCGTTGGCGGTTCCTCCGGTATCAACATTGCCGGTGCCATTCGCCTGGCAAAAGATCTGGGACCGGGACATACCATCGTGACGATCCTCTGCGACTATGGTAACCGCTATCAGTCGAAACTGTTCAACCCGGCATTTCTGAAGTCCAAGGGCCTTCCTGTTCCGGCCTGGCTGACGCGGAATTCCGGAATAACGGTCCCATACGAACCCGCCGGATAAGCATCTCATGACCACACTTCCTCTTTTTCGCGACGATTTCTATCTTTCAACCACGGAAGCAATCGTCACAGGAATACGGGAAGACGGCGGCATCGAGCTGGACCAGACCTGTTTTTACGCAACCTCGGGCGGACAGCCCGGCGACAATGGTTTCTTCGAGCGCGCCGATGGCAGCCGCATCGAGATCGAGACCACCCGCCACGGTGACACCAAGAATATCATCATCCATGTCCCTGCTGCCGATCAGCCCTTAGCGCTGGTCGGGGAAAAGCTGGTTCTGCACATCGACTGGGCACGCCGCTACAAGCTGATGCGCATGCACACGGCCTGCCACCTGCTCTCGGTTGTCTGCCAATATCCGATCACGGGTGCTGCCGTCGGCGAGGACGAAAGCCGCGTCGATTTCGACATGAGCGAAACCATAGACAAGGACGCCGTCACCGCCGCGATGATGGCGCTGGTTGACGGCAACCACTCGATCTACCTGCAATGGATCACCGACGCGGAATTGGAGGCCAATCCCGATATCGTCAAATCGAAGAATGTCCGGCCGCCCATTGGCCTCGGCCGTGTCAGCCTTGTCTGCATCGGCGAGAATGCATCGGTCGATAGCCAGCCCTGCGGCGGCACGCATGTGTCCGAAACCCAGGAGGTCGGTGCGATCTACATTGCCAAGATCGAAAAGAAGGGTAAGGAAAACCGGCGTTTCCGCATCCGTTTTGGCACGCCGGACACTGCGTCCACGGGAGAGTAATCGATGACCGAACAGAAAAGCGCTTTCGTCGTTTCCGCCGATTGGTTGCAGCAGCGGCTGACCGATCCTTCGGTGAAGGTTGTCGATGCAGCCTGGTATCTGCCAGCACAGAAACGGGACCCGAAGGCCGAATATGTGGCTGGCCACATTCCCGGCGCGGTCTTTTACGATCAGGACGCCATCGCTGACCTGACGAGCGGCCTGCCGCACACCATTCCCTCGCCCGAATCGTTTGCAGAGTCGGTCGGCAAGCTGGGCATCAGCGAGAACGATACGATCGTCGTCTACGATGGTCCCGGTATCTTTACCGCGCCGCGCGTCTGGTGGCTGCTGCGCAGCATGGGCGCGAAGTCGGTGTTTGTCCTGAATGGCGGCATCGATGGCTGGAAGGCTGAGGGCCGCCCGGTCACCACGGATGTTCCGCAGCCAACACCTGCAACATTCCATCCTCAATTCAATGCTGAAGCTGTGACCTCGTTCGCGCAAATGTGCGACATCGTTGAAACCGGTTCCCGCCAGATTGCCGATGCGCGTGGTGCCGCGCGCTTCACCGGCGAGGAAGCCGAACCCAGAGCCGGCATGCGATCGGGCCACATGCCCGGCGCCAAAAGTCTGCCTTCCGGTGTCTTTTCGACTGGCGGCAAGCTGAAATCGCTCGACGCCCTGCGCGAAACGATCGAGGCGGTGGGTATCGATCTCGACAAGCCAGTCGTCACTTCCTGTGGTTCCGGCGTCACCGCAGCGATCATCATGCTGGCATTGCAATCGCTGGGCCACACCGACAATACGCTCTATGATGGCTCGTGGTCCGAATGGGGCAGCCGGGCAGACACACCCGTCGTTACCGGGAAAGAATGATCAACATGACCAAGGACAAAGCAGTCGAAGCGCTCGACGTCCGCATCACCGAACTGGAAATGACCGCGCCACCCAAGCAGAGCCTGCCGGTGCCGGTCAATATCCAGACCGCGATCATGCGCGTGCCAGAAATTCCGCTGCCCTTCTATCGCTTTCTCTACCTGCAGGTCGGCAAACGCTGGAACTGGGTCGACCGGCTGCGGGTGAGCGATGCCGACCTTACCGGCGTCCTGCACGACAAGCGCAATGCTGTCACGGTGCTCTATGTCAACGGCGCCCCGGCCGGTTTTTTCGAACTGTTGCAGGTGGATGAGGATATTGTCGAACTCTCCCATTTCGGCATGTTCGAACATGCGCTTGGCCTTGGGCTGGGCAAATGGTTTCTGCTGCAGACATTGTATGCGGCTTGGAACTCCAATCCGCAGACAGTGCGTGTTGCGACCAACACGCTCGACCATCCCCGCGCGCTGCAACTTTACCAGCGCTTCGGTTTTTCCCCGGTCTCGACCCATGATGCCAAGGTCCTGCCGCTCAGCGATGACGAGCTGCTGGAGTTCGCACGCGGGCTCTGACCTTCGCAACGGCAAGTATCGGGTGTCGCTCCATGTCGGCACATGGCATTTCCTTCGGTATTGAAACCGGAGGAACCCGAGATGCCGCTACGTTACCAACCGATGCCGAGCGATCTTGCCGCGCGCTACCGCCGCCGCGAGCCCGATGCTTACGGCCTGACACCGGAACTGCATGTCTCCGACGGCCAGGGCATGCCCTGCCGTCATTGCCTCGTCAATATTGCCGAGGGAGATGGCTATCTGATTCTTTCCTATCGCCCGTTCCCGGAGCTGCAGCCCTATGCGGAAACCGGACCTATTTTTCTGCATGCGGACCAATGCGAGGCCTATGTGGGTGGCGCGGCCGTTCCGCCGATCCTGACCACCAGCAAGGATTATCTTTTGCGTGGCTATAGTGCTGACGACCGGATCGTCTATGGCACCGGCGCAGTCATTCCGGTTACCGGTATCGATGCCCGGGCAAGCGAGCTGCTGGAGAAGCCGGAGGTGGCCTATGTCCATGTTCGCTCGGCCCGCAACAATTGTTATCAATGCCGCATCGAGCGCGCGTGAAAACGGGGCCGGAAGATACCGGCCCCGTCAACGGCAATGTTGCCGGTGCTCCAATTAGGCGATCTTCAATACCGCCTCCGGGGCATAGCTCTCATAACCAAGCGCCTCGGCAACCGCCTTGTTGGTGACGCGCCCCTTGTGAACGTTGAGGCCGGCACGCAGATGCCGGTCCTCTGCAATCGCCTTCAGACCGCGATCGGCCAGCTGTAGGCCGTAGAATAGCGTCGCGTTGTTGAGCGCATGTGCCGAAGTCACCGGAACGGCACCGGGCATGTTGGCGACGCAATAATGCACGATCCCATCGACTTCATAGGCCGGATGGGAATGCGTTGTCGCATGCGAGGTCTCGAAGCAGCCGCCCTGGTCGATGGCGACATCGACGATGACAGCGCCCTTCTTCATGCCGGACAGCATCTCGCGCGTCACCAGTTTCGGTGCTGCGGCACCGGGGATCAGCACGGCGCCAATCACCAGATCGGCAGAAAAGACTTCCTCTTCCAGCGCATCGATGGTCGAAAACCGGGTATGGACGCGCCCGGCAAACAGATCG
>Ga0247813_10000842_pt1 | contig 24936 bp, 24 predicted proteins | sample UWRJL169409C1_FD_180719 | JGI IMG/M metagenome (GOLD analysis project Ga0247813, IMG submission 180719) | Plant litter microbial communities from Arlington Agricultural Research Station in Wisconsin, United States - UWRJ-L169-409C-1 | ecosystem: Environmental > Terrestrial > Plant litter >...
AGGGCCCGATCAAGTCGATCACCGACTTCGGCGTGTTCGTGGGTCTGGCTGCCGGCATCGACGGCCTGGTTCACCTGTCCGACCTGTCGTGGAACGAAACCGGCGAAGCCGCCGTTCGCAACTACAAGAAGGGCCAGGAAGTCGAGGCTCTGGTGCTCGCAGTCGACGTCGACCGTGAACGCATCAGCCTGGGCATCAAGCAGCTGGACAGCGATCCGTTCACCACGTTCACCACCGTGAACGACAAGGGCCAGATCGTCACCGGCAAGGTCAAGACGGTCGACGCTCGCGGCGCCGAAATCGATCTGGGCGAAGACATTCTCGGCTACCTGCGCGCCAGCGAAATCTCCCGCGATCGCGTGGAAGATGCTCGCAACGTGCTCAAGGAAGGCGACGAAGTCACTGCCGTCGTGCTGAACGTGGATCGCAAGACCCGCAACATCCAGCTGTCGATCAAGCAAAAGGACATGGTCGACGAACAAGGCGCCATGGCCAACCTGAGCCAGCAGTCGGCACGTGAAAACGCCGGCACCACCAGCCTGGGCGCACTGCTGCGCGCCAAGCTGGACAACAACGACAGCAAGTAAGCTGCGTGCACGGGGCAGAGCAGGCCGAAAGGCCGCTCTGTCTTTTTTTTCGCCCATGTTTTCCGGCCTATGACCCGCTCCGACCTTGTTGAAGAACTCGCAGCGCGCTTCGCGCAGCTGACGCACCGCGATGCCGAATACGCGGTCAAGACCATCCTCGACGCGATGAGCGACGCCATGGTGCGGGGACACCGGATCGAGATCCGTGGTTTCGGCAGCTTTTCGGTCAACCGGCGCCCGCCGCGCATCGGACGCAATCCGCGTTCGGGCGAAAGCGTGCATATCCCGGAAAAGCGCGTACCGCATTTCAAGCCCGGCAAGGCGCTGCGCGAGGCAGTCGATGCCCGCACGGCGGAACTCGGTGGCGCCAACGCTGACAAGAGCGCGAAAGGCGTCAAGGGCGACAAGGCGTGACGCCTGCAAAAGTAGAATCCTCCTGCCTTAGGGGATGCGCATGAAATACCTCCTGTGGCTGCTCAAGGCAGCCATTTTTTTTACCCTCTTCGCTTTCGCGCTGAACAACCAGCACGACGCGACCGTTTACTTCTTCTTCGGAACCTACTGGCGCGCACCGCTGGTGCTCGTCGTGCTCGCTGCGTTCACCGGCGGCCTGGTGGTCGGCGCGCTCGGCATGCTGCCGGGCTGGTGGAAGCACCGCGCCGCCGCCACGCGGCCCACCGTTGCGCCCGAAGTGACGCCCCCCGGATCGCCGCCCGTGACACCCGCCCCGCCCGCCACCGACCTGCCTGCCGTTCGCCAACATGGACTTTGATTTCACCTGGCTGCTGCTGAGCCTGCCGATCGCCTTCGTGCTCGGGTGGCTGGCCTCGCGTTTCGACCTGCGCCAGTTGCGCTTCGAAAACCGGCAGGCGCCCAAGGCCTACTTTCGCGGACTCAACTTCCTGCTGAACGAGCAACAGGACCAAGCCATCGACGCCTTCATCGAGGCCGTACAGAACGACCCCGACACGCAGGAGCTGCACTTCGCGCTGGGCAACCTGTTTCGGCGCCGAGGCGAATACCAGCGCGCCGTGCGCGTGCACGAACACCTGCTGGGCCGCGGCGACCTGAGCCGTGCCGATCGCGACCGCGCCCAGCATGCGCTGGCGCAGGACTTCCTGCGCGCCGGCCTGCTCGACCGCGCCGAAGCCGCCCTGCAGAAGCTCGAAGGCACGCGCTACGAAAACGAAGCCCGGCTCTCGCTGCTCGCCATCTACGAACGGTCACGCGAATGGGCACAGGCCGCCGCAGTGGCCCAGAAGCTGGACGATGCCGAGCAGGCGAGCTACGAAACGCGGCGTGCCCATCACCTGTGCGAACAGGCCGACGAACAGATTGGCGCTGGCGACATGGCCGCCGCCGAACGGCTGCTCGAGCAGGCCGCCGAACTGGCGCCCGATGCACCCCGGCCGGCCATCGACCTGGCTGCGCTGCAACTGCGCAGCGGCAATGCGGCCGCCGCTTTCGCCACCCTGCACGCACTGAGCGAACGCGCCCCGCTCGCACTGCCGCTGTATGCGGCCATGCTGCAACAGTCGGCCGTGGCGGCAGGCCGTGCCGAGGAAGCGCTGGCATTGCTGCAGCACCGCTATGCCCAGTCGCCATCCATCGACGTGCTGGAGGCCGTGATCGCACTGGGTGGCGTGCCAGCTGCGCTGCCGGGCGCGCAACCCGCCACCCCGCACACGCTGGTGCCACGCGATGGCTACATCGCCCACCTGGCGCAGCAGCCGTCGCTGGTCGCGGCCTCGCGCTGGCTGGCTGGCGAACGCTTCGAGCACGAGCAGTTCCATCCCCAGGTCCAGCGCGCACTCGACCAAGCCACGCGGCCGCTGATGCGCTACCGCTGCGCGGCCTGCGGCTTCGAGGCCCACCAGCATTTCTGGCACTGCCCGGGCTGCCAGGCCTGGGACAGCTATCCGCCCCGCCGGGTCGAAGAACTCTGAGCAAACGCAACTTTTTCAACAGGTCGATTTCGCAAAGATGGATAAGCTTTCAACGCGTGCCGGCCAGCGGCTGGACATGCACAGTTGATCGTTTATCCATCCACCAAAAGACTCAGGGAGAGTTGTTCCATGTTCAAGAAATTCCTGGCTGCTTCGGCCATGCTGTTGGCGTTTGCATCCCACGCCGCCGTCGACGTCAACAAGGCCACCGCTGCCGAACTTGATGGCCTGAAGGGCGTCGGCCCGTCGCTGTCCAAGCGGGTGATCGATGCCCGCCAGCAAGGTGCCTTCAAGGACTGGCCAGACCTCATGCTGCGCGTGAAAGGCGTCAAGGAAAAGTCGGCCACCAAGCTGTCTGCCGAAGGCCTGACGGTCAACGGCGAAAGCTTCAAGGGCGCGGCCGTCGCTGCTCCGGCCAAGGCCGCCGCTCCGGCCAAGCCAGTCGCCAAGCCCTGACACGGCAGCACGCGCTACCCGGATGGCCGCGCTGCCATCCCGCAAAAACCGCCTCATGGGCTCCATGGGGCGGTTTTTTCATGACCGGTCAGGATTCACTCAGGGTAATCATGGTGCGCCACCATCGCAATGGCCCGATATTTGCAGGTAGGCTCCCATCGCTTTTTTCCACTTCCTACCGCTTCGGAGCGCCCCATGAATCGCAAGTTCTGCATCGCCCTCGCCATCGCCGGTCTCGGCTTCGGCGCCGCCACTTCTGCCCAGACGCGCTGGGACCTGCCAACCGCCTATCCGGCGACCAACTACCACACCGAAAACATCGCCCAGTTCGCCAAGGACGTGGACGCGGCGACTGCGGGCAAGGTCAAGATCACCGTCCACGCCAACGCGTCGCTGTTCAAGGCGCCGGAAATCAAGCGAGCGGTCCAGAGCGGCCAGGCGCAGGCCGGCGAGATCCTGCTGGCGAACTTCGCCAACGAGAACCCCATCTACGCGCTGGACGGCGTGCCCTTCCTGGCAACCACCTACCCCGAAGCCAAGAAGCTCTACGGCGCGTCCAAGCCTGCCATGGAAAAGCTCCTGGCCGCGCAAGGCATCAAGGTGCTGTTCATGGTGCCGTGGGCGCCGCAGGGCATCTACGTGAAGAAGGAAATCGGCTCGGTCGCCGACCTGCGCGGCATCAAGTGGCGCGCCTACAGCCCGGCCACGGCCAAGATCGCCGAACTCATCGGCGCGCAGCCTGTGCAGATCCAGCAGGCCGAGCTGAGCGCCGCCATGGCCACCGGCGTGATCGAGAGCTACATGAGCTCCGGCTCCACCGGCTACGACACCAAGACCTACGAAAGCATCAAGAACTTCTACGACACGCAGGCCTGGATCCCGAAGAACGCGATTCTGGTGAACGCCAAGTCCTTCGATGCCCTGGACGCGCCCACCAAGGCCGCCGTGCTCAAGGCCGCCGCCGACGCCGAGGCGCGGGGCTGGAAGGTCGCCGAGGAAAAGAACACCGAATACAAGCGCCTGTTGACCGAGCGCGGCATGAAGATCCACAAGCCGTCGCCCAAGCTGGACGCCGACATGCGCCAGGTCGGCGGCATCATGCAGGCCGATTGGCTGAAGGTCGCCGGCGCCGATGGCGCTGCCATCGTCGACGCCTACAAGAAGAACTGATCCATGCGCCGCTTTCTGGACCGTCTGTACGACGGTGCCGGCGCATTGGGTGCGTTCTGCGTGTTCCTGATCTTCGTGCTGATGATCGTCGCGGGCGTGGGCCGGCAGATGAACTGGCACGTGAGCGGGCTCAACGACGTGGTGGCGTGGCTGTGCGCAGCCGCCGCATTTTTCGCCATGGCCCATGCGTTTCGCCACGGCGACTTCGTGCGGGTGACGCTGCTGCTGGACGCCGTGGGGCCGCGCGTGCGTCGCACGCTCGACGTCACCTGCCTGCTCATCGCCTCGGTGGCGGTGGCCTACCTCACCTACGCGGCCACCAGCTTCACCTGGGAGAGCTATGAGTTCGCCGAAATGGCCACCGGCCTGGTCGTGATTCCGATCTGGATCCCGCAGTCGACCTTCGTGGTGGGCTGCTGGCTGCTGCTGATCGCCATGCTCGACGAACTGGTGGGCGTGGTGCGCGGCGAAAAGCCGAGCTACCAGCGCGCCATCGAAGCGCGGCATGCCGCTGGCGACTTTTCCTCCGACGTCTAACCGCACCTCCTCATGATCGCAACTCTCCTGATGGGCGCGCTGCTGCTCGTCATCATGCTGGTATTGCTCGCCGGTGGCGTGTGGATCGCCATGACGCTGGCCATCGTGGGCTGGGTCGGCCAGGCCTTCTTCACCAACACCCTGCCGGCCAAGAACCTGTTCTCTTCCTTCTGGGAAAGCAACGCGAGCTGGGAACTGGCGGCGCTGCCGCTCTTCATCTGGATGGGAGAGATCCTGTTCCGCACCAAGCTCAGCGAAGAGATGTTCGAGGGCCTGCGCCCATGGCTCAACCGCGTGCCGGGCCGGCTGATGCACACCACCATCATCGGTTGCGGCGTGTTCGGCTCGGTCTCGGGCTCTTCAGCCGCGACCTGCGCGACCATCGCCAAGGTGGCGCTGCCCGAACTCAAGCGCCGTGGCTACGACGAAAAGCTGGCCATCGGTTCGCTGGCCACGGCCGGCACGCTGGGCATCCTGATTCCGCCGTCGATCACGATGGTGGTCTACGCGGTGGCGGCCGATGCATCGATCATCCGCATTTTCCTTGCGGGCTTCCTGCCCGGGCTGCTGCTGATGGTGCTGTTCTCGGGCTACATCGCCTGGTGGAGCCTGCGCAACCCGGACAAGGTACCGCCTGCAGACCCGCCGACGAGCCTGCGCGAGAAGCTGCGCCTGTCGGGCAACCTGATCCCCTGCGCGCTGCTGATCGTCTTCATCATCTGGGTGCTGGTGGCCGGCTGGGCGACCGCCACCGAATGCGCAGCCTTCGGCGTGCTGGGCTCGCTGGCCATCGCCGCCTGGGGCAAGAGCCTGAACTGGACGAACTTCAAGGACGCGCTGATGGGGGCCACGCGCACCAGCTGCATGATCATGTTCATCCTGGCCGGTGCGGCGTTCCTGACCAAGACCATGGCGTTCACCGGTATTCCGCGCGAGCTGGCCGAGTGGGTCGACAGCATGCACCTGTCGCCCTATGCGCTCATCGGCTCGCTGGTGATCGTGTACCTGGTGCTGGGCACCGCGCTCGACGGCATTTCCATGATCGTGCTGACCAGCGCGGTGGTGTTGCCGATGATCCAGAAGGCCGGTTTCGACCTGGTGTGGTTCGGCATCTTCATCGTGCTGCTGGTGGAAATCGCCGAGGTGACGCCACCGGTGGGCTTCAACCTTTTCGTGCTGCAGAACATGACGGGCAAGGACAGCAACATCATCGCCAAGGCGGCCATCCCCTTCTTCCTGTGCCTGGTGCTTTGCATCGCGATCATCACCATCTTCCCGAGCATCGTCACCGTGTTGCCCGACCTGATGATGGGCGCGGAGAAATAAGGCGGCACGGCGAAAGTCCGTCGTCCGCGCAGCGGTTTTCGTCCGTACCGTGACAAGGGGCATCGATAGAATGGCGCCCAATGCCCCTTGTCCTTCTCGTCGCCCTTCCCTTCTTGGCCAGCGTGCTGGCGGCCTTTCTGCCGTCGGACGCCCGAAATCGGGAGTCGACGCTGGCGGGCATCGTCGCATTGGGCTGCGCGATCGGGGTGGCCTCGCTGTTTCCCCAGCTGGCCAGCGGCAACGTGATACGCCAGGAGATCGAGTGGCTCCCCGCCTTCGGCCTGAACCTGGTGCTGCGCATGGACGGCTTCGCATGGCTGTTCTGCATGCTGGTGCTGGGCATCGGCGCACTGGTGGTGCTGTACGCGCGCTACTACATGTCGGCCTCCGACCCGGTGCCGCGCTTCTTTTCGTTCTTCCTCGCCTTCATGGGCGCGATGATGGGCGTGGTGCTCTCGGGCAACCTGGTGCAGATGGTGCTGTTCTGGGAACTCACCAGCCTCTTCTCTTTCCTGCTCATCGGCTACTGGCACCACCGGCGTGATGCGCGGCGCGGGGCGCGCATGGCGCTCACCGTCACCGGCGCGGGCGGGTTGTGCCTGCTGGCCGGCGTGCTGGTGCTGGGGCGCATCGTCGGCAGCTACGAGCTCGACGTGGTGCTGGCCTCGGGCGACGTGATCCGCGCACATCCGCTGTATGCGACGGCCCTGGTGCTGGTGCTGCTGGGCGCGTTCACCAAGAGCGCGCAGTTTCCCTTCCACTTCTGGCTGCCGCGGGCCATGGCGGCGCCCACGCCGGTGTCGGCCTACCTGCATTCGGCCACCATGGTGAAGCTGGGTGTGTTCTTGATGGCACGGCTCTGGCCGGTGCTGTCGGGTACCGACCAATGGTTCTGGCTGGTGGGCGGCGCGGGCGCCATCACCCTGTTGCTGGGTGGCTTCATTGCGATGTTCCAGCGCGACCTGAAGGCGCTGCTGGCCTATTCGACCATTTCGCATCTGGGCCTCATCACCTTGCTGCTGGGCCTGAACAGCCCGCTCGCCGCCGTGGCTGCCGTGTTCCACATCATGAACCACGCGACCTTCAAGGCCTCGCTGTTCATGGCGGCCGGCATCATTGACCACGAAACCGGCACGCGCGACATCCGCAAGCTCAGCGGGCTGCTGCGGCTGATGCCGATCACGGGCATGCTGGCCATCATCGCCAGCGCGTCGATGGCGGGCGTGCCGCTCCTCAACGGCTTCCTCTCCAAGGAGATGTTCTTCGCCGAGACGGTGTTCATCCAGTCGACGCCCTGGGTCAACTTCAGCCTGCCGGTGATCGCCACCATCGCGGGCGTCTTCAGCGTGGCTTATTCGGCTCGCTTCGTATTCGACGTTTTCTTCGGCCCGCCCTGCGGTGACGCCGTGCCCAAGGAACCGCACGAGCCGCCGCACTGGATGCGCGTGCCGGTCGAATTGCTGGTGCTGGTCTGCCTGGTGGTGGGCGTGGCGCCAGCCTGGTCGGTCGGCCCGATGTTGGCGGCCGCCGCCGCACCGGTCGTCGGCGGCGTGCTGCCCGAGTACAGCCTGGCGTTGTGGCATGGCTTCAACGTGCCGCTGGTCATGAGCCTGGTGGCGCTGGCCGGTGGCGCAGCGCTCTATCTGCTGCAGCGGCGCAGCCGTGCCGCAGGACACCTGGAAAACACTCCGCTGCTGCATCGCTTCGACGGCCAGCGCATTTTCGAAAATCTGCTGGCACGCCTGAGCGAAGCGGGCCGGCGCAGCCGCCGCCTGCTGGGCACGCGGCGCATGCAGGCCCAGTTGCTCATGCTGGTGCTGGTGGCAGTGGCCGGTGCGGGCGCATCGCTGTGGTACACGCCGGCGTCGCACGGACTGCGCGAACCGTTGAGCTTTTCGCCGATGTTCGCCATGACGTGGCTCATCGGCGGCGTCTGCGCACTGGCTGCCGCATGGCAGGCCAAGTTTCATCGGCTGGCCTCGCTCATGCTGGCGGCAGCCTCGGGCCTGGTCTGCTGCATCACCTACATCTGGTTCTCCGCACCCGACCTCGCGCTCACCCAGTTGGTGGTCGAGGCCGTGACCACGGTGCTCATCCTGCTGGGACTGCGCTGGTTGCCCATGCGCAAGGCCATCGTCCAGCCGGCGTCGGCGCGCTTGCGGCCGTGGGGCAGGCGCGGCCGCGACCTGTTGGTGGCCGCCATCGCCGGCTGCGGCATGGCATCGCTGGCCTGGATGATGATGACGCGGCGATTCGCCGACAGCATTTCGCCTTTCTTCCTGGAACACGCGCTGCCCGATGGCGGTGGCACCAACGTGGTCAACGTCATGCTGGTGGACTTTCGCGGCTTCGACACCTTCGGCGAGATCACCGTACTGGGCGTGGTGGCGCTCACCGTCTATGCACTGCTGCGCCGTTTCCGCCCGGCCATCGAGTCGATGGCGTTGCCGGCGCAACAGCGCCTGCAGATCGACGACGGCAGCAGCGACCTGCTGAACCCGCGCCGCGCCGCGGACACGGCCGTCGGCTACCTGATGGTGCCGGCCGTGCTGGTGCGCCTGCTGCTCCCGCTTGCGGTGCTGGTGGCGGTCTACTTCTTCATCCGCGGCCACAATTCGCCGGGCGGCGGCTTCGTGGCCGGGCTGGTGATGTCGGTGGCACTGGTGCTGCAATTCATCGTCTCGGGCACCGAGTGGGTCGAAGAGCACCTGCGCATCTATCCGCGCCGCTGGATCGCCATCGGCTTGCTCTTTGCACTGGCCACGGGCGGCGGTGCGGTGGTGCTGGGCTACCCCTTCCTGACCACCCACACCGCGCACGTCGATCTGCCGCTGCTCGGCGAGATCCACATACCGAGCGCCATGTTCTTCGACATGGGCGTGTTCGCGATGGTGCTCGGTGCGACCATGCTCATACTGACCAGCTTGGCGCACCAATCGGTACGCAGCCACCGCTGGAGCGACGAACAGGACGAAAAGAAGAAGGCAGAACTCGCCGAGGACGCCGATGCCGATGCCGATGCCGACGAAGCCATCGGTAGTCCGGGCACCGGCATGGAAGGAGCTCGCTGATGGAAATCGTTCTCGCGCTCGCCATCGGCGTGCTCACCAGCTCGGGCGTCTACCTGCTGCTGCGCCCGCGCACCTTCCAGGTCATCATGGGGCTCACGCTCATCTCGTACGCCGTCAATCTTTTCATCTTCAGCATGGGTCGGCTCAAGGTCGACAGCGAGCCCGTGCTCATTCCGGGCGTCACGTCGACGCTGGCCAACACGGCAGACCCGATGCCGCAGGCGCTGGTGCTCACCGCCATCGTCATCGGCTTCGCCATGACGGCGCTCTTCCTGGTGGTGATGCTCGCCTCGCGCGGCCTGACCGGCACCGACCACGTGGACGGTGAGGAGCAAGGCGAATGACGGAAATCACCGGACTGCTCGACCGGCTGCTTGAATTCAGCATGCCGCACCTGATCGCCGTGCCGATCCTGGTGCCCATGCTCACGGCCGCGCTGATGCTGCTGATGGGCGAGCAACGGCGCCGCACCAAGGCGGCGCTGACCGTGGTCTCGGGCCTGATCGGGCTGCTGGCCGCACTGGCACTGCTGCGCTGGGTCAACGCGACCGATACGGGCAGCGGGCCGGGGTCGATCGGCGTGTACCTGCCGGGCAACTGGAAGGCGCCCTTCGGCATCGTGCTGGTGGCCGATCGGCTGGCCACGCTCATGGTGGCGCTGACCGCGGTGGTCGCGTTCGCCGCGTCGATCTACTCCACTTCGCGCTGGGACCGTGCCGGGGTGCACTTCCACCCGCTGCTGCAGTTGCAGCTGATGGGGCTCAACGGCGCCTTCCTCACCGGCGACCTGTTCAACCTGTTCGTGTTCTTCGAGGTCATGCTCGCCGCCTCCTACGGCCTGCTGCTGCACGGATCGGGGCGCCTGCGGGTGCAGGCCGGGCTGCACTACATCGCCATCAACCTCGCAGCTTCGTCGCTGTTCCTGATCGGCGCCGCGTTGCTCTACGGTGTGACAGGCACGCTGAACATGGCCGACCTGAGCATCCGTATCGCGCAGCTGAACGACGGCGACCGCGGACTGGTGCACGCGGCAGCCGCCATCCTGGCCACCGCCTTCTTCGCGAAGGCCGGCGCGTGGCCGCTCAACTTCTGGCTGGTGCCCGCCTACAGCGCGGCCGTGTCGCCGGTGAGCGCGGTGTTCGCGCTGCTGACCAAGCTGGGCGTCTACACGGTCCTGCGACTGTGGAGCCTGCTGTTCGCGCCGGACTCCGATGCATCGGCGCAGTTCGGCCAGGGCGTGCTCATTGCCGCCGGCCTGTCGACGCTTTTCGTCGGTGCGCTGGGCATCGTCGGCACGCAGCGACTGTCCAACCTGGCGGGCTACAGCGTGTTGATTTCGGCGGGGACGCTGCTCACGGCCGTGGGGCTGGGCCAGCCGGCCGTGTGGGCGGGTGCGCTCTACTACCTCCTGAGTTCGACGCTCGCGGTCAGCGCCTTTTTCCTGCTGATCGACATGATCGAGCGGTGGCGCAACGAAGGTGCGAGCATCGCCGCGCACGAGTCGGCGGGCAATGCGCCCTTTCTTTCCGAAGACCTGCGGCCCTTCGACAACGTGAACCTCGACGACGAGCAGCAGGCGCTCTACGGCCGGGCCATCCCGGCCGGCGTGGCCTTTCTCGGCCTGAGCTTCATCGCCTGCACGCTGCTGCTGGCGGGCCTGCCGCCACTGTCGGGCTTCGTCGGCAAGTTCGTCATGCTGTCGGGCTTGTTCGAGGCGCAGAACGTGGGCGTGGCCAGCTGGACCTTCATGGCGCTGCTGCTGGTCTCCGGCTTTCTCACGCTGGTCGCGCTCAGCCGCACCGGCATCCGGCATTTCTGGACCCAGCCGCTGACCAGCATGCCGGCGCTTCGCGCGCTCGAAGTGCTGCCGGTGGCGGCCCTTCTTGCAGCGTGCATCGCGCTGACGATCGAAGCCGAGCCCGTATTGCAACATGCCACCGACACGGCCCAAGGGCTGCACATGCCCACCGCGTACCGCGATGCGGTCATGGGCGCGCAGCAGATCGCCAACCCCGTGCGGCTGGAGGCCAAGCCATGATCAAGCGCTGGATTCCCTCGCCGCCGCTGTCGATCGCGCTCTTCATCGTCTGGCTGCTGCTGAACCAATCGCTGCACGTTGCCACGCTGCTGCTGGCCGCCGTGCTGGCCATCGTGGTGCCGCTCATCACCAAAGGGCTTCGCCCCGCCCCGGTTCGCATGCGGCGTCCCGGCGTTGCGCTGCGCCTGACGGTGCGCGTGCTCTACGACCTGCTGCACTCGGCTTGTACGGTGGCGCGTGCGTTGCTGACGCGGCCGTCCTCTGACATCGCCAGCGCCTTCGTGCATGTGCCGCTCGACGTGAGGGACCCGAACGCCCTCGCCGTTCTTGCCATGATCTGCTGCCTGACGCCGGGCACGGCCTGGGGTGAAGTGTCCTTCGACCGCACCACGCTGCTCATCCACGTGTTCGACCTGAAGGACGAACAGGAATTCATCGACCTCATCAAGAACCGCTACGAACGCCCGCTGATGGAGATCTTCGAGTCATGACACCTGTGCTGTTCTGGGCGCTCAAGGCCGCCCTCTTCCTGCTGGCGGTCGCGATGCTGTGCGCGGTGACTCGCCTGCTGATCGGCCCGACCGCACAGGACCGCGTGATGGCGCTCGACTGCCTCTACATCAACGGCATGCTCATGATGCTGGTGCTGGGCATCGTGTATGCGAGCAACGTGTACTTCGAGGCGGCCATGCTGATCGCGCTGTTCGGCTTCGTCAGTTCGACAGCGCTGGCCAAGTTCCTGCTGCGCGGCGAGGTGATCGAATGACGCCGGACTTCATCGTCGGGCCGCTGCCGTTGTGGGCGGAGATCGTCACTGCCGTGTTCGCCGTGCTCGGTGCCGCATTCGCAGCCGTCGGCTCTTTCGGGCTGGTGCGGCTGCCCAGTTTCTTCAGCCGCATCCACGCCCCCACGCTGGGTGCCACGGCAGGCATCTGGTGCATGACGGTGGCCACCATCGTCTACTTTTCGGTGCAGGGCCACAACCTGTTCCTGCACGCAGTGCTGATCGCGCTTTTCGTCGCGCTCACGGCACCGGTGACCACCATTTTCCTGATGCGTGCAGCGCTCTTCCGCGAACGCCAGAAAGGCGGCAACGTTCCCCCGGCGCCGCTCGAGGAACAGGGCGGGGACTGACGCCACCACACCGCTGGACACTGGGCCAGCGGCTTCAGGCTGCATCGGATTCAGCCTACAGCACGACAGCGCGCAGGCGGCCCGAGCGCTCGGCGTGCGCTCCCTAGGATCATTTTTAGACCGACCGTTGGTGCCCATTGTCCCGGGCCACCCAGATCGGCTTGAAGGATCCCCACATGAAATTCGAGAATCAGGCCGCGCGCGACGACGGCTCGCCCGGCGTCACCCGCCGCGCGGTGTTCCACACCGGCGCCGCGCTGGCCACCGTCACCGCTTCGTCCATCGTCCAGGCACAGGCCGCACCCACCGCTTCATCCGCTGTACCGGGCTCGCAAGCGATGGCCGAGCTGCCGCCGCAACGCATGGCGATCACGCTCGACATCAATGGCCAGGCTCGCCAGTTGACGGTCGACACGCGAACCACGCTCCTCGACGCACTGCGCGAAAACCTGCAGCTCACCGGCACCAAGAAAGGCTGTGACCACGGCCAGTGCGGAGCCTGCACGGTGCTCATCGAAGGCCGGCGCACCAACGCCTGCCTGACTTTGGCGGTGATGCACGACGGCCAGGCGGTGACCACCATCGAAGGGCTGGCGCAGGGCGAGCAGCTCCACCCCATCCAGACCGCATTCCTCAAGCACGACGGCTTCCAGTGCGGCTACTGCACACCAGGGCAGATCTGCTCGACCGCCGGCATGCTCGCCGAAGTGAAGATGGGCATGCCCAGCCACGTGACGCGCGACCTGAATGCGCCGACGGGCCCACTGACCGACGAAGAAATCCGCGAGCGCATGAGCGGCAACCTGTGCCGCTGCAGCGCGTACCCGAACATCGTGGCCGCCATCAAGGACGTGTCGGGAGTCACCGCATGAAAGCCTTCAGCTACGAACGCCCCAACACGCCAGAAGCCGCTGCCATGGCCGCTGCCCGCCCGGGAGCACGGCTGATCGCCGGTGGCACCAACCTGCTCGACCTGATGAAGCTGCAGATCGAAACGCCGGTGCATCTGGTCGACATCAACCGGCTCGGACTCGATCGCATCGAGGCGACGTCGGACGGTGGCCTGCGGATCGGCACCCTGGTGCGCAATGCCGACCTCGCGGCCGACGCGCGCGTGCGCAAGGACTACGGCGTGCTCAGCCGTGCGCTGCTTGCCGGCGCTTCGGGCCAGCTGCGCAACAAGGCCACGACCGGTGGCAACCTGCTGCAACGCACGCGTTGCTACTATTTCTACGACACGGCCAGACCCTGCAACAAGCGGGAGCCAGGCACGGGATGCGCGGCACTGCAAGGCTACAACCGCATCCACGCCGTGGTGGGCGCCAGCGACCAGTGCATCGCCACGCATCCGTCGGACATGGCGGTAGCGATGCGCGTGCTCGACGCGAAGGTCGAGACGGTATCGGCAACTGGCGCGCGCCGCGTGATCCCGATCGCGGACTTCCATCGCCTGCCTGGCAACACGCCTCACATCGAAACCAGCCTGCAACCCGGCGAGCTCATCACCTCGGTGACGCTGCCTGCGCCAGTCGGCGGGCGGCATGTCTACCGCAAGGTGCGCGACCGTGCGTCCTATGCGTTCGCCGTGGTCTCCGTGGCCGCCATCGTCGACGCGGCGGATGGTCGTGTTCGCTCGGCACGCATGGCCTTCGGTGGCCTGGCGCACAAGCCATGGCGCGTGGAAGCGGCGGAGTCGGCACTGGCCGGCAGCACCCTCGGCGACGCATCCGGTGCGGCATTCAATGCGGCGGCCGACGGCGTGCTGGCCGGCGCGCGTGGCTACGGCCACAACGACTTCAAGATCCCGCTGGTGCGTCGCACCCTGCAGGCCGCCCTCAACGAAGCCGCAGCCGGCTGAAGGACAGATCCATGATGGAAATGACAGCACCGTCGGGGCGCAACCCGATCGACGACAACCGCAATGGCCTCATCGGCAAACCCATCGACCGCGTGGACGGTCGGCTGAAGGTCACGGGGCAAGCCCCCTATGCGTACGAAGTGCAGCAAGGCACCGCTCGCGCCGCTTACGGCTTCATCGTCGAAGCGACCGTCGCCAAGGGCCGCGTGGCGGACATCGATGCGAGCGCTGCCGAAGGCGCACCCGGCGTCCTGATGGTCCTCACGCACAAGAACGCGCCGTGCCAGGGTCCATGGGGCCCTCTGGAGGCGAAGGACCGCTATGCCCGCGCATCGCCGCAGATGGCGAACGACCAGGTGCGGTTCTATGGCGATGTGGTTGCCTTCGTGGTGGCCGAAAGCTTAGAGCAGGCGCGCTCGGCCGCGAAACTGGTGCAGGTGCGCTACGCGACCCAGGCCGGCGACTACGAGATGGCAGGCAACGAGGCCAAAGCCAAGAAACCCGCAGACACCGAGCAGGGCAAGGCGGACAGCAAGGTCGGAAATTTCGATGAAGGCTTTGCCTCGGCGGCCGTCAAGGTCGACGCGACCTACACGACGCCGGTGCACATGCACGCGCAGATGGAGCCGCACGCGACCATTGCCTCGTGGAACGGCGATCGCGTGACAGTGCACTGTTCGGCGCAGTTGCTGGAGAGCGCGCAAAAAGCCGTGGCCAACACACTGCAGATCTCGCCCGACAAGGTGCGCATCGTCAGCCGCTACATCGGCGGGGGCTTTGGCGGCAAGTTGCCGATCTACGCCGACGTCATGCTGTCGGCGCTGGCTTCGCGCGAACTCAAGCGGCCGGTCAAGACGGCGCTGACCCGCCAGCAGATGTTCCACGTGACCACGCACCGCAGCGACACCGTCCAGCGCGTGCGCCTGGGTGCAACGCCGGACGGCAAGCTCACGGCCATCGGCCACGACACGCTGTCGAACACGGCGCGCTTCGACAACAACTACGAGAACGCCAGCACGCAGACGCGCACGTTGTACGCGGCGCCGAACCGGCTCACCACGCACCGTGTGATGCAGCTCGACCTGCCGCTGTCAGACTCGACCCGCGCGCCGGGCGAAGCGGTGGGGATGCTGGCGCTGGAGCAGGCGATGGACGAGCTGGCGGAAAAGCTGGGCATCGACCCGATCGAACTGCGTGTGCGCAACGAACCCACGGTCGACCCCGAACTCGGCGTGCCCTTCTCGACACGCCAACTTTTGCGCTGCATGAAGGAAGGCGCCGAGCGCTTCGGATGGTCACGGCGGCAGGCGAAGCCAGGCAGCGTGCGCGAAGGTCGCTGGCAGATCGGCATCGGCTTTTCGACGGCGATCCGTTCCAACCTGCTGATGGATTCGAAATGCGCCATCGCGCTCGACAAGCAGGGCGTACTCACGGTTCGCATGGCGATGACCGACATCGGCACGGGCAGCTACACGGTGCTCTCGCAGATTGCGGGCGAGATGCTGGGGCTCCCGGTGGAGCGCATCCGCATGGAACTGGGCGACAGCGACTTTCCTGAAACACCCGGCTCAGGCGGTTCGTGGGGCGCCGCGAGTGCCGGTTCGGCGCTCTACGACGCCTGCACCAACCTTCGCGCGCAGCTCGCTCGCAAGCTGGGCGCGAACGCAGCGGATGTGCAATTCGCCGACGGCCGCATCATTGCTGCCAATGGCAAGTCGGAGTCGATCGGCACGCTGGCAGGCACGGTCGGCATGAAGGCCGAGGGCGAGATCAAGAAGGGCGACATGACCAAGAAGTTCTCGCAGCAAGGCTATGGCGCGCACTTTGCCGAAGTGGCCGTCGACATGGACACGGGCGAGATCCGGCTGCGCCGAATGCTGGGTGTGTTCGCGGCGGGCCGCATCCTCAACATGAAAACGGCCACGAGCCAGGCGACCGGCGCAATGATCTGGGGCGTGGGCTCTGCCCTGCACGAGGACGCCGTGGTCGACCCGCGCTATGGCTACTTCGTGAACCATGACCTGGCGGAATACCATGTGCCCGCGCACGCCGACATCCCTGCCATCGAGGCGGTGTTCCTCGAAGAGGTCGACGACAAGGCGAATCCATTGAAGATCAAGGGCGTGGGAGAACTCGGCATTTGCGGCGCAGGTGCGGCTGTCGCCAATGCGGTCTACAACGCGACGGGCGTGCGCATCCGCGACTACCCGCTGACGCTGGACAAGGTGCTTGCCGGACGCCAGGTGCAGGCTCAGTCCGCAAGGGCGTGACGCCGCGCACTGCGCCACGTCTCATGCGGCAGCTGCCCGAAGCGCTCGCGGTACGCCGCCGCAAAGCGACTCAGGTGAGAAAAGCCGCAGTTCAGTGCGACATCGGTCACGCTGGACGTTGCGCGACGTGCGAGCAGTGCATGCGCCGCATCGAGGCGCAGGTTACGTAGCGCCTCCATCGGCGACGCCGAGCGATGGCGTCGAAACAAGGCGCTCAAGGTCCTGCGGCTGACGCCCGCGGCGCGCGCGATGTCGTCGAGCGATTGACTCTCGCCGCAACGGCTGCGCATGAACTCTTCCGCGCGCAGCAAGGGCGCAACACCCATGTCGCTGTCTGGCGCGGTCAATGCAGGCGGTGCGTATCCCTTGCATGCCAATGCCGAGTTCGGATGGTGGCGCAGCAGGTAATGCAGCAGGTTGTCCTCGTAGGCGCGCAGCCAGCCCGCATCGCAGGCCGCGCCATCGGGCAAGGGCAGCAAGCCCGCCAGCCCGGCCACCAGCCAGCGCCATTGCATGCCGACGGCATCATCGAGCCGCAGGGGCGTCGCGAACTCAATGTCGATGGAGGACTCCGTGCTGCGCGGGCTGAACGCCTGGTGCGCCACGGCGTCGAGATGGCTGCGCTCGATCTTGAGCATGAGTTGCTCGCACCCCGCATGCCAGTGCACCTTGACAGGCCGATGGGCCGATATCACGGCGCCCTGCCCTGCGTGGATCTGCACCACCTCGCGGCCGACGTGCACCTCGGCACGGCCGCGCAAGGGCATCTGAACAAGCACGAAGCTGTCGAGCGCGTCGGGCTCGATCTCGACTTCGCAGCCGTAGCGCAGGATGCACAGCGACAGCGGCCCGGTCCGCGCACGGAAGAAAGCGGCGTCGACCTTGCCGCGTCCCCAATGGCTGCGGTGCGATTTCAGCTCGGCGGTGACACGCGCATGGGTTTCGTCCGCGTGGCGCGAGCGAAAGACCTCGTGCCGGTACAACGGCGACAGCTGCTGGCTGGACAAAGCGTTCATCGGGACCCCCGCTCGTTGGCTTGAACCTCATGGCTTCAAGCAACAAGCATGCCCTTTGAATGCCGCGGCGCGCCACCTCGCTTACCCGGCCCGTCCGCCGCCTGTCAGAGCTTGGTCGTGCAGAGCGCTGCGCCGGTGTCCTGGTAGTTGGTCATGACGGTGCCGATGAGCTTGTTGGTGATGCGACCGCTCGCGTCCTTGCCCACAACGCGCAGGTAGAAGTTCTCGATCGGGAAGTTGTTGCTGCCGTACTTGAAGTCGCCGCGCACCGACTTGTAGCGCGCCGCCTTCAAGGCCTTGAGCAGCGCGGGCCTGTCCGCCACCTTGCCGCCGACGTCGCGCACCGCGCCATCCATGGCCATCAGCACGTCGTAGGCCTGTGCGGCGTAGAGCGACGGATAGCGTCCGCCGTTCTGCGTGCGGAAGTCGGCCACGAAGCGGCGATTGGCGTCGTTGTCCAGGTCGTGCGCCCAGTGCGCTGTGTTGAAGATGCCCAGCATCGGCTCGCCCACGCCCATGATCATGTCCTCGTCGGCCGCAAAGGCGGTCGACACCAGCGTGATGTCCTTCGACAGCCCGGCCGCCACGAACTGCTTGATGAACGCGATGCCCATGGCCCCGGGCAGGAAGTAGTAGAGCGAGTCTGGCTTGCTCGCACGCAGCTGTGCGAGTTCGGCGGCGTAGTCGATCTGGCCGAGCTTGGTGAAAAGCTCGTCGCCCACCGCGCCCTTGTAGGTGCGCTTGAAGCCATTGATGGCGTCCTTGCCGCCCGGATAGTTGGGCGCGATCAGCGCAGTCTTCCTGAAGCCCTTGTCCGACGCGAACTTGCCGGCCGACTCGTGGTACGCATCGTTCTGGTACGACGTGCCGAAGAAGTAGGCGTTGCACTGCGCGCCCGAATAGGCGCTCGGGCCCGTGTTGTTCGACAGGTAGGGCACCTTGGCCGCGAACAGCACCGGGCCGACGGCCAGCGCCACCGGCGAGCCGATCGGGCCCGTGAACAGGTCGATCTTCTCGCGCTGCACCATGCGGTCGACCGCCTGGCGCGCGAGGTCAGGGCTGCCGCCCGTGTCGGCTTCGACGTATTCGACGGGCACGCCGCCCAGCTTGCCGTCGAGTTGCTTCATCGCCACGGCGAAGCCCGCCTTCGACTCCGCGCCAAGCGCGGCGAACGGCCCCGACATGTCCAGTGCAAGGCCCACCTTGACGCCCTGCGCCCATGCGGGTGCGGCCAGTGACAGGGCGGAGATCAGGATGCTCAGGCAGGCGACGCTGCGTGGGATGGGCGACATGGTGATGGGTCCTCGTGGGTGCGTGATCGGAGAGAAGCGGCGGGAAGCATTGGAAACGGCAAGAACGGCCGGGCCGTCGTCAGTCTGGTGCCAGCTGCGGCGGCACGCTATCCGTTTCGGGCAATGCGCCCGCTGCCCGAAACGGACAGACGCGCGCCAGGCCGTTGCCCAGAATGGGTGCAGGAGACCCCATGCCCACGACCTCAACAACCTTCGCGGCAGACACGCCGCCCCACGCGCTCGTGCACGGTGACCGCGTCCACAAGCGCGTCTACACCGACCCGGCCATCTTCGAGCTCGAAATGGACCGCGTCTTCGGCCAGGCCTGGCTCTACGTCGGCCACGAAAGCCAGGTGCCCAAGACCGGCGACTACTTCACCACCCGCCTGGGTCGCGAACCCGTGGTCATGCTGCGCCACAGCGACGGCGAGGTGCACGTGCTCTACAACCGCTGTCCGCACAAGGGCGCGAAGATCGTGCCCGACGGCAGCGGCAGCGCCGGCAAGTTCCTGCGCTGCCTGTACCACGGCTGGACCTTCAAGTGTGACGGCAGCCTGCTGTCGGTGCCGCTTCGCAGCGGCTACGAAGACACCTCGCTCGACCTGAAGGACTCGCAGAACGGCGTTCGCAAGCTGGCACGCGTGGCCACCTACCGCGGCTTCGTGTTCGCCAGCATGGTGGCCGAGGGCCCGTCGCTGCCCGACTTCCTGGGCGGCGTGGCCACCTCGCTGGACAACTTCTGCGACCGCGCGCCCGAGGGTGAAGTGGAAGTTGCCGGCGGCGTCCAGCGCGTGATCCAGCGCAACAACTGGAAGATATTCTTCGAGAACCTGCATGACACCGTGCACGCGGTGGCCACGCACGAATCGTCGTGGCGCGCGGCCAAGGAGGAGTTCGAGTCGATGCCCGAAGGCACGCCCAAGCCCTTCGAGATCGTGATCGTCGACGGCAACGGCGAGCCACTGGAGTTCTGGGAGAAGCTCGAGCTCAAGGGCTACGACGGCGGCCACGGCTACATGGAAGGCATCTTCACGCCGCCGCAGGACCCGATCAGCCTGGCGTACGTCGCGGCGCTCGAAGCGAGCCAGGGCGCAGCGCGCACCGACGAGATCCTGCGCGTGAACCGGCACAACACCATCGTGTACCCGAGCTGCTCGCCGCACACCTCCTTCCAGCAGATCCGCGTGATCCGGCCGCTGGCGGTGGACCGCACGCTGGTCGAGATCTTCACCTTCCGCCTGAAAGGCGCGCCCGACAGCACCTTCCAGCGGGCGCTCAAGTACACCAACGTGGTCAACTCGCCCTCCTCCAACGTGATGCCCGACGATCTCGAAGCCTACAACCGCGTACAGGAAGGCCTGGGCTCCGATGGCGGCGACTGGGTGAGCCTGCAGCGCGCGGCCGGCCGAGACCAGCCCTTGCCCGGCGGCTGCAGTTCGAACGGCAACAGCGAAATGCCCATGCGCAACATGTTCCGCGCCTGGGCCGGCTACATGACCACGCCGAAAGGCCAGGAATGAGCTTCAACGACTGGCACGAACAGCAACGGGTGACCGGGTTCCTGTACCACGAGGCCCGGCTGCTCGACGCGCACCGCTGGGCCGAATGGCTCGACCTGTTCACGCCCGACGGGCTCTACTGGATGCCGCTGGTGCACGGGCAGACCGACTACCTCAATCATGCGTCGCTGTTTCTCGAAGACACGCTGCTGCGCTCGATGCGCGTGCGCCGGCTCGAACAGGCGCGCGCCTATTCGCAGCAGCCCATGACGCGCACCGCGCATGTCACCGGCAACGTGTCGATCGCCTCGCGCGAGCCCGATGGCATCACGGTGGCCTCGACGCTGCAGGTGCTCGAGTGGCGCAAGGGCGCCCCGCGCAGCTTCGGCGGCAGCGTGCTGCACACCCTGAAGACCCATGGCGATGGCTGGCGCATCCAGATGAAGCGCGTCGAACTCATCAACTGCGAAGCGCCGCACGAAGCCCTGCAGGTGTTTCTGTGAAGGCCGCGCTGCTGGCGATGCACTACCAGAACGACGTGCTGCATGTCGACGGCAAGGTGCGCGTGGGCGTGGCCGCGGACGACCCGAAGCGGCACGTGCTGATCGACGCCGCCACGCGGCTGCTGGCCGCGGCACGGCGCCACGGCGTGCCGGTGATCTCGGTGCGCATCGCCTTTGCACCAGGCTATGCGGACTGCCTGCGCAACTGCGCGCTGTTCCGCAACGTGGCGGCCAGCGGCGCCGTGCAGGACGGTCATTGGGGCGCCGAGTTCTTCGACGCGCTGGCCCCGCGCGCGGGCGAAGCGGTGGTCACGCATCGGCGCGATAACCCGTTCTGGGAAACCGACCTTGCCGAGGTCGTACAGCGCACCGGCGCCACGCGGCTCTACATGGCCGGCATCGCGACCAACTACGTGGTCGAGCACGGCGCGCGGCATGCGAGCGACCTGGGCTACGACGTGGCCGTCGTGGGCGACGCCTGCAGCACCGCCAAGCCGCACCTGCATGCGGCCAGCCTGGAGACACTGTCGATGCTGGCGGACATCGTGACCGTCGACGAGGCCACGGCGCAGATGGGAGTGACTTCATGACGCTCGAAGGCAAGGTCGCCGTCGTGACCGGCGGCGTGGCCGTCATCGGCAGCGCGATCGTGCGCACGCTGATCGAGGCCGGTGCGCAGGTCGTGGTGGCGGACATCGACGAGCCACGCGGGCGCGCGCTGCATGCCGCGCTGGGCCCGCGCCTGACTTTCGTGCATGCCGACATCGGCAACGACACGGCGCTCGACCAACTGGTGGACGTGGCGCTGGAACTGGCGGGCCGCATCGACATCGTCGTGAACAACGCGGTGTTCTACGGCGACCGCGGCGCCGAGGCAACGCGCGCCGAATGGCTGCATGCGCTGGACATCAATCTGGTCTCGGGTGCGCTGCTGGTGCACAAGGCCAGTGCGCACCTGGCACGCACGGCCGGCGCGGTGGTCAACATGGGCAGCGTGGGCGGCAAGTTCGGCACGGCCGGCCGCGCGCTCTACCCGGCGGCGAAGGCCGCCATCCTGCAACTGACGCGCAACCAGGCCGCCACGCTAGCGCCTCAGGGCGTTCGAGTGAACTCGGTGTCGCCGGGCTGGACCTGGTCGGACGCCCTGTCGCGCATGGCCGGCGGCAACCGCGCGTACGCCGACGCCATGGCCGCGCCGCTGCATCCGTTGGGCCGCGCCGGCGATGCGGACGACGTGGCGCAGGTGGTGCTGTTCCTGTGCTCGGACGCGGCCCGTTTCGTCACAGGCGCCGACATTCCGGTGGACGGCGGCTTCTCGATGCTCGGGCCCGACCAGGGGCGCTCGGCCCGGGACTGGTTCGAACGCGGGGCTTGAAGGGGACTTGGCAATCGCCGTTGCCGCTCGTCAAAGCAGTTTGGATTTGAAGGAGCTGCATTGCCGGGGCACCCAGCTACCTCAAGCACTTCGGCAAGAACTTCGAGGTAGATCTCGAGACAGCACCCTATCTGATGATTTCGATCTCGCGCCGCGAAGTGAAAGTGGCGCGGGGTGTTACCCCAATGCGAACCGCGTGCTTGATGCCGCTGGTGACGAGATCATGGGTGTCGTAGCCAATCCGCCGCATCTGAACCGGCTCCATAGGGATGGCAACGTCGGGTTATTGCAGGCGACCGTAGATTACTTCCGCTTGCTGCCAAGCAACCAACCCAGCACCACTGCGGTTCAAATTCGCAGGTGCTACGCTGATGCCGTCACACATCAATCCATAGACAGCCGCGCCAAAGAGTGCGGAAAGGGAAGCTCATGACCTGGACACACGCCATCCCCCAGCCCCCCGTGCCGCAGTTCCTGCGCGAGACGCTCAAGGACTATCCGGAAATTATTCTGGAGATCCAAGGCTACATGAATGAAATCGTGGCCAAGTACCTCGAAAGAAGGTGGGGCGCCCCTTTCAATGAAGTCATCGAGCTACTCGAAGACACCCTCAGTGCGCGCTATTCCGACGCCTACGAAGCCCTCAAAGAGGCCGAGCAAACCGGCGATTCGCAGGCGATCTATCAGGCCAATATCAAGTACGACGCGCTGGTAGTCGCAGGTCGGCCCCGAAGCCTCCCCGAATTGCAGAACTACTTCAAGACCTACAAGGGAGCGTTCGAATGAGCGACTCCACCGGCAAACTCGATCCTGAAACCCGCCGTCGTGTCTTCGCGGAGCGTGTCGTACCCAGAAGCGCTCTGCCTGAAACTACACCTCAAGCGCACCCTCACGCCATCGTTCTGGCGGGCCAACCCGGTGCCGGCAAAGGCAATCTTGTCAAGGCTGCACAGTTTGAGTTTTCCGACAACATCGTCCCCATCGACCCCGATGCCCAGCGCGAGCACCACCCCGATTTCAAGAAGCTGCGCGAGTCCCATCCCTACACCTGGTCCGGCCACACGCACTATGACGCCAGCCGCTGGGCCGGCGAATTGCGCGACGCGGCCGTCGCAGGCCGACGCAACCTGATCGTTGACACCACACTGGGCCATGCAGACGGCGCTATCCGGACCATCAAGGGCCTGCAGGCCAAGGGCTACAGCGTCGAAGTGCGCGCCGTTGCCACACACCGGCTGGAGAGCGAGTTGAGTGTGGACCAGCGGTTTACAGGTCAACTCAACAAAGAAGGCTACGGTCGCCACGTGCCCGGCGACTTTCATGACGCCGCGTACAAGGCACTGCCAGCCAATCTCGACACGTTGCACAAGCAAACCGGCGCCCGCATCCGCATCTACAACCGCGAAAGCAGAGAGCTATACGACAGCCACGCCAGCCCTCTGAAGCCCAGTGCTGCTCTGGAGCAGGCCCGCGAGGCCCGCATGGCTGATCCCAGGATCACGCGCAGCACGGCGGAGATCGCTCGTGAGCAGCAGGACTTCCATCGAAGGCTGCCCGAAACTATCCAACACAATCCCAAGATCAGCCCCGAAGCCGTAAAGAACCTGCCCCCAGAGCGCCAGGCGCAAGGCGTGGTGCCAAGAATCGAGCGCGCCGCCACCGAAGCCACCGCCGTCGACCGCACCGTTCGCATCGAGCCCGGGGCCGCGCGTGTCGCACTCGGCCTCAAGGTCGCTGGCGCTGCAGCCCTGGCCCACGACGCCGTCACCACGGGCCGCGAAGCTGGCCGCCTGCTCGACCAGAACAACCTGACCGGTGCGCGGTCTGAAGTCCTGCACTTTGCAGGACGCAACCTCGGCATGGCCGGCGGCGCCATAGCGGTCGGCGCTATGGCCGCAGCGGCCGGCATCGAGACCGGCCCCGGCGCGGTAGCCGCGGGTCTGGCTGGCGGCGTGCTCGGCGCCGTAGCTGGCGACAGGATCATGAACGCCGTCGACCAGTCCCGCATCTACAACCAGCGCGGCAGCGACGGTTATGTCTGGAAGCTCGACCCACAACGACCCGAGCAAGGCTGGACACGCTTGCCGCTGCCCGGCGAATTCGGGCCCGAAGGCCCGCCTTCGGTCGCCGCGGGCGGTCCGGTCTACAAGAACCACCAACTGCACGCCGCACCCCGCCTGGCCGACGAGTTGAACTACAAGGCCAGCAGCGTGGCCGTCGAACTGGAACTGGCGCGCCCGCCCGCACGTCAAGACCCATTCAGGCAGCCGCCCGAGGTCACCGGGGAAGTGGCACGTCCTGGCATCGCGGGCGGCAGCGAGCCTTGGACGCGCGATTCGCAAAGCCACGCCTGGACGCGCCAGACCCTTGAGCCGGCCACGCCCATGTCCCACGGCATGCCGGTGCTGCGCACGGTCACGGCCAGCCCGGCGCAGACACTGCAGCTCGACCGTGCCGCGCAGGCCACCATCGCCGACAACGTCGCGCACAGCCCGCTGGCCATCGCCCAGCGCTACCAGACTGCGTACGAGCAGAACGGCTGGAAGCAGCAGGGTCCGGTGCCCGAGGCTGTCCGCACGGCGCAGGGGCCCGTATACGGCGAACTCGACGCCACGCACCAGCCGGTGCGTGCACCGACACAGCCGGTCGCCGACCGTCCGACGCCCCAACAGATCGAACGGATCGCCACACATGAATCGCGCATCACACCGACGCCCGGCGGCATGAGCTTCGCCGAAGCCCACAAGCGCCGCGACGAGCCCGAACAGATATCGCCGGGCTCGCTGCAGCCGGTGGGCAAGCTAGCGAAGCCAGATCGCTTGCACGAGCTGACGCTGCTGCGCGAGATCGGGATCGTC
>Ga0247813_10000843_pt1 | contig 24903 bp, 18 predicted proteins | sample UWRJL169409C1_FD_180719 | JGI IMG/M metagenome (GOLD analysis project Ga0247813, IMG submission 180719) | Plant litter microbial communities from Arlington Agricultural Research Station in Wisconsin, United States - UWRJ-L169-409C-1 | ecosystem: Environmental > Terrestrial > Plant litter >...
GGGGAAAACAATACAGAGATGAATGCGATACTGGCGCAGTATGGTTTTCCTCTAAGCTTCCCTTCCGAAGTGGAGAAAGAAGCAGATGCGATCTCAGAAGAAATTACGGAGGCCGATTTAAAAGACAGGAAAGACTTCCGGGATACGGTGACATTTACCATAGATCCTGCAGATGCAAAAGATTTTGATGATGCGATCTCTTTCAAAAAATTACCTAACGGAAATTATGAAATCGGTGTACACATTGCCGACGTATCCCATTATGTACAGCCCAAAACTTATCTTGATAAAGAAGCCTATTCTAGAGCGACCTCAGTATACCTGGTTGACAGGGTAATCCCGATGCTTCCCGAGCGCTTAAGCAATGGTGTATGCTCACTTCGTCCTGATGAAGATAAACTATGTTTTGCAGCAGTATTTGAACTGGATGACAAAGCAAATATCATTACAGAATGGTTTGGCAGAACAGCCATACATTCCAACCGAAGATTCAGTTATGAAGAAGCTCAGGAAGTACTCGAAAATAAGGAGGGCGACTATGCAGAGGAGTTGCTTAAGTTAAATGAACTGGCCTACATTTTAAGAGATCAGAAGTTCAAAAACGGAGCGATAAGTTTTGAAAGTACTGAAGTTAAATTTAAGCTGGACGAGAAAGGCAAGCCTGTCGGCGTTTACGTTAAAGAGCGTAAAGATGCACATAAGCTCATCGAAGATTTTATGCTGTTAGCTAATAAAAAAGTAGCCGAATTCATAGCTAAAAAAGGCAAAGGAAAAGCGAAATATACTTTTGTATACCGTTCACATGATTCGCCTAACCTGGAAAACCTGGGCAATTTCGCACTCTTTGCCGCACGCTTTGGTTATAAAATCAATACCAAAACAGACAAGGATATTGCAAAGTCCCTGAACTTCCTGATGGAAGATGTGGAAGGTAAAAAGGAGCAAAATGTATTAACACAGCTGGCCATCAGGTCTATGGCCAAAGCAGTTTATACCACTAAAAAAACAAGTCACTACGGACTTGCGTTTGATCACTATACGCACTTTACCTCCCCTATCAGACGTTATCCCGATGTGATGGTGCACAGATTGCTTGCCGGCTATCTCAACGGAGAACGCTCAGCCAATGCAGAAGAATATGAAATAGCCGCTTCGCACTCTTCAGCAATGGAAAAACGCGCTGCTGATGCGGAACGTGCATCCATCAAATACAAACAAGTTGAATACCTCGAAGAAAATGTAGGCAGTCTCTTTATGGGTATCATCTCCGGCGTAACTGAATGGGGAATGTACGTTGAACTCATCGAGAATAAATGCGAAGGTATGATTCGCTTAAAAGATATTACAGATGATTTTTACGTGCTTGATGAGAAAAACTATTGCATCGTAGGGCAACGTAAGAAAAAGAAATATCAATTAGGCGATGAGGTGAAAGTAAAAGTGAAGCGGGTAGACCTGTCTAAACGACAAATTGATTTTTCATTAGTTCAGGAATAACACTATATGTATAAGCCTGCCGCACTGACTACTCTTTTCCTGCTGATTACCTTTTCTCTTGCTCACGCTCAGCAAAAGCTGCACGGGATAATAACAGAAAAAAACACGGGTGCACCCATTCCCTTTGCGACCGTGCAGGTTAAGGATGCTAAAAGTGCGTTATCTAATGAAAACGGTGAATTTGAGCTATCAATAAACACTTCTCCCGTAAACATTACTATTTCACATTTAAACTACATTGGCATTAATCTTCAGGTCAGTAATCCCGATCAGCTATTAAAAATAACAATGGCACCCCAAATACTGACGCTCAAAGAAGTGTCAGTAGGTAATCCCGCTATTGCCATTATGCAGGAGGTAAGTGATCAGGCGCGTGAGCATATTGATCAGTCGTTTTACAGAAAAGCTTTTTTAAGACAGATCGCTTATAGTTCAGATAAACCTACCTATCTCAATGAGATCTTTTTCGATGCAGAATGGAAAGCATTTTCGCTAACCGCCTGGCATCCCACCGAAGCAAGACATCTTACTGGTGCAAGAGGAATATCTTATGATAACCTCAGCTATTTCCTTTTTCTTATTTCGGGCTATTTACCTAATAACATGAACATCAAACCCTTAACAAAAAAGGTAGATTCGGTGTACAATTTCAAACTATCCGGCACCTATCAACAAAATGGACAGGAAATTGCAAAAATCTTTTGTAAGCCAAAAGCCGGACTAAAGAAGTTAAATTTTGAAGGTTATTATTATGTAAATACAGTAACCAATAATGTAGTGAAAATTGAAGGTACATTTAATAACATGAAGTTCACAGGGGGTGGACCAGTGAGTGTTAAAATCGAAGAAATCATTTTTTCTGCTCAATATAAAACAGATAAAGCGGGAAACAGTGTACTTGATTATGCTAGTTTCAATGCTATCAATAAGTTGAAAGTATTGGGCATGGGTATACAGCGATCTGCCTTTTCTTCTATACTTTACTTAATGGAAGAAGATAACATTCTTAAGAGTGAGCTTAATCCTGTAAAAATAAATGTTAATGACTCTCAGCTTACCAAAGCCATAACCTACAATGAAACCTTCTGGAGGAATAACCAAGGCATTAAAAGGACTGAAAAAGAGCAGTCTGCTATTGAAATTTTAGAAAAAACACCACAAGTAAACAAATAATGCATACTATTTTTGAATTACAGCAATTACTGGAAACAGCAATCAATAAAGTAGAATACCCAGCACATCCTGCTAAATTATACGAACCCCTGCATTACATTATGCGCCTGGGTGGTAAAAGGATCAGACCAATTTTAGTATTACTTTCCTCAGAGCTTTTCGACAAAGATGCAGCACATGCGATGGAGGCTGCGCTGGCGATAGAAACCTTCCATAATTTCACTCTGATTCATGATGATATTATGGACAATGCACCGCTTAGGAGAGGTCAGGACACCGTGCATATCAAATGGGGAGTTAACAATGCTATTCTTAGCGGTGATGTGATGATGGTAGAGGCAAATAAACATCTTACAAACCTTGATAGTAGTGTTTTAAAAGCTGCGCTTAATTGTTTTAATACTACAGCGCAAGGTGTTTGCGAAGGTCAGCAGCTGGATATGGAATTTGAACAAAGAGCAGATGTTTCCATTTCCGAATATATCAATATGATTCGTTTGAAGACAGCAGTTCTTGTAGGTGGCGCAATGAAACTTGGCGCTATTGTGGCGGGTGCTACGGATCAAAATGCAGAACTGTTGTATAAATTCGGAGAGAACTTTGGTTTGGCTTTCCAGTTACAGGATGATATTCTGGATGTCTACGGAGATCCTGCTAAATTTGGTAAGCAAGTAGGCGGAGATATCATCTCTAACAAACAAACCTTCATGTTATTAAAACTGAAAGAACTCGCTACTGCTGAAGATCAGCTGAAGATACAGTTACAAGAGACGAATAGCGACCTTCAATCAAAAATAGAGGTAATCACTTCGTTATACAACAAATACCTCATCAGAGCGCTCGCAATCGATGAAATGAAGCATAGTCTCGACACTGCATTTAGTTCACTAGCTCAGGTGAGCATTGCCGAAACGAAAAAAGCAGAGCTGATACAGCTGGCAAAATCATTAATAAACAGAGAGCATTAATATGCACTCTGTTTATCCCCTCAACATCTGACCAGATCAATATTACTTCTCCTGAATATGAGAAAGTAATTCCTCAGTCAGACCCCAGATGCTCACATTTCATGCAAAAATTACTCAATTTTTGAGCTCAGCTTGCTGGACCTTATTTTTGACCTGAAAAATTTGTAAGGACTGGATAGAGAAGATCCAGCCGTCCTTAACCTACGCTATCCCCTATTCATTTAATGAATGACACTAATACTAGCGTTATTACCGATGTCCGATGCGCGTCAGGTCTATTTTGATACAGCTTAAAAACAAGCATCAACAAATACAGGACAAAAACTTTGTTTTGTGGATCAATAATTGCGCTATTGTGTAATCAGAATAATTTAGCGATCAATAAAAACCACGAATTCATGCAAGAAATACTCTCGAAAAAAAATTTAGGTGAGCGGATAAAATCGCTGAGAAAAGAAAAATTACATTCACAATCCTTTGTTGCCGATCTGTTACAATTGTCAAGGAGCAACTATTCACAAATAGAATTAGGCAATCAGTATCCAACCTTCAGTACCTTGCATACCCTATCCAGATATTACAATAAAAGTTACGACTGGTTGCTGCATGGCGCGAGTACTACAGGAGAAGAAGAGAACAGAGATAATGATGTTCCGGTACTGGTTCAGGATCTGGAAATCAGCCTGAAGAACTTTGCAAAATCCCTCAGGGAGCTGGAAAGTGAAATGCAGATCATCAAAAAAACAATCGTAGCCATAGGATAACACTATATTCTAAGCAACAATTCTTCAAAAAATAAAGCATAAAAAAAGAGAGTATCCATAACAGATACTCTCTTTTTTTATGCTTTTGAAATTATTCTGCCGGAGCAGCTTCAGTTTCTGCAGCTGGTTCAGCTTTAGCAGCTTTCTTAGCAGGAGCTTTTTTAACTGGCTCTGCTGTTTCAGCAACTGGTGCTTCAGCTTTTTCTGCTTTAACAGCAGGAGCAGCTTTTTCAACAACTTCTTTAACTACACTTGCAGGTAAAACAGATACATAAGATTTGTTATCTTGTTTTTTTCTGAATACTACAGTACCATCAACTAAAGCGAATAAAGTATGGTCTTTACCAATACCTACACCTTTATCTGGATGGTGTTTAGTTCCACGCTGACGTACCAAGATGTTTCCTGCAATTGCATTCTGACCACCAAATATTTTGATACCTAAGCGTTTGCTATGCGACTCACGTCCGTTTCTCGAACTACCGGCTCCTTTTTTATGTGCCATTTTGTTTTATATTTTATGAACAAACAGGTTAAAATCTGTTTATCTAAATGTTTAAAAAATAATTATAAACTGATACCAGAGATCTGGATTTTAGTGAAATACTGGCGGTGGCCATTTTTCTTTTTGTAACCTTTTCTACGTTTCTTTTTGAAAACGATCACTTTATCACCTTTTAAATGAGACACGATTTTAGCTGAAACGACAGCACCTGCTAATGCAGGAGCACCCACAGAGATTGTACCTCCGTCTTCAACCAACAATACATTGTCAAATTCAATACTAGCGCCTTCATCTCCTTGCAAACGGTGTACAAAAAGGTGCTGGTCTTTTGCAACTTTGAATTGCTGTCCTGCTATATTTACTATTGCGTACATTGTTAAATAATTATTATTTTAAATTGTTCTATTTTTATCGAGGTGCAAATATAGAATATATTTGTTATAAATCATAGCGATTTACAAATTCATATAAATATCCTTATTTACTGCTATATCTTTCTTCCGCATCTGTGATGGTTTGCTCTATCAAAGTCTTCATCTGAGTAGCTACATCCCTAAGTTTAGGAATGTCATTATAATCTGTTACAAAAATAACATTCTTTGATTTACGCTTATAATTAAACCGGATCACATAACGCAACACTTTGGATTTATTAAGATCCGTCCCTTCATTCGCAATCAGATCAGGGAAATTCCATAAACCCAGCTCATTCGCTTTGTTATGCAGGTATATGATATCATTGTGCCTTAGTTTCACGTTTTTTCTGACTAAGGAATCCTTAGCATTCAGGTACTGGTATTCCCCAGTAGAAGAGTCGTAAGAATTGACAAGATCGTTACCTGCTCCCCATTTAAACTGCAGGGAAACAAACTCATCGGACCGGAATGGCGCATTTGCGATCATCGGTTTATAATAGATCACACAATAGGCCAGAAAAGGCACAACTATGGTAATGATCAAAAAGATTTTTTTTGCTCTGGTACTCATAAAAATTTAAATTAATCCTGGGCTGGTGATAATTCTCCCTCCCATTTGCTCACTACTGCAGTGGCAATACTGTTTCCTATCACATTTGTTGCTGATCTACCCATATCCAGTAAAGGATCTATTCCGATCAATAATGCCAGTCCCGCTTCAGGGATGTTGAAAGTGGCTATAGTACCTGCAATCACCACAAGAGAAGCCCTGGGTACACCTGCTATACCTTTACTGGTCAGCATCAATATCAGCAGCATGGTTACCTGTTGCTGAAAAGATAAATGAATGCCGTAAGACTGCGCAATGAACATTGACGCAAAAGTCATATATAACATCGATCCATCAAGGTTAAAGGAGTATCCTAATGGCAATACAAAACTAACAATCTTATCCTTACAGCCAAAACGTTCCAGTTGCAGCATGGTTCTTGGATAAGCAGCCTCACTGCTGGCGGTACTGAAGGCAACAAGAACAGGTTCTTTCATCCTGTTCATCAGGTTAAATACCCTGCCTTTAAGAATCGTATAACCAATCATGATCAGCAATAACCACAGCATGAGCATCCCTGAGTAAAACTCACCAATAAACAAGGCATAGGTGGACAGTACGCTTAATCCCTGTTTGGCCACAATAGCTGCCATTGCACCAAAAACTGCAAAGGGCGCAAAATTCATCACATAACCTGTAACCTTTAAAATAACATGCGCTACTGCGTCAAAGAATTCAATAATAATTTTACCCTTTTCTCCTATAGCAGCTGTCGCGACACCAAAAAACAAAGAAAAGACCACAATCTGTAAAATTTCGTTGGTTGCCATTGCCTCCGCCATACTTTTAGGGACAATATGAGAGATAAAATCTTTCATGGACAACGCTACCTTCTGGATTCCTGTATCAGAATTACTACTTGGCAAAGGCAGGTGCATGGCCTCTCCCGGCTTGAAAATATTAACCAGGATCAATCCAAGTATGAGCGACAATAAAGAGGCGCTTACAAACCACAACATCGTTTTACCACCAATACGACCCACCGCCTTGATATCGCCCACTTTAGCTACCCCGACTACTAATGTTGCAAAAACAAGCGGAGCCACAATCATCTTGATTAGTCTTAGAAAGATATCACTCAACAAGGTCAATGGTTCCAGTTTTTTTTCACGGATCGTCTCATTGTCCTTTCTCACCTGAAGTGCCGCTTTTTTATCCATCTTTAAGACGGCATACTGACTAACTGTAGTATCTTTTATTGCACTCAGTTTGAAATCAATGTTTTTAACCTGATTGTCTGCCGATAATATGTTTGTATTATAGGTATTGAATGTTTTAACATTCAGCACATACCCAAGAATAACACCGAGCACCAATGCAAAGAAAATAAAAAAGGTTAGCTTGTTGTTTTTTGACATTATGTATGATTAAGGTTTTTTTCGGACGTAAAACTACAATAATTAACTTAATACTGAAGATTGTGGAAAATGTAAAAAAAAATCGGGTTCATTTGTAACAATTATGATTTCTTTGCCTCAAAGAAACACTAAATTAAAGCAGATTGGATCAGAAAGACATCTTATTTAAGCAAATCTTTGATACAAATTCCAAGAAGATATTCCATTTGTGTTATGGTTATACAGGGGATTCGGATGCTGCGAATGACTTATTACAGGAAACCTTCCTTAAAGTATGGCAGAATCTGGATAAATTCAGGAATAAATCACTGATTTCTACATGGATTTACAGGATTGCCGTCAACACCTGCCTCACCTACCTCCGTTCAGAAAAAAGACAGGCCAAAGACGAGTTAACCGAAAACATCATTGAAAACCGTGTGGAGGAATTTTCAGAAAAAAATGAGCAGGTAGCCCTCCTTTACAAGTCTATCTCAAAACTGGAAGAAAACGACCGTTTGATTATTACCATGGTACTTGATGAACTGCCTTATAATGAAATTGCAGATATATCAGGTATCAGCGAAGGAAATCTGCGCGTGAAAATTCACCGTATTAAACAAAAATTGACCGAATTATACAATCAGCATGCAAGAATTTGAACATATACAGTCCCTTTGGCAATCACATGCTGTGGAAGTAAAGATCTCTTCGGAGGAGATGCTTTTACAAGCGAAAAAAGAGGTGAAAGCCATCCGTGCCAAATCGCTATATAATATAGCGGGTATGGTGGTATCTTTCCTTGCGATCAGTTCCTTACTGGTATTTTTTGATTTCAATTCATGGACTACCCCGGCAGGCATCAGTATTATCATATTAGCTGTAGCTATTTATACACTGCTTTTATACAAAGAACACCGCTTAATTTCCACTAACGATTTCACCGCACATCCTGAAGCATTTCTGGACAAGCTGAAAGCTTACCAGTTGAGTCGTTTTAATCTCTATAACAAACTCTACTGGTTTTATGCATTCGCCATTTCCTTCGGTTTCATACTTTACTTCTATGAAACATTGAGTATGCTAGACACCTGGATTCAGGCATCAATTGTATTGTTCACCACTTTCTGGATCATCTTCTGTGCCACTATATTACGTAAGGCATACATGAAAAAAGAAAAAGAAAGAATAGATCTGCTGATCGAGAAATTTGAAAGGATCAGCAACCAGTTCCAGGAGTAATAAAATTACTCCGTTACCTCGTCTACAGAAAAAGTATTGCCTCTTAACTTGTAATGCAATACTTTTACAGCTCCCTTTTGTTGTGTACTGTCTGCTGTACTTATCAATGGAAAAGATCTGAAAAGCTCAGCATTCTTGATCATAAACTGATCATTACCGCCATAGTATTTTTTAGATTTACTACTCAGGGGCGGAAAACTTATCTTATTGAAACTATTTCCGGAATACTCGTATACATTCAAATCTTTCACATTCTTTTTACTGAGCAACTCTATGTAAAGTTCAGGATTCCCGTCATTATCCAGATCCATATTCCATACATCAGTGATGATCCCCTCGCGCTCTACAGACTGAGATTTATAGTTGTTACGTACAGAATCAGACATTAACAGAAGATAACCTCCAACACTGTCTACCCCTTTTCCCCAGCTCACTACTTCAAAATGAAGTCCCGGTTTCACAGCAATATCCTTGTAAAATGGAAACTGACCTTTTTCTTTTTTAACGGCGGCTTTCACTGCTGATGAATCACTTGATTGTTGCGTCTGACCTTGCTTACATGCAAATAAAAACAGCAGTCCCACTAGAAGTGCCGACTGCTGTATAAGTTGTTTATGTTGTTTCATTTGATTCAATATTTGTTTCAGCAATTTATGTGAAATAATATTTTTAACCAAATTTAACAGGATAAAGAAAATTAAGATTTAGTTTCTGCAACTGCAGCACCATTGCTCAACGTGGTGTCAGTTACTACGCTGGACTTACCCTGAGCAGTAATCACTACCGTTTTCAATACCAATTTCTTTCCCTTTGGCAATTCAATTTTCATCGGACTGCTATAGGCAGCAGAAAGTGCAGAAGGCCTGGTTCCATCTAAAGTATAGTAGATTTTAGCCCCTTTAACGGGTACTTTTAAGTCTAAATTGATAGTTTCACCTTCAATAGTCTTATCTGTAATTCCAATTGGAACAGGCACCCAATAATTTGTTCCCGTAGCTTCCAGTCGTGCCAAATGTAAAGGCAAACGATCTTCAGAGAAGTTTTTCAGGTTTTTACGAGCTACCGGACTCCAGGCAATTTCCGACAAGGCAAACATTCTTGGCAGTACCATGTATTCTACTTTTTCAGGAGTTTCTACATATTCTGTCCATAAATTTGCCTGTACACCCAGGATATGCTTCTGTTGATCTGCGGTTAATACAGCAGGAATAGGATCATAACCATAAGCTACTGTATAAGGAGACATACCACCAATATTTACCGGCTCATCTGCTGAAGATGATTGTGCATGGTCAACATATAAACCATTACTGCCTGGGGTCATGATCACATCATGGTTTTGTTGTGCAGCAGCAATACCACCTTCTACACCCCTCCAGGACATTACAGTTGCATTAGGCGCCAGTCCGCCTTCCAGGATCTCGTCCCAGCCAATGATTGATCTTCCTTTTGAATTGATATGTTTCTCTATGCGCTGAATAAAATAACTTTGCAATTCATGCTCATCTTTCAGGCCTTTTTCTTTAATTAACTGCTGGCAGAACGGAGATTCTTTCCAGTATTCTTTCGGACTCTCGTCGCCGCCGATATGAATGTATTTGGAAGGGAACAGTACCATCACTTCATCCAGTACATCTTCCAGGAACTTGAAAGTATAGTCGCTGGGTACAAATACATCATCAAATACACCCCAGGTCTGTTGTACCTGTTTACCTTTTCTCGATCCTGCCCATGGTGTTTTAGCGTCTACAAAAGTATCCCTGTCCGGAAAGCTGCTTAATTGCGGATAGGCCGCAATAGCCGCAGAAGCATGTCCGGGTAGTTCTATCTCCGGAATAACAGTAATGAATTTTTTAGCGGCATAGGCAACTATCATTTTCGCCTCATCCTGTGTATAAAACCCTCTGTAAGTCTTATTGTCATTGGTTACACCCGGATGGTGGCCAACTATCGTTCCATTTCTTACAGACCCAACTGATGTGAGTTTTGGATATTTTTTGATCTCAATTCTCCAGCCCTGATCATCTGTCAGGTGCCAGTGAAAATTGTTCAGTTTATATGCAGCCATTAAATCAATATATTTTTTGATAAAAGACAAAGGGAATGAATGCCTGCATACATCAAGGTGCATACCTCTGTATTTAAATCTTGGATAATCGTTGATCAGACTGGCTTGTATAGCTATTTGAGCACCTTGTTTCTCTGGCATCATCTGCATCAGTGACTGCGCACCGTAAAACAGGCCGGCACCTTTGCCGGTAACTGTAATTTTGTTTGGCGTCACAAGAATCTGATACCCTTCTGCCGGCAGTTTATCAGCACCTTCGGAACTTAAAACGATCACTCTTTTGGCCTGACCAGCCGTTTTTTCTGTCCTTAATGCAAAACCACCTTTGGTGACAATATAAGCGTTAAGCAAATCAGCAGTAGCTGCATCCGCCGGATCGCCTGAAACCAAAACAACTGTTTTATCCAGTGCAAAAAAACCGGAGTTTCTTTCTACCGAAACGGGCACAGGAATAATGCCTAAATTCTCATCTGTCTGCGCCTTCAAACCAAGCGTTAAACAGGCCAGAATTGCCGCCGAGATAACCTTCTTCATAATCTAAAATTTATAGTTTTTGTTTATATTGATTCTCTTTTCCAATCTGATATCCTGTGAACCGGCTCCAACCATTATATTGAATGTACCGGCTTCAACCACCTGCTCCATTTTCTGGTTATAAAGTGATAAATCACTTTTACGCAATTCAAAAGATATAGTTTGCGATGCTTTAGCTTTAATATTTATCCTTTTAAAAGCCTTCAGCTGCTTCACCGGAGTAACTACAGTAGATACATCGTCTTTAACATATAACTGTACCACCTCATCACCATCTCTGTCACTCTCATTGGTCACTTTTACGCTTATATTTACCAATAAGTCATCTGTTTCATTTGCAGTAATATTTAAATCACTGTATTCAAATTTACTATAACTTTTTCCATAACCAAAACTATAAAGCGGTGTAGCAACACCTTCCACATAATCATGTTTTGGAGAACTTTGATAATTGTAATAAACCGGCAACTGCCCTACCGACCGCGGCACAGAAATGGTCAGTCTGCCCGCAGGATTATAGTCGCCGAAAAGTACATCTGCAATCGCATTTCCACCTTCCTGACCCGGATACCACGCATTTAAAATTGCAGGTACATTTTCATCAGGCCAGTTCAGGTTTAAAGGTCTTCCGCCAATAAAAACCAGCACTACCGGTTTGCCCGTTTTGACTACTGCCTTTAATAGTTCCATTTGTTTACCAAGCAGGTCCAGCGTTTGTCTGTCATACCCTTCTCCACTCTCCATATCACTGATTTTACCTGCAGAGGCCTGATTAACGGTCGCTGCTCCAGTGCTGATATATTCTGTTTTAAAATCGCGCGCACTTGATCCTCCAAGTACCACAACCGCTACATCAGCTGCATTCGCAGCCGCGACAGCCTCAGTAATCTGCAGATCCGTTGTATCCCTGATGTCGCAACCTTTAACATAATTTACTTTTGCCCCTGCACCCAGCTTAGCTTTAATCCCACCCAATACCGTTACAATAGCTTCCGTTTGCTGTGGAGCTGTATAATCGCCTAGCTGATTGTACATATTATCGGCATTGGGTCCGATGACTGCCACTGAACCAATATTCTTTTTCAATGGAAGCAGTCCCTTCTCGTTTTTTAGCAGTATAACAGACTCCTGAGCTACTTTTCTTGCCAGTGCAACTGCTTCAGCATTACGCACGGTTTTTTTTGCTGATTTAGGATCTACGTAGGGATGATCAAATAATCCCATTTCAAATTTTTGCGTTAACAGACGGGCTACTGCCTCGTCAATCCTTTCTACAGAGACTTTTCCATGCTTAACCGCAGCCAGTAACGGAGCAGCGAAAACACGCCCGCCCAGATCATTATCCAGTCCGGCATTCATTGCCAGCGTAGCTGCCTCAGTTAGGTCGGCCGCCACATGGTTTACATTTACCAGCCCGTCTATACTGCCCAGATCTGAAACAGAAAAACCTTTAAATCCCCAGGATTTATGCAAAACAGAATCTAATAAAAATGAGTTGCTGCTACAAGGAACACCATCCACCGAATTGTATGCAGCCATAATTGACAAAGCGCCAGCCTTAACCGTCGCTTTAAAAGGCGGCAGATAGCTCTGGTACAGTTCTCTCATACCCGTATTTACTACTCCGGCATTATGTCCCCCTTCGGGCACACCATATGCAGTAAAGTGCTTGAGTGTAGAAATGATATTCGCTCCGCTTTTCAGGTCCTTTCCCTGGAAACCCTGAACCATGGCTACTCCCATTGCACTGTTCATTACAGGATCTTCTCCGTAGGTTTCTTCTACCCTTGACCATCTTGGTTCACGCGCCAGATCCAGTACAGGACCATAACCAATGTGTGCGCCCTGTAATCTGGCTTCCTTAGCAATGACTGTCGCCATTGCTTCAATTAAACCCGGATTCCAGGTACTGGCCTGACCAATGGACGTAGGAAATACAGTAGTCCCAATAGCCATGTGACCATGAGCACATTCCTCTGCCATAAACACAGGAATCTGGAGTCTTGAATGATCGATAACATATTTTTGTATCGCGTTAGTCGCGATTGCCGCGCTGTAAGGATCCAGCCCCGTCAGCAATGTCTTCTTTGTCCAAGGATCTGCCCTTAATGTGGCCCAGAACATCCCGATCTGACCAGATGCTACTGCCTTTTTGAATTGTTCTGAAACTACGGCACCATTACCTTTTTTATCATACATCTCCCAGCCCAGCAACGTAGAAAGCTGCCCCACCTTCTCTTCAAGTGTCATTCTTTTGATCAGGTCATTTACCCTTTCAGCAACAGGAGCTGACGCATTTTTGTAGACAGGCACTTTTTTTTGTCCTGTCGCAAAAAAAGGGGAAAAAGAAAAGGCCGATGCGAGCAGACAGATATATACTTTTTTATATTGATGATACATTTACAAATAATAAATCCGGTTAAAAAACTACGCTTTTGATTTCACTTTATATCCTGCAGCGCCGTAATAAAAGATAAAAGCATAAGCAGGCACCATAATATAGTAAGCCTGCTGTGCATTATACACATCTACTAAAGCACCATAACACAACGGAAGAATTGCGCCACCAGCAATCCCCATAATCAGCAGTGAAGAGCCTATTTTAGTAAACCTTCCCAATCCCGAAAGTGCCAGCGGCCATATAGCCGGCCATACGAGTGAATTTGCCAAACCTAACAGCGCAATAAATAATACTGAAATGTAACCCGTGGTAAAAATAGCCGCTAAAGTAAATATGATTCCCAGTACAGCGAACCATTTCATCGCGTTCTCCTGAGAGATATACTTAGGAATACATACAATTCCAATCAGATAACCCAAAATCATTCCCAGCAAGGTAAAAGTGGTAAAAAATTTGGCCGTAGTTAAAGGAATCCCCATATAGGCACCATAGCTGATCACCGTATCACCTGCCATCACTTCCACACCTACATATAAAAATACAGTAAGTACGCCCATTAGTAAATGAGGAAACTGAAACACACTGGTTTTACCCGCTGTAGCTGCACTCACATGTTCGTCTTCCTGATCTGTATCAATTTCAGGCAGGGAAGAAAAGTAAATCAGCACCGCTAAAATTAATAATACGATGATAATAACAACATAAGGTAATATTACCCTTTCCGCCAATGCATTTAATTCAGCAACTTTTTCTGTCGCGCTCATCTTTTGTAATCTTGCGTGGAAACCATCAGCATCCTTCAAAGCAATTGCCCCCAGTACAATGGGTGCGATAGAGCCTGCAACTTTATTACAGATACCCATGATGCTGATTCTTTTTGCAGCACTTTCCGGCGGACCAAGAATGGTAATATAAGGGTTAGATGCAGTCTGTAACAGCGCTAGTCCCGTACCCTGGATAAACAATCCCAACAAAAATAATTCATAAGTACGCGTCAGTGCCGCAGGAATAAAAACCAGTGCACCTACCCCCATAACAATCAACCCCAATGCCATTCCATTTTTGAAACCCGTAACTTTCAGCACCCATGCTGACGGTATCGCCATCACCAGGTAACTGATATAAAAGGCAAATGCGACAAGGTAAGATTCAAAATTATTTAACTCACATGCCAGCTTAAGATAAGGGATCAATACCGAATTTAACCACGTTACAAAGCCGAATATAAAAAACAGCGCCCCTATGATCACGATAGGATTAATGCCTGATACTTTTTTTTCTGTTGTTATCATTACTAAATTTTGGTTGGTTTTAGGTTTAGTTTTTTAGGTTTAAAATTTCCACTTTACAAATGCTTCCATTGCTTCATATTCGGCCAGGCCGAGCTGATCATAAGCACGGGCAGTTTCCTGCGTACGCGCTTCTGCTCTAACCCAAAACTCCCTGGAATCATCTCCCGGAAATACCGGCAAGTCTTTCTGCGACTGATGTTTGAAGATAGCTAATTTCTTTCTTTCTACCTCTTGCGGAGAAAGGGGAACAGCCATCTCTATCTCATGCGTTTCAAACTCATGCCATGCACCTCTATATAACCATAACCAGCAATCAGCCGTCCAGGCCTCCGTTTTGCGCAATCTTTTCATTGCCTCTATAATGATATTGAAGCATACTTTATGCGTGCCATGCGGATCTGCGAAGTCGCCCGCCGCAAAAATCTGGTGCGGCTGCACCTCCTGCAATAACTCCATCGTCTGCAAAATATCATCTTCATAGTCTACATTCTTTTGAAACTTCCCCCTGTCGTAAAAAGGAAGATCCATAAAATGGATGCGTTCATCACCTAAACCGGCAAATCTTGCTCCCGCGATAGCTTCCCCTTTTCTGATCAGCTTTTTCACGGTACGGATTTCTTCAGGATCTGTTTGATTAGGCAATTTCGTACTCAGGAAGCTGCGCATATCTCCATATAGTTTTTCCAGTGAGCCAGCATCTTCTTCCCTTGATTTGACAAAGTCTATGGTAAATTCCATGAAACGCAATGCATCGTCATCCCATACTGCTGTGTTACCTGATGTTTGATAGGCTACATGAACCTGATGTCCCTGATCTGCAAGACGGATAAATGTACCACCCATAGAAATTACGTCATCATCCGGATGCGGAGAGAAAATAATTACACGTTTCTGTTCTGGCGTAGCACGTTCCGGGCGCTGACTATCATCGGCATTAGGCTTACCACCCGGCCAGCCAGTAATAGTGTGTTGCAGTTTATTAAAAATCTGGATATTAATCTGGTATACGGGACCACGTTCTGTAGCCAGTTGTGCCATACCATGATTATTATAATTGTCTTCCGTTAACTTAAGAATTGGTTTGTTTAAAGTTTTCGCCAGCCAGATCACTGCTTTCGTGATCATCTGATCGCTCCATGTACAGTCCTTAACCAGCCAGGGCGTATCAAAACGGGTGAGTGAAGAAGCTGCATCCTGATCAAGGATAAACTCCACATTTGGTGATAGTTGCAGGAAAGTTGCCGGGACGTCTGACGACAATTCACCTTCCACTGCTTTTTTAACGATCTCTGCTTTTTTCTCATTCCATGCCATCAGGATGATTTCCCTGGCTTTAAAAATGGTACCAATTCCCATAGTAATCGCTTTGGTAGGCACATTAGCCAATCCTCCGAAATCACGCGAAGCATCTCTTCTTGTCAGTTCGTCAAGCGTTACCAGTCTCGTTCCTGAGTTAGGTGCAGAACCTGGCTCATTGAAACCAATATGTCCTGTTCTTCCTATTCCCAAAAGCTGCAGGTCAATCCCTCCCAATGCCGTGATTTTCTGTTCATATTTCAAACAGAAATCTTCAATATCTTCCCTGTTTAATAATCCATCCGGGATATTAATATTTTCCGGATGGATATCGATATGGCTAAACAGGTTTTCATTCATAAACCTTACGTAACTCTGATCAGCCTCAGGTTTCATAGGATAATATTCATCCAGGTTAAACGTAATCACGTTTCTGAAACTTAATCCTTCCTCTTTATGCAGACGGATCAGCTCTTTATAAACTTTTACAGGTGTTGCTCCCGTAGCCAGGCCTAAAACAATTTGTTCTCCTTTTGCCTGTTTTGAAAGGAGAAGCGCAGAAATCCTCTTTGCTACTTCAATACTGGCGGTTTGTTCATCTGCATATACAGTTACAGGCAATTTTTCGTATCTCGTCTCTTCAAGTAAATTTAATCTTGACATGTTTGCTGAATGGTTTGTTTTGGGTTGGTATGAATATGATTATGGATTGATTTGTATAGTTTGCTGCCCGCCAGCGTAGTTTGTAAGGGTAAGCGCGGCAGTGGCATTCTTGTCCGCTGTATAATCAATGATGATCTTTTTCTCTGTACCCGGCAGGATGGAGAAATAGTTATCATCATAGAATACCGGCAGGATACGTTTTTTTGTTGTTGCATTCACTAAGGAAATCCGGTTGAAGAAACTGACCCCAGCATTTGCCGGATTAGCCATCGTCACTTCAATTTTGCCCGACTTTAACTGTTTTGCCGTTGCGATCAGAGGAGTCGATTTCAATTCCGCTAATCCTGAATACATGCCTTTATTATCCGGCATCCAGTAGAAATTGTTACTCAACACATTTTTCTGTTCATCTAATAGCTGTAACGACAAGAAGGATCCTTTTTTAGCAGAAAGCTCGTCTATCGTTTTCTTCAGCGAAAGTATCTTTTTTGTACTCGATGGATCCAGGAAGCAAAATACCTGTGTTAATAGTGTTTCTTTTCCTGCCATATCATACGACTTGGCAACCAGCATAATATTCTGTCTTGCTTTGAAACCATTATTCACCAGCATCACCATCCCATCTACAGGATTGTACATCGCATGAAGGGGTTCACTTCCTGAGCGTAAACCAAATAAACAGGCATTCGGATCAAGATAATAATCATACATCTGTCCCCGCATAGAAGTCCACGGATTCTGTGTTTTCCAGATAATTACACCTGTGTACCAGTCCCACATATGTGAACTGAAACCTTCCATCAATCCCCTGTACTGATCATAATTCACCAATTGTGCTTTTTTGACAAAATCGGCAACGTCAGCAGGTTTTCCGTAAGGCAGAATATGCTGTTCATAACCCACACCCAGGTAATTGTGGTAATCCCATACAGAATCTACTTTTTCTGACGGTCCTTTTTCTGCTCTTTTTTCAGGTGTGATATATTCCGGTGCAATCAGGTTCGCTTTAGGAATGAATCTTTCGAGTGATTCCATATCTCCTACGCCGACTGATCCCACCTCAGAATTAAACGGATAAGTTTTGGTCTCCCAGAAAGTAGCTATATTTTGAATGGTATATGGACCATCACCATTTCCACCTAATGTATTTTTAGACATATCATCAGCGTTCGAATAATCGATAAACCATCTTGTACCATCTAAGGCAGGTAAAATAGAATCACGCAATGGAATAAGAATATCATCTGGAGGAGTAATTTCATTTCCACCGCACCATATGGCCAGAGATGGGTGATTTCTAACCATCTTAATCATATCAGCCGCAGATTCAAGGAATAAATGATGGTCATCCGGATATTTCCTTCTGGTCCATTGATCTTCCAGTTTCATTGGATCCACCCAGCGTCCGTTACAGTCGCCCGACATCCAGAAGTCCTGAAATACCAGCATTCCATATTTATCACAGGCCTCATAGAATTCAGGACGCTCTATCAAAGCACCTCCCCAGATTCTGATCAGGTTTAAGTTCATATCCCGGTGATACCTGATTTCAGTATCATAACGCTCCTTCGTAAAACGAAGCATGGCATCTGATATAATCCAGTTTCCTCCCTTAATGAAGATCTTCTGACCATTTACTGCAACTTCCTTACTTCCTGTAACCGCATTCCAGTTGGTCTGTATTTCACGGACACCAACACTTACAGTCTGACTGTCACACAGGGAAGTTCCATTTTCTAAGAAGCTAATCTGCAGGCGATATAAATTCTGTGCACCGTAACCTGCCGGCCACCATAATTTTGGATTTTTTAAAACAAAATCAGGCAGTTTTACTTCAGCTGTACTATTAGGCTTAATTGCTACTTTTTGTACAATCTTCTGCCCTTCAATGATATATTGCAGGTTCCCAGTTATTGCCTTTGCGCTTGTATTCTTCAGTTCTGTCGAAACCTTAATGATAGCAGGTTCCTGTTTACCTTCCGTATTTCTCTTTCCCGGAACAAGAGTAACGACGTGAGGATTCTCCATACTTACTTTACCTGTATGAGAAATATATACTTTATCCCAAATACCCGTATTCCTGTCTCTGATTGGACGGATCCAGTCCCATCCCGCAGTATATTGATGTCCGACTCCCTTAGCGATCATACCATCACCACCCTGACCACCGTTGGGATTTCCAACAGCATCCGGAGGATATACAATTACTGCCAGTCTGTTCGCTCCATTTTTGGAAAGCAGCTGAGTAATATTATATGCCTTACGCAGGTACATGCCTTTAAAAGGAGTATCATTTACCTTTTTACCATTCAGAAAAATATCACAACTGTAGTTGATACCTCTGAATTTTAACCATACCTGGCCATCAGCCGAGGGTGGAGTTTCTTTAAAATCCTTAACAAACCAGTACGTATAATAATCTCTCCCTGTTTCATAAATATCCGGAATCAGTTTATTATTCATCCCAAAGAAAGGATCAGGGACTTCTTTATTAGCTAATAATGTAGTTAACACTGTACCCGGTACTATTGCCTTTTTCCAGTTATCAAGGGCAAAAGACGGACTTGAAATTGCCGCCCCGTCATTCTTTACTTTTGTTACAGGCATGCACAGCCATCCCGAATTGAGCTCGTACTGCTTCTGGGCAAAAAGCTTTACATCAAAAAAAAGAAGTGTAAGAAAGCAGAGCAGTGAGAAAAAAAATACAGATCGATTGAATTTAAACATTGTGTTCTTGTTGGAATTTAAATTATTTGGCTACAGAATAGGCACGGTCAGTTTCCTTTGTTCCCCAGGTGGCCGATGGTTGGGCACCCATAACAATTGTCATTTTCCCACCCTTCACTAAGTCGCTATGCATGATATACGCTTTGGTATAAGCTTTACCATTCAGCAAAACAGACTGGATATATTTATTAACACTGGAGTTGTTCTTTACAGAAAGACTGAAAGTTTTACCCTCACCTACATTCAATGTAGCTTCATTCACTACCGGGCTACCAAATACATACATACCATTTACAGGATTTACCGGATAAAAACCTAAAGCTGAGAAAACAAACCAGGCAGACATTTGTCCCACATCTTCATTACCACACAATCCGTCAAACTTATCCGTATACAAGCTGTCCATGATAAACCTTACTTTATCTGCAGTTTTAGCTGGTTTACCCAAATATCCATAGAGATAAGCGATATGGTGACTAGGTTCATTTCCATGTGCATACTGGCCTATCAGACCACTAATATCCGGCGATGAGCTGCCGCCCATATCTCCTTCAGCAACAAACAAAGAATCCAGCTTCGCCTCAAATGGCTTATTGCCACCCTGTAATTCGATTAAACCTTCAACATCCTGAGGAACTAACCAGGTATATTGCCATGCATTTCCTTCTGTAAAATCATCCTTCTCATGCGTTGCAGAAAAGGGATTGAAAGGTGTTCTCCATTTGTCAGCACTCACCCTTCCCCTCATGAAATGGGTACTTTTATCAAAATAATTTCTATAATTCTGTCCCCTTTTGCTCCAATATGCATAATCTGCAGCATTACCACGTTTTTTAGCTACCTGCGCCAGTGACCAGTCTGCGATTGCATATTCAAGTCCCATTGCCACGTTCTCCACTACACTGTCTGCCGGAATAAAGCCATATTTTTTCAACAACGAGAGTCCCCGGTCATCTTTCATCCCTGTACTTTTCATTGCCTCATAAGCCAGGTCTTTATCGAAGCCTTTAATCCCCTTCAGGTAAGCATCAGCAATAACCGGCAGAGCAGGATTTCCAACCATACAATTTGTTTCATTCCCCATTAAATGCCAGACAGGTAATTTTCCCTGTTGCTGGTAAATGGCCAGCATCGTATTGATCACATCACCAGTTTTTTCACTATTGATCAGCGATAACAGTGGATGAGCAGCGCGGTAGGTATCCCAGAGAGAGAAAGTAGTATAGTTCGTAAAAGGAGCATTTTTATATACCTTTTTGTCCGTCCCCAAATAATCGCCGTTCACATCATTAAAGACAGAAGGCGCGATCATGGTATGATACAAGGCGGTATAAAATATCTTCATCTTTTCAGGATCCGTTGCTTTGATCACAATCCTGCTGAGTTCCGTATTCCATGCATCATTGGCCAGGCTAACCTGTTTTGCAAAATCCCAACCCGGAATTTCAGCTTTCATATTCAGCTTTGCATTCTCGATACTTACCGGAGAGATAGCAACCTTTAAGTTGATTTTTTCACCATCCTTAGTATCAAACAGTGCCACACCTTTCACAAAACGGCCTTTAATTTCAGTTCCTTCTTTCACCAACGTGCTGTCATATACCATGAACTGTTTGATTGGTTTGGAAAACACTGCAGTGAAGTAAATACGCTGGTCTTTAGCCCATCCCTTAGAATAACGATAGCCCGAAACTGTTGTCGCATTTTCCTGATGCAGATAGGTTTCAGTGGCCAGATCCCATCCTATTCCCGGACGCAGATCTACAATAATTTTTGATTCCCTGCCCGCAGGGAAAGTATATTGATGGAAGCCTACTCTTTTACTTGCCGTTAATTCAGCTTGAATACCATAACGTTTCAATTTGACGCTGTAATAACCTGGTTTAGCTACTTCATCATTGTGCGAGAACAGGGAATAATATCCACTTTGTTCATCGCCCGCCCTGCCTTTAGTCAGCTTCACATTTCCCGTAACCGGCATGATAGAAATATCTCCCAGATCACCTATTCCCGTACCGCTTAAATGCGTATGAGAAAATCCGGTGATGGTAGAATCGCTGTAATGGTAACCAGAACACCAGTCCCAGCCCTCTGATAGATTGACAGGACCTAACTGAACAGCTCCAAAGGGAACATCTGCACCAAGAAATACATGCCCGTGAAAACCTGTTCCGATATAAGGATCTACGTATTTTGTTAGCTGTGCCACAGGTTTCACCTGTGCTACCGCAGTACCACTCAAAGCAGCCAGGAAAATAGTGCTGCAAAGAAACAGCCGTTTTAGCGGTAATTGTTTTTGGTTGGTTGAAAAATTAAACATAGTTGAGTTATTTTGCAGCATATGTAAATGCCAGGGCACCATATATTGCAGGGTTATTATTAATAGATTCAGGAAGATAAACTTTAACGTTGCCGTTGTTCAGTTCCCATTTTACCGGTTTATTTATATTTAACAGGGTCATTTTTGCTCCTTTTATGGGAACATTACCTTTCCATTCAATAGTTTTTAATCCTTTAGTATCAGGTTCAAAACAATAAACAGCATTTTTCACTTTGCCGTCTTTGCTCTGTGTAAACCATGTATTTCCGCTATGGAAATCTGCCGTGATACGTGTACCATAAATTGCTTTACCATTGGTTTTCATCCATGTGCCTATGTTTTCCAGTCGGGAAACTGCTATTTCGGGAATGGTACCATCTGGCCGTGGACCAACGCCCATTAACAAACTGCCACCTTTAGCTACCACTTCGGCTAAAGAATGAATTACCTCTGCGGGCGTTTTATATTTGTCATTCGCTACAAAACCCCAGGCATTACCCAAAGTAAGGCAGCTCTCCCATGGATGATCCAATTGATGGTCAGGTATTTTCTGTTCAGGTGTCTGATAGTTTTCATAAGGGCCGTGAACAGTACGGTCTACCATTAATAACCCTGGCTGTGCTTTTCTGGCCATAGAGGCGATCTTCGGCATATCAATTTCCTGACTCCATTCCGGAATAGCAGCACCCCAGCCTCTTACTTCATCATTCACCGTTTCCAATGGACGAACCCAGCCACCATCAAGCCATAGAATATCCATTGAACCGTAGTTATTCATCAGCTCCGAAAGCTGGTTAAAGGCAAAACTTTTAAACTGGTTCCATCTCCATGGATTTTTGCGGATATCGTAATTGGTGTTTCGGTCTGGAGTAGCATATTTAGACCACCAGAAGTATTGAGAATGCCAGTCTGGTTTAGAGAAATAGGCACCGATCATAAAACCTTCTTTACGGAAGGCGTCGAAGACATATTTGGCAACATCTGCCTTTGGATTATTGGCGAAGGGACCTTTTGCGATACTAAAATCAGATTCTTTAGTGTCGAACATGGAGAAACCATCATGATGTTTAGTGGTGAAGATCATGTATTTCATTCCGGCATCTTTACCGGCTTTAGCCCATTGGTCTGGATTGAATTTAACAGGATTGAACTCTTTGCTTAAACCCCAGTACCATTTTTTATAATCTTCATAAGCGATCGTACTGTCTCTTTCTATCCAGCTTTCAGAACAGAGTTCCCATGATTCTATGATACCGGGGACTGCGTACAGTCCCCAATGGATTAACATACCGAATTTTTGATCCTGCCACTGATCCAGTTTTGCTTTAACTTGTTTATCGGCCGGCCATTCATAAACTGAGGATTGCTGGTGTACGCCATTTTGCGCTTTAACTTTTACGGATAACAACAGGATTAAAATTATCCAGTTCAATTTTTTCATGCGTTTATATCTTTCTTTTGTAGGTTATGAAGCTTGCAGCAGCTTTATTCATTTCTTTTCTAAGCGGTCAGCTGATGCAGGTTTCATTGGTGGTTCGTTGTTTTTTAAGTTGATCAAAATACATCATATTCATCACAAGTTTTAATATTTGTGTTCAATACAATGCAATATTCGGCTTAAAACTTTTGAGAGGTGTACACTCGTGAGGGTTTTTCAGTAAAAAAGGGCAATAGCCCTAAAATATTTGTCAAATCCCAATTTAAAACGAAATATTAAATCGTTTTAGCTACTTAGCAGGAGCCAATTTATTAAAAATCTGCGGAAGACAAAAGAAAAGGAAGGATTATTTTGAGGTTTTATGATATAATGAAATTAAGCCATTGATTCCGAGGAGCAATCAATGGCTCAATGTTCACTAATATTTTGTATTCATATTCATCCAGAGACGTTCAGTTTCCTCTGCGTAAGTACCTTTCAGTACAATTGCGTCACAGATGGCTGCCGGACTCATTTTTTCATTGTTCAGCATCCGGAAAGAATCAAAATATTGCAGGAAGACGCCAACGATGCAGAGACACCCATCCGGCACATTAAAAGTAAAGCTTCTGCCATTGAGCACATCATCTGTACCTTTTTCCAGCCTAAAGCTTTGCATTTCCGGAAATCTTTCCTTTAAACCATCAGCAAGCCGGAAAAGTACTACACTGAAAGTCATAATGCAGTAGCTACTCTTGTCCATCCACTTCAGTTTGGAGGGCAGCTCCCAATCCGGAAATGAGACCTGCAGGACACCTTCATCAATATGAACCACTGGTTTAATGATCATTTGATCATTTGCCCGCAGTCCCAGATTAAATTCGAAGCCTTTGAGGTTTTCAAAAGTTTCTTTTTCAAAATGAAACGCTCTCGTTGTGGGATGCCTCGCTCCAGACAACACTGGGTTCAGGACCTGATTCATACGCGAATGCTGGTCAGAATCCTTCAAACCCATTAGATTAAAACTAAAGCGTTCTGTGATTTGGCTTTGCAATGTGCTGGCCATTCCAAATGTTTTAGCGGCCTTTTTCGTACCTTCAGTTTGCTTTACATCATTGGCTTTTGAGGTCACCACCTGCTGCCCTTTTAATTCCTTGAACGTTAGGGGGCCTAAAATACCCTTAACAAATTTTCCTTTTATAATCGCCATAATTTTTATGTTTTAACGAATTTAATTATTAATTAGTCAACAACATAGAAAACTTAAAAAAAAATCTAAATTTGTATTTGCCTGTCCCAAGTCAATCTGATTTAGTAATTATGACGAATCAATAAAGCTTTGGAGCTGTATTGTCCTGTTAGTGGACCGCATGACGATTTTTAATCCATTCATGCTAAAACCAGAGTATCTCAATACTGCCTCTATGGGTCTAGCTAGTAGAAAAGCATGGACTCAGCATGTATGGAGCATGCATGGACCATGTAGGAATCCAAGGGCGTCACATACCGGACTATAACCCGATACATAAACAACTCATCATCAATCAAAGAGGAGTTGCTGTTATAAGGAGATCTTCAAATACAAAAAAAACGGAGCTGATTTGATCAGCTCCGTTCCTTTACATATCAATTGATAGCTAAGATACCGCTTTCACTTCATGTTCTTTTGCGGC
>Ga0247813_10000844_pt1 | contig 24898 bp, 18 predicted proteins | sample UWRJL169409C1_FD_180719 | JGI IMG/M metagenome (GOLD analysis project Ga0247813, IMG submission 180719) | Plant litter microbial communities from Arlington Agricultural Research Station in Wisconsin, United States - UWRJ-L169-409C-1 | ecosystem: Environmental > Terrestrial > Plant litter >...
GTCGGTCGCCGCCAGATGCGGCACGTTGCCGTCCATCAACTCGCTCACTTGCCGACCCGGCGCCGCGAGCAGGAACCTCCGCACGCGCACGTCGTCGATCAACCGTCCGCCTTCATCCACCACATAAATCACGTTGAGCGTCTCGCGGTCGTAACCGTTTTCACGGATGTAATCCAACGCCTGCGCCACCGACCACTCCGCCCGCACCGCGATGAAATCCAGCGTCATCATGCGCCCCACGCTGTTCTCCGGATACGCCAGCAGGTCCTGCGCGACCTTGCGCTCCTCGGGCGACAGCAACGACAGCATCTGCATCGCCACGTCGAGCGGCAGGCTGTCGATAAACGCCGTGCGATCATCCGGCGGCAGCTCGTTGAGCAACGCCGCCGCCTGCTCCTGGCTCAGCAGTCGCAGCAGTTTTTTCTGCGAGGCGAGCGGGAGATACCCGAACGTTGCCGCCGCCAGGTTCTTACCCGTGCAGCGGAAGATCGACGCAAGCTGCTCCACCGGCAGATCCACCAGGTTCGGCGCCAGATCGGCCGGCAGCCACGGCTCCAGGTATTTCCTCAGCGCAGGCAGGTCCTTGCGGGCGACCAACTCGGCGATTTGCGCCCGAACCTGACCGTGGGGGATCATAAAATTAAAAGACCGGCGCCCGCTCAGCCCTGCTTTTCAGCACGCGCGGCAAACAACTTCGATGTGCCCGCACCGAGTTCGAGCGTCTGGGTCGGGAACGCGAACGAGAGTCCGTGCTTCGCCGCCGCGCGCATAAACGCGAGGTTCAGCCGCTGCCGCAGTCGCATGTGCTTTTGGAAGTCAGGATCGGTCGTCAGATACACCACCCACAGGTCCAGCGACGACGCGCTGAAATCACGGAAGAACACCATGACCGACGATGCATCCACCTCGGCCTCCGACAGGATGAGTTCACGATACTCCGCCGCGATCGCCTCCAACTGCTCGGGCGTCGCGTCATAGGTAAACCCGATCACCTGCTCGACCCGCCGCTGGGTGAACTTCGCCAGGTTCACGATCGCCTCCGCCGCCACCGTCTTGTTCGGCAGGATCACCAGCGATTTGTCCGGGCGGCGCAGCTTCGTTGAGCGCAGGCCGATGTCCTCCACCGCGCCTTGGTGCGCACCGATCTGCACCGTGTCGCCGAGCTTGAACGGCTGGTCGATCGCCACGACGACCGACCCGAACAGATTCGCGATCGTATCCTGCGCCGCGAGGGCGAAGGCCAGGCCGCCGAGACCGAGACCGGCGAGGAACGCCTTCACGTTGGCGCCCATGCTCTGCGCGATCATCAGCACCGCGAACACCACGAACACCGTGACGAGCGCCTTCTTGATCCACGGCATAAACGCCGCCACGCCGCTCTTCTTCTTCGTCGCGACTTCCTGCAAATGATCGAGGAACGCGCTCAACGTCCGCAGCAGCGCCCAGAAGAAGCACAACGAGAACGACACCGTCATCGCCACGCGCAACACGTCGTCGCCCGACTCCGACAGCTTCAACACCTTCAACGCCGCGAACACGCCGAGCAGCGCGATAAACGTCGCGACCGGGGACTCCAGCGCCGGGAACAGCTTGTCGTCAAACGTCGTCTTGGTGCGCGACGCCATCGTCTTCAGCACGCCAAAAATGCCCTGCGTCACCACGCGACGAAGCAGATAAAACACGACGAGCAGCGTCCCCGCGATGGCGTAGTGCTGCCAGGTGTTGCCTGAGCTGTGCACGTCGAAGAGCGCGAGGATCGAATCCACCAGATGCTCCAGAAAATCCACCGTCGGCGTCGGCGCCGCGCCCGATGCGACCGCGGCCGCGGCGTTCGTCGTCGTGGCCGTCTGCTCGGCGGCTGTGCTCGCCGGAGTCGTAGTAACAGCCGGTGCTTGGGCAAGCACCTGCGACCAGCCCGTCATGAGAAGAAAAAGTGCGACGCTGACACGTTTCATAAACGGCGATTTTTCCGCCCCCTCCCCCGCCGTGTCAACTCCGCCTCCCATCGTTCCCTCCCTCACGCATAGCCGCCGCCTTGCGTGATCCCCAACTCCGCCCGGCGCCGCGAACGCTCCGCCGCCGCCTTCTTTTCGTAACCCGAACGACGGTGCTCCGCCAGCGGATCCACCGGCAGGCCCCGCGTCTTGCGCCACGCCTTGATCGCCGGCGCCACGTCCGTGAAAAACGCCTTCTTCAGCTCCAATTCCGCATCCACCACATTGTTCTCCGCCTGCGCTTTCCGCAGCGCGGCCTGATCCACCAGCGCCGCCTTCGCATACAGTTCCTGCGCCATGATGACCGTCTGCAACGTCGCCTCGATCTTGGGTTTCTCGTTGTGCGACTGGTCGATCATGTAGGCGATCTCCGGCGCCCCGCCCCGATCCGCCGCGAAGCTGTGGATCTCATGAAAAATGCGGAACACCTGATAGGGGTCGATCGACCCGAGCGTGAGATCGTCATCCGCATACCGCCGGTCGTTGAAGTGGAACCCGCCGAGCATGTCCTCATCGAGGAGGAACGCCACGATCTGCTCGATGTTCTGCCCCTGATAATGATGTCCCGTGTCCACCAGCACCTTGGCGCGCGGACCGGCTTTCTTCGCATGCACATACGCCATGCCCCAGTCCGCCAGATCCGTCGCGTAGAACGCCGGCTCAAACGGTTTGTATTCCACGAGCATCGTCTGCTGCGGCGACAGCTTTTTGTGCAACGCCTTCAGGCACGTCTCAAAATAACGCTTCCGTTCGCGGATGTTTCCCTGCCCCGGATAACTGATGCCGTCCGCGAACCACAACGACACCGAGTCGCTGCCCACCACTTTGCCGATGGCGACCGAATCGTAGCAATGCTGCAACGCCCGCTCGCGCACCGCGGCGTCGTTATTGCCAAACGAACCCCATTTATACTCCTGATCCTGAAACAGATTCGGATTGATCGAGCCGATCTTCACCCCGTGACGCGCCGCCAATTTCACCGCGTTTTTCGGATCTTCACCCGCCTTGAAATCCCACAGCACGTGAACCGCGACCGTCGGACAGCAGCCCGTAAGCGCGTTGACCTGCCCCGCGTCCGCCAGCTTGTCGTTCAGATCGATGGCGGACGCCGCCTGATAAAATTTGCCGAAGCGCGTGCCCGTGTCGGCGAATCCCCACGAGGGTGTCTCGATGTTAAAGCCGTTGAGCACAGGCAGCAGGCGGTCGGTCACGGAAGCGGTTTTTTTGGGCATGGAAATTAAATACAGATTTTGGGGTTACGAACGGAGCTCCACTTTAGCGATAAACTCATGGGTTGAGAATCAACCGCCTGATCATTTTCATATAATAAATGATCACACCGTCGGCCGACTTCTTCCGCTACCTGCCCTACCTCCCCGAGGCGGAAGACTGGAGCCTCGCCGTCACCGCCGGCGGCCGCGTCCGCACCGCGCCCGGCGCCGCCTACCCGCCCGACGGCCACCCCTCCGACCATCAACTATCCTGGGAGGAGGGCCGCGTGCTCGGTGCGTGGCAGCTTGTCGTCATCGTTTCCGGACAAGGCCGCTTCGAGTCCGCCGTCACCAAACCCGTGGAGGTCTCCGCCGGCACCGCGTTGATCCTGTTTCCCGGAGTCTGGCATCGCTACGCCCCCGACCCCGCCACGGGTTGGAGCGAACGCTGGATCGAGTTGCGCGGCCCCATACTCAAGCGCCTGCAAAAAGCCGGCCAGCTCTCACCCGCTTCCCCGCTCCGACGCCTCGGGAAAGCCTCGGAGATCGACGCGCTGCTCACCCGCATCCACGACCGTCTGCGCGAACCGGCCCACGGGTTCGACCCCGAGCCCGGCGCGTGGGCCCTGCAAATCCTCGCCCAACTCCACGCGACCACCCGCCGCCGTGATGCCGACGATCCGATGGCGCGCCTCGTCGCCCGCGCCGAACGCATCCTCGCGGAAAGCATCGAAACCCCGCCGCCCCTGCAGTCGCTCGCCAAGGATCTCGGCGTGGCCTACTCCCACTTCCGTCGTGAGTTCAAAGCCCGCACCGGTCTGCCGCCGAAACAATACCTGCTGCGCCTGCGCCTGGAAAAAGCCCGCCGCCTCCTCGGCAACACCCCCGACTCAATAAAAGCGGTCGCCGACCGCCTCGGGTTCAATTCCCCCTTCCACCTCTCCGCCGCCTTCAAAAAAGAATTCGGCATCTCGCCGTCACACTGGCGCCGTGCGTCGTAGCCCGCATACCCGCGAATCCATTCACTTACCGGCTTTCAATGCCTTGCTAATCTCACGCTGAAAAACCGAAAACATGCCCCGCACGATGATCACCCGGGTTGGCGCAATCCACCAGGCCTTCACCGCGGTGAGCATACTTTCCAGTGCATTCCCGTTCAGCGATTGTGCATGGGCTAAATACAAATACTGCCGCGCCAGATGATGGGAGGGACGACTGAGCCGCTTCCGGTATTTCTGAATCATATGCCGCCGGGCATCCACCCGCGCCTGCCCGTTCATAGAAATCCGAATCTCATCCCTGCCGATATAAACATTACACAGCGACTCCGGACAGAGGACAAACCGGCATCGATCTCCGAGCCGGAGGCAGAGTTCCAAATCAATAAAGCGCGGAATCGCCTCGTCGCAGCCACCCACGGCTTCGTAGTGCTTTTTTTTCAAGACCAACGTCTGCATGCTGACGCCATACATCTCAAAGTCCCCGGTCCTTTCATTTAAAAACCGGCCCTCGACGATCACCGGAGCCTGATATTCACGACTGCGGCCGTCCATCTGGCACATCTTCATGTGGCTATAAAACACGCAGTCCTCGTTTCCCGGTAACCCCAACGTTTCAATCGCGCGAGCCAGCTTATGCGGCAGCCATTCGTCATCGCTGTCTTGGAACGCCACATACTCGCCCCGCGCTTCCTTCACGCCCAGATTCCGCGCAGCACTCGCTCCGCGGCGTGCGCCAAAAACCGTGCGCACATTATCCCGGCCATCAAACTTGCGCAGCAGCTCCTTCGTGCCGTCCGTCGATCCGTCATCCACCACAATCAGTTCAAAATCCGTGAACGTCTGATTGAGCACACTCAGGATGGCTCGCTCCAGCGTCCGAGCCCGGTTGTAGGTGGGCAAAATGACACTGATGCGTGGCGACATCCGCCAAATCGTTTGCATGCCATCCCTCTGGGCAAGGTCCAACTGAACCTCCCCACATCTTTCACCGTCAGGACGTTCTAAATCCGGCGCTCGTGACCCCTCACAGAGAACGCCCTGACGCTGCAGGCGTTAGTTTGCCACAAACACCGCATGCCGGCCCGGCAAGTGACGGCCGTCAAAGCCCTCAAACGTGCTGAGATGCGCCGCTCCCGTCGCCGCCGGCACGTCCAACGTGTAGGGCGTATGGTTCACGAAAAGCGTGCCTCGCTCGAACACGACGCGCTCCACTCCGCGCCGGCGCACGGCGCCCGATTGCGCGTCCGCCTCCAGCAATTTGTCCACCGGCGTGCGCGCCGCGATCGTCAGCGGATAGTGGTTTTCCTTCTTATACGCGCGCGGAACCGGCAGGTGTTCACGGCTGTGATAGGCATACCCGTAATAAAACCCGAACGAGTGCACCGTGCCCGCGCCTTGCGCCTGAATCGCATACGCGCTCGCCCCGTCGCCCAGATAACTCGCCTCGGCCTTGCCCGTCTCATAAGCCACGAACTCCGGCGAACCCGTCACGATTTTTTCCTCCCACGCAAACGAATCGGCCCCATGCGGACGCGAGCGCACCTCAAGGGCCCGCTCCGCCAGTTCCGAGACGCTGTGCAGCAGCGTCCCGCCCGCTTCGACGTAGCCGCGCAACTCCGCCTCCATCGCCGCGTCGGGCATCGCCCAATAATGCGGATCGGCCGGCACCACCACGCGCTTGTAGCCGCGCAACGCCCCCGCCCGCACTTGCGACGGATGCACGATGTCCACCTGCAGTCCCTGATCGGTGAACTGCTGGAACCAGCCGAGCAGATCTTCGCGGAAACCGATATACCGCGCCTTGTCCGTCGTATAGGCCGACAGCGTGTAGGACGCATACGGAAACAGGATCGCCACCTCGCGGGTTTTCACCCGGCGTCCCGACTGCTCGCGCACTCCGGCAAACCAATCCAGCGCCCCGCGCAACGAGCCCTTCTCCGGCGCCGCCCATTTCCCGAAATTCCCGCCGTCATCGAGGCCGTTGTAGCCGTAAAAATACAGATCCGTCGCACCTGCCCCCAGCGCCGAGGCAATCACCTCGGCCGGCGTGCACACCGCATAAATATCGTTGGCCATGTAGCGCCCGAGAAACAGCGAACCGACGAAATCCTTGTCGCTCGCCGCGCTGCGCAGCATCGCCATTTCACAGGGCACCACGTAGGGCTCGATGTTCCCGTGATTGTCGATCGGCAGCGTGATGAATGAGGGCGAATCCAGCACCTGGCCGAGATCCCACAGGTCCCAGCCGCGATTCTGGATGTGGATAAAATCGTTAAAGAACAACTTCCACTGCGACAGCGCCGCATAGAGGAAAAACCGCTCGTCGGCCTTCTTCAACTGCCCCGTGATGTCGCGGAAATACTCCCGCATCGTCTGCTGCTTGAACCGCTGGTTGTCCGCATGGCGCAACACCAGCGGAGAACGCGCATCGTAGTCGGCCTTCGCCGGCACATAACGCTGGTCTTCGTCGGCATGGTTCGGATGCACCCAGTAATCTTCCGGCGCGATCCCGCCGATAGCCGCGTGAGTCGTTCCGTAGCGGGCATTGAGTTCGCCCGCCGAATACCGCTCCGCCAGCCAGCCGAGATAACGGGCCCGGCCGTCCGCATCAAACGACGGGGCGAAGATCGGACTGTGATAAAAATAAAACGGCAGGCGCTCGCGCCCCCGTTCGTCCACCGCCGTGGCCGCGGCCTCGCGGGCGATGAACTGATACAGCTCCAGGCAGTGCCGCACGTGCTCCGCCGTCTGCTTCGCCGACCAGTGCCGGTAGCCGCGGAACGGCTTCCCCCAGAAATCCACCGGCTGCTCCACAAACTCCGGCGGGTGGTCATAGATTTCCGGATACAGGTTGTCGCCGATCGCGAACACCGCGAGGAACGACACGCCCAGGCCTTCCGCGCGGCACCGGTCGCTGATGAAGTTCTGCATCTTCACATACTGGCTCTGTTCGCCGGTGCGGAAATAGCGGGTGAAATCACTCCACAGCTTCGAATCGAGCACGATGGAATTCATGCCCATCTCGCGCAGATCCTTGAGGCCGGCCTCCACGGCCTTTTCGTCCGAAAAATACGGCTCAAAAAAATTGCCAAACCAAGCCATGAAAGCCGGACGTTTTCCAACCACGCAGTCTTCGGTGCTATAAAGCATAGGGGATAAAATTGAGGGAAGCCGCCGATGCTGCGACCACCCCGCCCCAACGCCATGCAGAAGCCCTCCGAGTATCAGGAAGGCAAAGGAATGTAAGTTTTGGATAAGTCCGCAGGCCACACGACGGCGGCCGTCTTTTGCACAGGATTCCAGTCGCCCACCCTGCGTGCAGCGAGGGCGACTCCGGCCGGGCCGAGGCCCGGCGGCTTAGTCAAAAACCACCGTCTTGTTGCCGTAAACCAGCACACGGCTTTCGAGGTGCCAGCGCACGGCCTGGGCCAGCACGATCTTTTCCAGATCGCGGCCTTTGCGCACGAGATCGGCCACGCCGTGGCGGTGCGTGATACGTGTCACGTCCTGCTGGATGATCGGGCCGTCATCGAGCACCGCCGTCGCATAATGCGCGGTCGCGCCGATGAGTTTCACGCCGCGCTCGGCGGCTTGGTGATACGGCTTGCCGCCGGCGAACGCGGGCAGGAACGAGTGGTGGATGTTGATCACCGGCCGGCCGAACTTGCCGAGGAAATCGTCGGACAACACCTGCATGTAGCGGGCGAGCACGACCAGTTCGACGTCCAGCGAACGAAGCAACGCGAGTTGCTCCGCTTCACCGGCGGCCTTGGTCGCGGCGGTGACCGGAATATAATGAAAGGCCAGTCCGTAGCCCTGCGCCACGGACTCCAGATCACGGTGGTTGGAAACGATGGCGACGAGGTCGCAGTTGTAGTCACCGGATTTCCAGCGGAGCACGAGATCGTGGAAGCAATGGTCGAACTTCGACACGAAAATCGCCACGCGCGGGCGCTGCGCCGAAGATGTGACGCGGGCCTTCATGCCGAGTGATTCGGCGAAGGTGGTGAACGCTTGCGCGTCGGTCGATGCGTTGCCGTGGGCCGGAGTCCATTCGATGCGCTGGAAAAAAATCCCCGCCTCGTTGTCGTGATGCTGGTCGGCGTGGATGATGTTGCCGCCGTGCTCAAAAATCCACCCCGCCACGCGCGCCACCAAGCCCGGCCGGTCGGGGCCATGGAGCAGGGCGACGAGGATGGGCGCGGTGGCGGCGGGCGATGACGACATGTCGGCTTCTGGGAGGCGCGGCTGAACTTTAGACGGGAACGACGTTGCCCACGTATTTCTGAATCGGACGCACGCCGACGCGCTTGTTCTTGAGCGCCTGGATGCCCTGCAACGCGGCCTGCGCGCCGGTGATCGTCGTCATGATGCACACGCTGTGGGTGTAGGCAGCCTGACGGATCTTGTTCTCGTCCTTGCGCGGGATCATCCCGCCCGGAGTGTTGATCACGAGTTGGATCTGGCCGTTCTTGATCATGTCGACCGCCGTGGGGCGGCCTTCGTCGATCTTGCAGAGGCGGTTCACCTTCACGCCGTTGGCCGCGAGATGATCAGCCGTGCCGCTCGTCGAGTGAATGGAGAACCCGAGACCTTCAAGCTGGCGCGCGATGTCCACGACGCGGTCTTTATCGGAGTCTTTCACCGAGAGGAACACGTTGCCCTTGACCGGCAGGCCGGGCTTCGCGGCGGCCTGGGCCTTGGCGAACGCGATGCCGAGATCTTCATCGAGACCCATCACTTCGCCGGTGGAGCGCATCTCGGGCGAGAGCACGATGGCGGCGCCGGGGAAACGCACGAACGGGAACACGGCTTCCTTCACGCACCAGTGTTTGGGCGTCTGCTCGCGGGTGAAACCGAGATCCTTCAGCTTCAGGCCGGTCATGACCTTGGCGGCGAGCTTGGCCAGCGGGGCGCCGATGGCCTTCGCGACAAACGGCACGGTGCGGGAGGCGCGCGGGTTGACCTCGAGGATGTAGAGCTGGTTGTCCTTGATCGCGAACTGGACGTTCATGAGGCCGATGACCTTGAGCTCCTTGGCGAGCGCGTAGGTGGCCTGGCGAACGGTGTTCAGCATGTCCTTCGACAGCGTGTGCGGGGGCATGACCATCGAGGCGTCGCCGGAGTGAACGCCGGCGAACTCGATGTGCTCGAGCATGCCGCCGATGACCGAGGTCTCGCCGTCGCTGATGCAATCCACGTCGAGCTCGATGGCGTCTTCGAGGAACTTGTCGATGAGCACCGGCTTGCCGGGCATGACGTCGAAGGCCTGGCGCACGACGTCGCGGAATTCCTGCTCGCTATAAACGATGAACATACCGCGTCCGCCGAGCACGAAGGACGGACGGAGGAGCACCGGGAAACCGATGGCGTGGGCGGACGCGAGGGCGTCGGCTTCATTGAGCGCGGTGCGGTGCGCGGGGGACTTCAGGCCGGTCTTCTCCAGGATGGCGGAGAACAGCTTGCGGTCCTCGGCGGCCTCGATCGATTCGGGCGAGGTGCCGATGATGTTCACGCCGTTGGCCTTGAGCTGGGTCGCGAGGTTGAGCGGAGTCTGGCCGCCGAACTGCACGATCACGCCGTCGCACTTTTCCTGCTGATAGATTTCGAGGACGTCCTCGAGCGTGAGCGGCTCAAAGTAGAGACGGTCGGAGGTGTCGTAGTCGGTCGAGACGGTCTCGGGGTTGGAATTGACCATGACGGTCTCGTAGCCGATCTCACGCAGGGCGAACGAGGCGTGGACGCAGCAGTAGTCGAACTCGATGCCCTGGCCGATGCGGTTGGGACCGCCGCCGAGGATCATGATCTTCTTCTTTCCGTCCTTGGACGGCATGATCTCGTTCTCGTCGCCGTAGGACGAATAGTAGTAGGGCGTGAACGCCTCGAACTCGGCCGCGCACGTGTCCACGAGACGATACGTCGTGTTGATGCCGCGCTTTTTGCGGTCGGCGCGCACGGTGGTCAGGTCGCTCTTGAAGAAGTGCGCGAGCTGCACGTCGGAGAAACCGAACTGCTTGGCGCGGCGGAACGCCTCGGGCGTGACGGAGGCGAGCGTCTCTTTTTTGAGCTCCTGCTCCATCTCGAAGATTTCGTAGAGCTGCGTGAGGAACCACGTGTCGATCTTGGTGAGATCAAACACCTGATTAACGGTGTAGCCGGCGAGGAATGCGTAACGGATGTAGTAAACACGCTCGGCGTTGGGCGTAGCGAGCTTGCTGCGGATGGTCTTGTCGTCGGGCAGCTCGTCGCCACCCCACTTGCCGCCGCCGCCGCCGAAGCCGCGGGCACCGGTTTCCAGAGAGCGCAGACACTTCTGGAAGGATTCTTTAAAGGTGCGGCCGATGGCCATCGCCTCGCCCACGGATTTCATCGCGGAGGTGAGCGTCGCGTCGGCGTCGGGGAATTTCTCGAAGGTGAAGCGCGGCATCTTCGTGACCACGTAGTCGATGGTCGGCTCGAAGCTGGCGGGCGTGAGGCGCGTGATGTCGTTGCGCAGTTCGTCGAGCGTGTAGCCGACGGCGAGCTTGGCGGCGATTTTCGCGATGGGGAAACCGGTGGCCTTGGACGCGAGCGCGGAGGAACGCGACACGCGGGGGTTCATCTCGATGACGACTTGGCGGCCGGTCGCGGGGTCGAGGGAGAACTGGATGTTGGAACCGCCGGTCTCGACGCCGATCTCGCGGATCACGGCGAAGGAGGCGTCGCGCATGACCTGGAATTCCTTGTCGGTCAGGGTCATCGCGGGGGCGACGGTGATCGAGTCACCGGTGTGCACGCCCATCGGGTCAAAGTTTTCAATGGAGCAGATGACGACGCACTGGTCCTTGTGGTCGCGCATGACCTCCATCTCGTATTCCTTCCAACCGAGGAGACACTCTTCAACGAGGACTTCGTGAACGGGGGAAAGATCGAGGCCGTTCGCGGTGATGCGTTCGAATTCTTCCTTATTGTAAGCGATACCGCCGCCCTGGCCGCCGAGCGTGAAGGAGGGGCGGATGATGAGCGGGAAATTGCCGATTTTTTCGGCGGCCGAACGGGCCTCGTCCATCGTCTTGACGGTGAGGGAGCGGGCGACATCGAGGCCAATCTTGACCATGGCCTGCTTGAAGAGCTCGCGGTCTTCACCCTTGTTGATCGCGTCGGGCTTGGCGCCGATCATCTCGACGTTGTGCTTCGCAAGGATGCCCGCCTTGAAAAGCTCCATCGAAAGATTGAGCGCGGTCTGGCCGCCGAGGGTCGGGAGCAGCGCGGAGGGCTTCTCGGCCTCGATGATCTTCTCGAGGCTGTCGATCGTGAGCGGTTCGATGTAGGTCACATCGGCGAACTCCGGATCGGTCATGATCGTGGCCGGATTCGAGTTCACGAGGATCACTCGGTAACCCTCTTCCTTCAAGGCTTTGCAGGCCTGTGTGCCGGAGTAGTCGAATTCGCAGGCCTGACCAATGACGATGGGGCCGGCGCCAATGATGAGGATGGACTTAAGATCGGTGCGTTTGGGCATGGACGTGAGTGCCAGCGAGGTTGGGACGCACCTGCGGCGGGGCAAGCGGAAAGGCAGGCCTTCCCCTCAAGTTACACGTCCGTAAACTGATTGCCGTGCAGCCGCCTCAGCTGGGCCGCTTGCGATCAATCACTTCAGCAAACGCCCCATCTCGATCCCCAGCACCTTAGCGGCGGAAATTTTGTCCCCGCGACACGCATTGAGCACCATTTCGATATACTGCTGCTCTTGCACCGCAAGGTAGTCGGCCAGCTTGGGCCAATCTTTGACTTCCTTCAGGCGCAGAGGCAGTTGCTCGCCCGTCACACGGCGCGTCGGGGTCGTCGCGGCGATCTTTGTCACGAGTTGACTCAGTTCGGACAAATTCCCCGGCCAGTGATAGGCTTTGAGCGTGTTGATCGCATCCTCGGAGAACTCGATCAGGTTGGCGTCAAAGGAAGGATTCGATGCCGTGCTCAGGAAAAACTTAACCAAGAGCGGGATGTCCTCCACGCGATCACGCAGCGGAGCCAGCACGACGGGCAAGGAAGCGACCCGGTAAAACAACTCATCGTTGAAGTTTCCTTCGTCGGTGAGCTTTTCGAGATCCTCGGTCGTGGTGCAGATCAGGCGGAAGCCATGCGCCGTGTTGCGCAACACCCCCACGAGTTCCTGCTGCGTGCCGAGTTCCAGTTTATGCAGGTTCTGCAACAACAGCGTGCCGCCGCGGGCTTTTTCCACCCACGCGCCGCCGGTGCCGTTGCTCCCCAATAATCCGTCACGGAAATCCGCCGCCGAACTGAGCCCGCAGTCGATGCGCACAAAGGGCGCCTCGGGCGAGGCGCTGCCGGCATGAAGAATTTCCGCCAACGTAGTCCGGCCCGTGCCGCTCTCGCCCTGCAACAGGACCGGCGTGCGCACGGTCGCCAGTTTTTTCACCTGCTGCACCAGGCGCTTGTTCGCCGCGCTCGTGCCGACGAGACGGCTCTCGACATCCGCCGCCTTGATCGTGGGCGTCGCCGACGCGCTCGCCCGCTCCGCATGAAATTGTTTGAACTCCAAACCGCGCTTCAACGTGGCGATCAGTTCGTCCACACGGAACGGCTTCTGCATGTAATCGAACGCCCCGAATTTCAGCGCCTGGATTGCGCTCTCGGTGCTCGCGTAGGCCGTCATGATCACGATCACCGCGCTCGGATCGTAAACCTTCAGCTGCTTGAGCAACGTGATTCCGTCCATCGGCTTCATGTCGATGTCGGCCAGGACGAGGTCGAATTTTTCAACCTTGTAGCGGGCGAGCGCCTTCTCGCCATCCGTGGCAAACGCAGTGCTAAAACCCGTGGGTTGAATCACTGCATCCAGCATTTCGTGGATGGAAAGAAGGTCGTCGACGATGAGAACGGAAGGCATGAAAAACGCTGAAAAAGCGTTAAAGGTATAAAAAACGCAAGGCTTAGAGCCTACTGCAATCCACCAGCGACCGCGCCGAGTTGGAAGATCGGGAGGAACATCGCCATCACGATACCGCCCACCACCACACCGAGAAACACGATCAGCATGGGCTCGATCAGCGATGTCAGCGCCGAGACCGTGGACTCACTTTCCGTGTCATAAAAATCGGCGATTTTATTCATCATGCCGTCCACGTTGCCCGTGGACTCACCCGCCTTCACCATGTGCTTCATCATCGGCGGAAAAAACGGATTCACCGCCAGCACATCGGACACCTGGCCGCCTTGACTCACATGCTTCGCGATCTCCGTGCAGGCATCCTCGATCTGCACCTTGTTGCTCGCGGATGAAACGATTTCCAGCGTGCGCAGAATCGGCACGCCCGACCGCATCAGCGTCGCGTAGGTGCGGCAGAACCGGGACAGCGCGATTTTGTGAATCAATCCGCCAAAGATCGGTGCGCGCAGCAGCATCTTGTCCTTAACCCGCCGTCCCTTCGGTGTGGCGACAAATTTCGACCACAACCAGTAAACGCCGTAACCCGCCACACCGATATGGATGATGCTCGGCTTGAAAAAGACTGAAGACAGCGATGAGAAATCCGGCCGCAGAAAATTACTCAGATCGATCAGCATCTGGGTCGGCGCCGGCAGCTTGGCGCCGAAGTCCTTGAACATCGAAGCGAACACCGGGATCACGAAAATCAGCAGCACGTTCACCAACGCGACCGCCAGGCCGATCACCGCGATCGGGTAGGTCATCGCCGACTTCACCTTCTTGGTCAGCTTCACCGTCGATTCAAAATAGCTGGCAACCTTGCTCAAAATTTCCGCCAGCGCACCCGACGCCTCGCCCGCCTCCACCATCGAAATGAACAACGAGTTGAACGAACGCGGGAATTTTTTGATCGCCGAAGAAAACGAATTACCCGCCGAAATATCCACGCGCACATCGCGGATGATGATCCGGAACACCGGATCCTCCGTCTGATCCTGCAACGCCTCGAGACACTGCACGAGCGGCAGACCCGCCGTGAGCAACGACGACAGCTGCTGCGTGAACAACGCCAGTTCGCCGAGCGGCAGCTTGTATTTCTGCGCCCGCTTCTCGAGCGCCTTCTGCTTGGCGAGTGCCTGCGCGGCCTTAAATCCCTGCGCCTTTTGCGCCGAACTCGCCGCCGGACGAGCCGTGGCGCTCTGACTTGTGGAGACCGATGTGATAAAAGCCATTGAGTTAAAAAAACGGCCCCTCACCCGCACTCGCAACCCCTTTTCCCCTCTCAGGCTGTAAAAAAGACCTGAGAAATACGCCCGTATCTTTGCCCGCGTGCCAGCCAAAGCTTGACCCGCCCTTACGCCTGTCGAAGCTCGGCCGCGAACTCCCTGCGGTCGTAGTTTAGAGGTAAAACTCCTTCCTTCCAAGTAGGTGTCCCGGGTTCGATTCCCGGCGACCGCACCAATTTCTCCCCGATTCCGGCGGAGCTGCGTCACGACGCTTTTTGAGTTTTCCCCGAGTATTTCCCTTCATGTATTCCCCCGCCCCCACCCGCTACGACACCCCGTCCATCTACCGCCGCTGCGGTCGCTCCGGCATTAAACTTCCGCTGATTTCCCTCGGCCTCTGGCACAACTTCGGCGGCGTTGATGTGTTTGAAAACAGCCGAGCCATCGTGCGCCGTGCCTTCGACCTCGGCATCACCCACTTCGACCTCGCCAACAACTACGGCCCGCCTCCCGGCTCCGCCGAATCCAACTTCGGCCAGATCCTCGCCACCGACCTCGCCGCCCACCGCGACGAGCTCATCGTCTCCACCAAGGCCGGCTACCACATGTGGAACGGCCCCTACGGCGAATGGGGCTCGCGCAAATACCTCCTCTCCTCGCTCGACCAGTCCCTCAAGCGGCTCCGGCTCGATTACGTCGATATCTTCTACCACCACCGCCCGGACCCCAACACCCCCCTCGAAGAGTCCATGGGCGCCCTCGCCCACGCCGTGCGCAGCGGCAAGGCCCTCTACGTGGGGCTTTCCAACTACAACCCCGCCGACACCGCCCGCGCCGCCAAAATCCTCCGCGACCTCGGCACGCCCGCCCTCATCCACCAGCCGGTTTACAACATGTTCAACCGCTGGATCGAACCCGCCCTCCTCGACACCCTCGCGACCGAGGGCATGGGCTGCATCCCGTTCTCCCCGCTCGCCCAAGGTCTCCTCACCAACCGCTACCTCACCGGCATCCCCGGAGACGCACGCGCGGCCAAAGCCCACGGTTTCCTCAAGGCCGACCGCATCACGCCCGAAGTCCTCGCCAAAGTGGAAAAACTCAACGCCCTCGCCGTGGCCCGCGGCCAGTCCCTCGCCCAGATGGCGCTCGCCTGGACCGTCCGCGATCCCCGGGTGACGACCGCCCTCATCGGCGCCAGCAAGGTCTCCCAGCTCGAAGACAACTTCGCCGCCCTCAAGACCCTCGACTTCACCTCCGCCGAGCTCTCTGCCATCGACGCGATCCTCGGGTGAACCTCGTCCTCTTCGAGTCCGCCGAACTGACCGCGCCGCTCCCGCTCACCGATCCGCGCGCGCGCCACATCCTCGACGTGCTCCGCCGGCGCGAAGGCGACTCCTTCGACGCCGGCCTCGTCAATGGTCCGCGCGGCAAGGCCACCCTCGCCGCGCTCACACCGTCCTCGCTCGCGCTCACCTTCGCCTGGGACGCCCCGCTTCCGCCGCTCCCGCCCACGATCCTGCTCATCGGCCTGCCTCGCCCGCAGACCGCCCGCGACATCCTTCGCGACGCCACCACGCTCGGCGCGACGTGTATTCACTTCATCGCGACGGAGCGTGCCGATCGCAACTACGCGACGAGCACGCTGTGGACGTCCGGCGAATGGCGCCGCCACTGCCTCGCCGGCGCCGCGCAAGCCTTCGACACGCGCATCCCCGAAGTCACGTGGTCGCACACCCTCGCCAGCGCCCTCACCGCCCTCACGGCCCTGCCGGCCTCCGCCTCGCGTCTCGCCCTCGATAACTACGAGTCCCCCGCCCCGCTCCATACGGAAATCATCAATGATAAATCATTAATCATAAATGAGTCCGTTCTGGCCCTCGGTCCCGAGCGCGGCTTCGGCCCGGCCGACCGCGATGCGTTACGCGCCGCCGGCTTCACGCTCGCGCATCTCGGCACCCGCGTGCTGCGCGTCGAGACCGCCGTCGTCGCCGCGCTCGCGATTCTCCGCGCGCATTAAACTCACCGCGCGCGCCGGAAAAAACACACCGTCGGCTGCCTCGCGCCTTTGCCCAGCCGCTTCGCGCATTCCCACCCGGCCGGCGGCTCCAGCGTGAGTTCGCCCGGCATCTCAAACACGATCACCGGGTCCGCCGCCCCCGCCAGCGCCACCGCGAGCCGCGCGAGCAACCGCGGGCCGGTTTCCGCAATCATCTCGTAGGGCGGATCGATAAAAACCAAATCCGGCTCCCCGCCCGCCACCGGCGTCCATGCCAGCGCGTCACCCGACGCCAGCAACGTCAACGCGCTCTCCGGCCGCGCCGCGCTCTTCGCGACCGCCGTGATGTTTTTCCGGATACAGTCCGCCGCCTTCGCGTTTTTCTCCACAAACACCCCGCCCGCCGCGCCCCGGCTGAAGGCCTCCAACCCGTAGGCCCCGCTCCCGGCGAACAGGTCGGCGAACCGCGCCTCGGGCAGTCGCGCGGCGAGGCTCGAAAACACCGCCTGCCGCATGCCGTCGGTCGCCGGACGCGTCAGGTCGCCCTTGGGCACTAACAACGTCACGCCGCGCGCGGCTCCTCCACTGATGCGCATGGAGCGGGAGGACGAAGCGTTACTTCTTCACCGCCGCCTCGCGATACTGGATGTAGGCGCTGCGCACGGCGATGTAGGGATCGAACGCGTCCTTGCGCGGCGCGTCGTAGGTTTCGAGCAGGTCGGGCAGCGTGTTCACGCCGTTCACCACCTGCACGCCGGTGTGAACCTGCCACGTATACCATTCGAGGTTCTCGCGGAGATTCCAGTTGATCGGCGTAAGGAAATAATCGCCCACCACGCCCGCCGTGTCGCGCACCGTGCCGGGCCCGAGGATCGGCAGCACCAGATACGGCCCCGAGCCGATGCGCCAGACACCGAGCGTCTGACCCGTGTCCTCGCGCGGAATCGCGGCGAGGCGGGGAACCTCGTCGGAAATGCGAATGAAGCCGCCGAGGCCCGCCACCGAGTTCACGAAAAACTTTTCCGTTTCAAGTCCCGCCCGGGCGAACTTCCCCTGCAACGCGCTGTTCACGAACCGCACCGGGAAACGGATGTTTTCAAAAAAATTCCGGATGCCGGAGCGCACCGGCGTGGGCACCACCGTCGTGTAGCCCTTCGACACGGGGCGAAGCACGTAATCGTAGAGGCCGTCGTTAAATTTGAAGACCACCCGGTTCATCGGCTCCAACGGATCGGAGACTTTGATCGTCGCATAGTCATCCATGTCGTCGATGACCGCCGCCTCGGGCTCGGCGGGGGTCTTCTGCGCGCGCGTGATTGAAACACTCGCGCCGTAGAGACAGGAACTCAGGACAAGGAAACGGAAAACGGACTTCATTTTAAGGGCTGTTGGGCTAAATTTTTCTGAAGCGCTTCGATGACCGCGTTGGCTCCGCCTTTCTGGAAGATCGGATCCAGCTGCGAGCGCCAGTTGGCGATCATGCTCACGCCTTCGATGATCACATCATAGATGCGCCAGCTGTCTCCGGCCTGCTCGACGCGGTAAACGACCGCGAAGGTTTTGCCCGCCGCCGTGATCGTCGAGGGCAGTTCGCGCAACGCCGGTTTGGCCGCGTCGGGAATGACGGGCTTTCCGTAATTGATCACCGGCCGGTCACCCGGTTCGAAGCGGTTCGCATAGGTGCGGATGACCACGTCGGTAAACAGCTGGATCGCGGCCGTCTTCTGCTCCGCGGTGAACTGCTTCCAGCCCGGCCCGATTGCCCGGCGGGTGATGATTTCCAGGTTAAACTGCTTCTCCACCACCGGCCGCACGCGCACGGAGAGCGGTGTGGTCGCCTTCGCATCATAGGCGAGCGCGAGCACTTCATCCACGGCGGCCCGCAGGGTCTCGGACGCCTCGGCGGCGCGGGCCTGGATCGGTAACGAGGCGATGGATACGGCGGCGGCGACAACCGCGTAGTTCGGGAACAGGGTGCGCAGGTTCATTGGGTGACGGGGGCGGTGGAAGTTGCAGGGGTGGCGGGCGGAGTTTCAGCGGACGGAGTGGCTGCGGCGGCGGGCTTGTCCTTCACGTCGCCAAAGGCGAAACGGCTGATGAGCGACTCCAGGTCCACCGTGGATTCGGTGTTCGTGATCAGCGCCCCCGGGGCGAGCACCTCGTCGTCCGCACCCGGCGAGAGCGCGAGAAACTTATCGCCGATCAGGCCGCTCGTCTTGATGGAGGCGATGGAATCAGTCGGCAGTTTCAGATCCTTGCGCAGGCGCAGTCTGACGACCGAGCTGAAATCCGTGGTGTTGAGCGTGATCGCCTCCACGCGCCCCACCGGCACGCCGGAGATGACCACATTACTGCCGGGATTCAGACCGCCCGTGTTGCTGAAGCGGGCCTGCAATTCATAGGTGTCGCCGCCCACCAGCGTGCCCGCGCCGATGCGCAGCGCGAGGTAGACCACTGCGGCGATGCCGACGATCATGAACATGCCGACGATCAGTTCCAATTTGGACTGTTGCTTCATTATAGGTCTTCTTTCGAGGTGATGGTTTCGCCGCGTCGCAGGGCGGCGATGGTCGTGCGCAGGTCGGCTTCGCTGTCGCGAAAGCCGCGGACTTTTTCGTCGGTCGATTGGTTGAACTCCGCCGGTGTTCCCTGGAACGCCATGCGACCCGAGTCGAGCAGCGCCACGCGGTCGCTGGCGGCGAGCGCTTCGGGCAAGTCATGAGTCACCAACACCGCCGTAAAGCCGAACTGGCGCTGGTATTTCACGATCATCTCGAACACCGCGTTGCGCCGCAGCGGGTCGAGGCCCGCCGTCGGTTCGTCGAAGAGCACGAGCTCGGGTCGCGTCACGATCGCACGGGCCAGCGCGAGGCGTTTCTGCATGCCGCCCGAGAGCTGGCCGGGAAAGCGGTCGCGGTGTTTTTCGAGGTCGAGCTGCGCCAGCGCCTCGAGCGAGCGGCGGCGGATTTCGCGATTCGGAATCTGCGTGGTTTGCTCCAGCGGAAGCGCGACGTTTTCCAGCGCCGTGAGTGAATCGAGCAGGGCGTTGCTCTGGAAAAGATAACTGCACCGGCGGCGGAATTCCGCGCGGGCGTCCGCGTTGTGCGCATTGAGCGAATGGCCGTCGAATCGGATGTCGCCCGCGTCGGGCCGCACGATGCCGGCGAGACATTTCAGGAAAACCGATTTGCCCGTGCCGCTCTTGCCGAGAACCGTGATTACGCTCCCGCGCGGCACGGCCAGATCGACGCCCGCGAGCACCACGTTTTCGCCGAAGCGTTTCTGAATGCCGCGCACGTCAAGAAACAGCTCGGCCGTGTCCGGCGCGGGCTGGGCCGCAGTGAGGGAGGTGTCGGACGTGCCCATGTTAGTTCACCAGAAGGGAAGTGATCAGGTAATCGGTCGCGAGCACCATGATACTGGAAAACACCACGGCGCGGGTCGTCGAGGCGCTCACCGCGCGCGCGCCCGTGGAGTTGCTGCGACGGTGGGAGTTAAAACCGTTGTAGGCGCAGATCGCGATCGTGAGCAGTCCGAACACCGCGGCCTTCGTGAAACATTCGGCGACCGCATCGCCGCTCACCGCCGTGTGCACCGCCGCCCAATACACGCCCGGCTGGACGTTGAGCAGCACCGTGCCCGAAAGATAACCGCCAAATAATCCCACCAGCGCAAAAATTGCCGTGTGCACGGGAAACACCACCAGCGCGGCGATCAGCCGAGGTGAAACCAGATACGCGTGCGTGCTCGCGCCCATCGTTTCCAACGCGTCGATCTGTTCGCTGTTACGCTGGATTCCGAGTTCCGCCGCGAGCGCGGAACCCGCCTGGCCGACCAACATCAATGCCGCCAGCACCGGCGCCAGCTCCTTCACCAAGGTCAGCGAAACCAACCGCCCCAGCAGCCCCTCGGACCCTACGCTGTTGAGCATATAATAGCCCTGAAGCCCGAGCACGAGACCGGTAAATAACCCCACGATCACAATCACCGGCAGACAGCGCACACCTTGCTCGTAAATCGCGCGAATCACCCGCCGGCTGAGTTTGCGCGAGCCCACCGCGGCCGTGAACGACCGCCCCGTGAACAGGGCAAAATCGCCCAGCTCATGGACTACGGACAGCGTGTGTTGGCCTAGAAATCGCGACATGAAAGCGCCTACCAAAGCCAACTCACTGGCAACACGCAAGAACGCGCCGTGAGTTTTCGACACGCAATTGTCGCTAGACGCGGGCGAAAGACATTGATCCGCAAATTGCGCTCCGCATACCCAATGCACATGTCTGGCATATTACGGAGCCTCGCACTCGGCCTCACCCTCATCGGAGCAACCTCCGCTTTATTACTGTTTTCCGACCTGCGTTCTCGCGTAAAGCCCGTCGTCGATCCGACCGCCGCCACCGACTCAACCCCCGAGCCTGCCCGCATGATGCGCATCGCCATCCTGCAGCACAGCTCCATCAAAAACCTCGATGACGGCCGCGACGGCGCACTCGCCGGCCTCGCCGAACAGGGCTGGCGCGAGGGCGAAAACCTCGAAATCAAACGCTACAACGCCGAGGGCGACATGGCCGTGGCCCAAACCATCGCGAAAGCCATGGTCGGCGGCCAATACGACCTCATGCTGACGATCACGACCACGTCGTTGCAGACTTTGGCCAACGCCAACAAGTCCACCAAGCTCCCGCATGTCTTTGGTCTCGTGACCGATCCCTACGCCGCCGGCGTCGGCATCAATCCCGAAAACCATCTCGACCACCCCGCCCACCTCGCCGGCTACGGCACCATGCAACCCGTTGAGCTGGCGTTTAAAACCGCTCGCCGCATGAACCCCGAGCTCGCCAAGGTCGGCGTCGTCTGGAACGCCGCCGAGACCAACTCCGAGGCCCAGGTCAAACTCGCCCGCAAGGTCTGCGCCGAGCTCAACATCGAGCTCCTCGAAGCCACCGTGGAAAACTCCGCCGGCGTGGGCGAAGCCGCCGCCGCCCTCGTCTCGCGCGGCGTGGACGCCATCTGGCAAGGCGGCGACGTGATGGTCATCACCGCCATCGAAACCGTCCTCTCCGCCGCCCGCAAAGGCCGCATCCCTGTCTTCTCCGTCGTCCCCAGCAACATCAAGCGCGGCATGCTTTTCGACGTCGGCGCCGATTATTTTGAAGTCGGCCGCATCACCGGCGAACTCGCCGGCGAATTCCTCAACGGCCGCAGCCTCGCCACCGTCGCGATCGAAAACCGCATGCCGGAAACCTTCTGCGTCAACGTGCAGGCCACCGCCGGTCTCCGCGACAAATGGACCGTCCCCGACGACCTCATCGCCAAAGCCGCCAGCTACATCGATGCCCAGGGCGTCGAGCACTCCAAACCCGCCTCCAAAGCCGCCGCTTCCACTTACTCCCGCGCCGCTGCTACAGCCACATCCTCCGCCGCGAAACCCGCCACCCCCGCCCGCGTCCCGCGCCTCGCCATCGTCCAGCACAACACCCAGCCGATCTTCGATGCCGGCACCCAGGGCATGCTTGATGGTCTCGCCGAAGCCGGTTACCGCGACGGCTCCACGCTCGCCGTGCGCAAGTTCAACCCCCTCGGCGATTCCAATCTCGCCAACGCCATCGCCGTCGAGGTCGCCCAAGGCGGTTACGACCTCATCCTCACCGCCACCACGCCGTCCCTCCAGACCGTCGCCAACGCCAACCGCTCCCGCCACACGCCGCACTTATTCGCCCTCGTCGCCGATCCGTCCGCCACCGGCGTCGGCGTCTCCGCGACCGACCCGCTCGGCCATCCGTCACATCTTTCCGGATACGGCACGCGCCTCCCCGTGATCAACGCCTTCCGGATCGCCCGCGAGATCAACCCGTCCCTCAAAACCGTCGGCGTCCTCTGGAACTCCTCCGAGGTCAACTCCGAGGTCCAGCTCCGCGACGCCCGCCAAGTCTGCACCGAACTCGGCATCAAGCTCGTCGAGGTCAACGTGGATTCGACCAACGCCGTCTCCGAAGCCGCCGCGGTCCTCCTCTCGCGCAACGTCGAAGCCGTCTTCATCCCTGGCGACATCACCGTCCTCGGCGCCGTGAACAACGTCCTCCAACTCGCCCGCCGCGCCGGCATTCCCGTGTTCAGCCTCTTCCCGTCCGCCCAGCCCAAAGGCGAACTCTTCAACGTCGGCGCCGACTACCACGAGGTCGGCCGCCAGACCGGCCTGCTCGCCGCCGAAGTCCTGCGCGGCGTCCCCGTCGCCTCCATCCCCGTCAAAAACATCGTCCCCGAGCGCCTCGCCTTAAACGAACAGGTCCGCTCCCAGCTCCGCGACGCGGCCCACTGGAATTTCCCCGCCGCCCTCAAAGCCCGCGCCGGCCTCTACGTGGACGCCTCCGGCAAACTCGAAAACCGCACGCCCCCCGCGTCCGCCGCCGCCCCGTCCGCGCCCGTCGCCCCCGCCGCGCGCGCGACCGCCCCGCCGCCTCTCCTCAAAATCGCCTTCGCCTACCTCAGCTCCGAGCCCGGCTCCGACGCCTGCATCCGCGGCGTGCTCGATGGTCTCCGCGAACTCGGCTACGAGGAAAACAAAAACCTCCAGATCCGCAGCGCCCACGCCCAGGGCGAAATCGCCAACATCATTCCGCTGCTCCAGAATTTCGATCACAGCGACGTCGATATCATCATCCCGCTGAGCACGCCCGTCATCCAGACCGCCTGCACCCACGTTAAAAACAAACGCGTGGTCTTCACCTACTGCACCGATCCCGTCGCCGCCGGCGTAGGCAAATCCCTCACCGACCACCTGCCCCACATGACCGGCATCGGCTCCTTCCCGCCCATCGCCGAAACCCTCGACGTCATCCGCCGCGTCACCCCGAACTTCAAAAAACTCGGCATCATCTACAACGGCGGCGAAGCCAACTCCGTCAGCGTCGTCGAAAAACTCCGCGTCCTCTGCCGCGAGAAATCCATCGAGCTCACCGAGGTCACCGTCGCCTCCACCGGCGATGTGGTCCAGGCGATGCAGGGTCTCGTCATACGCCAGCCCGACGCCGTTTACATCCCGAGCGACAACACGTCGTTCCTCGCCTTCGACGCCGTGCTCAACGCCACCAACCGCGCCGGCATTCCCCTCTTCATCGACGACGTCGAGTTCCTCTCCCGAGGCGCCGTCGCCGCCATCGGCCCCGGTTATTATCACAGCGGAAAAGCCGCCGCGCCCTACATCGCCCGCGTCGCCGCCGGCGAAAGCCCCGCCGCCATCCCGCTCGCCAACTTCACCGTCAAGGTCGTGCGGTTCAACCGCCCCGTCGCCGCCCGCTTCGGCATCACCGAAGCGCTCATGAACGAGCTCGACCCGCCCGCCGCCACCGCCGCGTCCACGCCTTCGCCCGCGCCCGCCGCCGCCGCGCTTTCTCCGACCACCCCGCGCTCCAAGACCAAGCCCGCCGCCAAACTCCCCGCGCGCATCGAAGTCATCATGTATAGTGAGACGCCTCCGTCCGAGCAGACCCTCGACGGCTTCAACAAAGCCATTGCCCAAGGCCCGCTCATTCCCGGCCGCGACATCATCATCCGTTATCACAACGCCCAGGGCGACATGGCCACCCTCAGCAGCATCCTCGACAGCGCGGTCACCGGAGACCCCGCGATCATCGTCCCGTTGTCCACGCCCACGCTTCAAGTCGCCCTCGGCAAAGCCAAACGCGGTTCGCCCACCATCGTCTTCGGCATGGTCGCCAACCCCGTCGCCGCCGGCGCCGGCAAATCCTACACCGACCACCTGCCCAACGTCACCGGCATCAGCGTCCGCGCTCCCGCCGAGCGCATGGTCGAGACGCTCAAGCGCCACTTCCCCCAGTTCAAACGCGTCGGCACGCTCTACTGCCCCGCCGAGGTCAACTCCGTGGACGTCAAAGATTACTTCACCAAGATCGCCGGCGAGCAGGGCATCCGCGTGGACGCCTTTGCCGTCAACACGCCCACCGAGATCGCCGACGCCGCGCTCACCCTCGCCTCCAGTTCCGTCGATGCGATCGTCCAGGTGTCCGACAACATCTCCAACTCCGGCTTCTCCGCCATCACCCGCGCCGCCCGCGCCAGCCGCAAGCCGCTCATCAGCATGAACAGCCTCACCATCGCGCAAGGCTCCGCCATCGCCGTCGGCCATGACTACCACGACGTCGGCGCCGCCACCGCCGCGCTCGTGCAACGCGTCCTCGCCGGCGAAGACCCCGCGACCATCCCGTTCGAACTCCCGCCCAAAATCCACTTCACGATCCACACCGGCAACGCCCGCCTCACCGGCCTCGTGATCCCGCCCGCCCTCCTCAAGGAAGCCGAAAAAGTCATCAACGAATAACCGCCTGCCGCCGACTTCGTCTCCGGTCCTCCGCCCACTCTTCACCCTTCACCTTTCGCCCGCCGCCACCGATGGAAATCACCACCGAGAAAACTCCCGACCTGCTCGTCGCCCGCCTGCGCGGACGCCTCGACTCCACGTGGTGTCCCGCCGTCCAGGACGCGCTCACCGCCTACGTCAAAGCCGGCGAACACGCCCTCCGT
>Ga0247813_10000845_pt1 | contig 24887 bp, 23 predicted proteins | sample UWRJL169409C1_FD_180719 | JGI IMG/M metagenome (GOLD analysis project Ga0247813, IMG submission 180719) | Plant litter microbial communities from Arlington Agricultural Research Station in Wisconsin, United States - UWRJ-L169-409C-1 | ecosystem: Environmental > Terrestrial > Plant litter >...
AACGACGCGCCCAGGGCCTGACCACCAAAGAGATCCGACGCTGCATCAAGCGCTACCTCGCCCGCCAGATCTACCGAACCCTCAACGCCACACCCAACCCACTTGACGAGACATAGAAGGATCCAGATCTAAGCCTTCAGGCCCATGGTCTGGCGTGTCCGTACGACCCGGGTGTCAGAGAGACGACCTCGACGTCGAGACAGGGGGCGTCGTCCGAGGTCCGGGCGGTCGCTCAGGACGTCGTCACGCCGGTCGGCTACGACTCAGCGGTTCCCGCGCTTGCCGAGGCGCTTGCCGGTGAGCTTGCCGCCGCGGGTCCCCGCCTTGCGGGCCGCGGCGGCCTTGCGGTCGGTCTCGCGTCGGGCTGCGGCGGCCTTCTCCTGCGCCTTGGTGCGCGGCTTGGCCTGCTGGTCGCCCGAGCTCTTCGCGGCGTCCTGCTGTGCCGCTCGCCCGCGTGAGCTGTTCGCGGTACGCCCGCGGACGATGCCGATGAACTCTTCCACGAGCTCGGTCGTCTCGTCCTCGGGCCACACGAAGCCGATCCTCGACTGCGGGCCGTCGGACACCGGACGGTACGTGAGGTCCTTGCGGTGGTGCAGGCGCGCGACAGACTGCGGCACGACGACCACGCCCACGCCCGCGGCGACGAGCTCGATGGCCGCCGCGGTGGTCGCGGGGCGTTCCTGTGCCGGTGTTCCCGGGAGCGTCTCCCACTCGAGCAGGTCGTCGAGGGGGTGCAAGAAGACCTCGTCGGCGAGCTCCTCGGAGCTCACCTCGTCGAAGGCCGCGACCACGTGCTCCTTCGGGACCACGACCACGGGGATCTCCGTGTACAGCGGGATGACGCTCAGGCCCTCGCGGCCGAGCGGGAGCCTCAGCAGCCCGGCGTCGACAGTGCGGTCCGTCACCACGGCACCGCGGTCGAGGACGTCCACCTGGACGAGCTCGAGGGGGACGTCGGCGAGACGGGTCCGCCACACCCCGACCCACTTCGCAGGGGTCACGCCAGGCGCGATCGCGAGCCTGAAGGACGGCCCACCGGCCTGCTCGGTGATGGGCTGGTCCGCGGAGGAGTCTTGCTCCTCGGGGACCTGCGGGTCGTCGAGGCTCGGGTCAGAAGGCACGGAGTCAGGCTACCCGGCCTGAGACCGATACCCTTGGAGCATGACGTCCCAGAAGACCCCGCAGACCATGAAGCCCGCCACAGCGGCCAAGAAGCTGGGCGTGTACCTGCCTGCGACACCCGCCGAGTTCCAGGAGAAGGTCATCTCCCGCGACGAGCTCAACGCACTGACCACCAACCCGCCGGAGTGGCTCGTCGAGCTCCGTCGCAACGGGCCGCACCCGCGCCCGACTGTCGCCGCACGCCTCGGCGTCTCGATCGCCGGTCTCGCCCGCGGTGGCGTGACCGAGGCACTGACCACGGACGAGATCAACGAGATCCGCGACGACGAGCCCGACTGGCTGGTGCGCGAGCGCGAGGTCCAGGCGAAGGTCCGCGAAGAAGAAGAGCGTCTGCGCGAGCGTGACGCCAAGCTCGCCGAGAAGGCCGAGCGCTCCGCCAAGCGCTGACCTCGCCTCCGGTGGTAGCACGACGGCGTGCACCCACCGACCGGCTGGTCCGGCACGACAGCTCAGAGATAGGCGTTGACGACCGGGGAGTCCCCGCTCACGTCGACCTCGAGGCGCAGCGGCGGCACGTCACCGTCGAGGATCACGTAGACCACCTGCACGGACCCCGTCCGCCCGCAGGGCACCTCGACAGGCGTCATGCGGCCCGACGCTGTCAGGCGGCTGCGCATCGCGTCGCGCAGGTCTGACGACGAGCGCACACCTCCTTCGAAGGCGTCGACCTCACGGTCGGTCCCGGAGCGCAACGCCCTCACGTAGTCCGACGCCACCCCGAGAGCAGAGTCACCCGAGGTCGGGTCGACCAGCGCGTGGTGACCGTCGTCGTCGTGCACGGCGCGGACCTGCTCGAGGACCAGGCGGGTGCCCGTGCCGTCTGGCGTCCCGTCACCCGGGTCGCCGGTCTCCACAGGGTCCTGGGCGCCTGTCGCACCGGCGGTCGGCTCGGAGGACGAACCAGACGTCGAGCCGGGGGTCGGGTCGCCCGGCGACCCCCAGCTGAGGGCGTAGGACGCCCGGGTCGTGGTCGGGGTCCCGTCCACCGGGGTCCGGACGGTGTCGAGGGTCACGAGGGTCACGGGCCCGTCCTGGTCGTCGGCCTCGGTGACGTCGACCACCGCCACGTCGGCGTCGGTGAGGTCGACGGTCCGGGTCTCTCGCTCGACCTGCGAGGTGTGCCCCTCGAAGAAGGCCCGCGCCTGGTTCCCGAGGTCCATCTCCGGGTCGACCAGGGCCGCGACGGTCGAGCGGGCGTCTGCCGGTGCCCCCGCCGCAGCGGTGGCCACCCCGACCTGGTCCTCGAGCTCGGCGAGGACAGCCGCAAAAGCCTCCGCAGCGACCACCACGTCGGCCGAGGCGGCCCTGTCGTCGGCCAGACGCTCGAGCGGATGGTCGGGTCCGCACCCGGTCGTGAGCACGCCGAGCAGCAGCGCCGTCACGAGCGCGACGCCGCGTCGAGCCTTGCTCCCCTGTCTCGTGCTCACCGGTCCATCCTGGCGGACCACCTGCCCTGCCCGCATCAGCCCGAGGGCTGACTCCGTGGGAGCCGCGGATCGGCCGAGGGACCGAGCAGACGACGAAGGCCGCCCTCCGGAGAGGACGGCCTTCGTGTGCCATCTGCCCCCCGCGACCGAGGGGTGGCTGCCTGGGCTCAAGACGTGCAGAGCGTGCAGAGCGGGTGGTGCTGGTGTTCCAGGTGGTGCTGGTGGTCAGCCGACGCCGACGATGTCGACGACGAAGACGAGCGTGGCGCCCGGGCCGATGCCGGCCTGCGGCACGCCGCGCGAGCCGTAGCCGAGCTCCGGCGGGATCGAGAGCAGGAGGCGCGAGCCGATGTTCTGGCCGACGAGACCCTGGTCCCAGCCGCCGATGACAGCCCCGATGCCGATCGGGAAGTCGATCGTGGCACCACGGTCGTAGGAGTTGTCGAAGACGCCGCCGTCCCAGGACTGGCCCAGGTAGTGCACGACGATGTTGTCGCCTGCAGCGACCTCAGCCCCGTCGCCCTGGCTCAGCACCTGGACGTGCAGGCCCTCGGGGGCGCCGCCGGCCGGGAAGGTGATCTGGGGCTTGTCACCGAAGGATCCGGTGGCCTGGGGAAGTTCGATCGTCATGCGGGTACCTCTCAGGAGTGGGGAGTGCGAAGGGTGCGAGGACTGCTACTCGCCGCGGAGGATCGCGAGGAGGCGCAGGAACTCGAGGTAGAGCCAGATGAGCGTGACCATCAGGCCGAAGGCTGCGGACCAGGCGTACTTCTTGGGGACGCCGTTGCGCACGCCGCGCTGGATCGCGTCGAAGTCGACGATCAGCGAGGCCGAAGCCAGACCGACGGCGATGAGGCCGACGGCGATGCCGAGCGGGCCCTCACGGAGCGGACCGAAACCGCCGTCGCCCACACCCGCGAACATCATGACGACGTTCACGAGGGAGAAGACGAGGTAGCCGACCATCGCGAAGAGCAGCCAGCGCGTGAAGCGCGGGGTCACGCGGACACGGCCCGAGCGGAACAGCCAGAGGCACGCCGCGAAGGTGCAGACCGTCGCGAGGACGGCCTGGAGCACGATGCCGCTCCACTGCGCCTCGAAGACCTTGCTGATGCCGCCGAGGAACACACCTTGCGCAGCTGTGTAGGCGACGATGAGGGCCGGGCTGGGCTCACGCTTGAAGGCGTTGACCAGACCGAGGACAAGACCGACGATCGCACCGATGAAGGTGAAGGCGGGCGGGAGCATGACCCAGGAGACGGCACCGACGGCGACGAGGAGGGCCAGCAGCCCACCGGTCTTGACGATGACGTCGTCGTAGGTCAGACGCCCGGTGTCGGCCGTCGTGGCCGACGGCGAGCTGTACATGGTGTTGAGGGTCGCGGCGTCGGTCGCTGCGTAACCAGCCCCGTACTGCTGCTGACCGTACTGAGCCTGCTGGCCCTGCGCGCCTGCAGGCGCGCGGCCTGAAGCGTTCGCCTTCTCACCGAAGACGTCGCTCCGGGCAAAGATGGGACTTCCCACTGGGTACCTCCTGGTCGCGGTTCCGGTCCGACGCCGTGGCGCCAGCCGAGGGGCTCTCGCTGGCCGGATGATGACTCGTCGTTCCACTGTAGTCAACGCACCGAGCAGCGCCAACGTTCCCGCTGCGCTGTGGACGAACGGTGCAGGACGTGTCCACCGGACGGCCTGCTGGGCGCCTCGAGGACCATCTTCCCTGTAGCCGATCGGCCGACCGGCCAGGACGAGGATCGGCCGGACGACCGTAGGCGCAGCACCCCACCTCTCCGTAGGCTCGGACCAGCAGCAGCCACCGGACCGGCAGCCCGGACCGGTGGACCTGACCCCGAACCACCACGACAGGAACGAGCACCTGATGATCGAGGTACAGAACCTCACCAAGAGGTACGGGCAGAAGACGGCGGTCGACGGAGTCTCCTTCACGGTCCGCCCCGGGATCGTCACCGGGTTCCTCGGCCCGAACGGCGCCGGCAAGTCGACGACCATGCGCGCCATCGTCGGGCTCGACCGTCCCACGTCAGGGTCGGTCACCGTCAACGGCAAGCCCTACGCGCAGCACTCCTCGCCGCTCACCCAGGTGGGTGCGCTCCTCGACGCGAAGGCCGTCCACACGGGTCGCAGCGCCTACAACCACCTGCGCGCCATGGCCGCGACGCACGGCATCCCGCTCTCACGGGTGAACGAGGTCATCGAGATGACGGGCCTCGAGAGCGTCGCCAAGAAGCGTGTCGGCGGGTTCTCGCTCGGCATGGGCCAGCGCCTGGGCATCGCGGTCGCCCTGCTGGGCAACCCCCGCACCCTGCTCCTCGACGAGCCCGTCAACGGTCTCGACCCCGAGGGCGTCGTCTGGGTCCGTCAGCTGACCCGGGCGCTCGCCGCCGAGGGCCGCACGGTGTTCCTCTCGAGCCACCTCATGAGCGAGATGGCCCAGACCGCAGACCACGTCGTGGTCATCGGCCGCGGGAAGATCCTCGCGGATGCCCCGGTCTCCGACATCGTCGCCCGTGCCAAGGGCAACGGGGTACGCGTGCGCAGCCCGCAGGCCGCACAGCTCGTCGAGCTGCTCCGCCCGACAGGCGCCGAGATCACGAGCGACGAGCCCGGTCTGCTGTACATCAACGGCGCGCAGTCTGCGCAGATCGGCGAGACCGCGGCCGCGGCCGGCATCGTCCTGCACGAGCTCTCCCCCGTGAGCTCGACCCTCGAAGAGGCGTACATGGAGCTCACCGCAGACTCCGTCGAATACCACTCGGCCACCGCCTCGGGCGCGAAGGCCACCACGACCGCAGCACACGCCGGAGGCACCCGATGAGCACCGAGACACTCAGCCGCACCGCGGCGACCACCCCCAAGGACGAGCGCTACAAGGTGACGTTCCCGCGTCTGGTCAAGAGCGAGATCATCAAGCTCACCACGGTCCGCTCGACCATCTGGTCGCTCGCCGTGATGGTGTTCATCGTCCTGGGCTTCGCGGCCCTCATGTCCTTCGCGCTACGCTCGCAGGACATCTCCGACTTCGGGAGCGAGCTGCCGCTCGGTGCGTCCGTGGCGACCTTCGGCATCAGCTTCGGCCAGCTCGTCATCGTCGTGCTCGGTGTCATCTCGATCGGTTCTGAGTACAGCACCGGGATGATCCGCTCGACCCTCAGCGCGGCACCGGCCCGCATCCCGGCGCTGCTCGCCAAGATGCTCGTCATCGCCATCGTGTCCTTCGTGGTCTCGCTGGTCGCGCTCTTCGCGGCCTTCTTCCTCGCCCAGGCGATCTTGCCGTCGACGCAGACCGCGTCGCTCGGTGACCCGCAGGTGCTGCGGATGATCGTCGGCGGGGCGCTGTTCCTCGCCGTGATGGCGATGTTCGCGGTGGCCGTCGGTGCGATCGTGCGCAACACCGCGGCGGGCATCTCGATCATCGTCGGTCTCGTCCTCATCCTCCCCGGGATCCTCGTGTCGATCCCGTGGGAGTGGGTCAAGACCATCGGTCGCTACCTCCCGGACTCCGGGATGACGGTGTTCTCCGAGGCAGGGACCATGTACCACGACGTCTGGACCGGATTCGGCATCCTCGTGATCTGGACCGTCGTGGCGACAGTCATCGCCTCGGTGCTCATCAAGCGCCGGGACGCCTGACCTCGGGTCCGTCCCCAGGGGCGCTCAGCCAGCGCTCGTCTACACCGCAGACCACCCCCTCGCCCCTCTTGTCACGGGAGGCCAGGGGGTGGTCTGCTGTCGGGCATGACACGAACCGCAGACGTCGTGGTGGTCGGCGCAGGCCTCGCCGGGCTGGTCGCCGCCGCAGAGGCTGCCGACGCCGGGCGCTCGGTGACAGTCCTCGACCAGGAGCCCGTGCAGTCCTTCGGCGGGCAGGCGTACTGGTCCTTCGGCGGTCTGTTCCTCGTGGACTCGCCCGAGCAACGACGCCTCGGCATCCGCGACTCGGTCGACCTCGCGTGGCAGGACTGGACAGGGTCGGCCGGTTTCGACAGAGCAGAGGACTTCTGGCCGCGCCGGTGGGCACGCGCCTACGTCGACTTCGCCGCGGGCGAGAAGCGCCCGTGGCTGCACGGCATGGGCGTGCGGTTCTTCCCCGTGGTCGGGTGGGCCGAGCGGGGCGGGTACACGGCCCAGGGCCACGGCAACTCGGTCCCGAGGTTCCACATCACCTGGGGCACGGGACCCGGCATCCTCGAGCCCTTCGTCCGGCGGGTCCTCGACCACGTCCACGCCGGTCGGGTCCAGGTGCTCTTCAGGCACCGGGTGGACGGGCTGACCGTCCAGGCCGGTGTGGTGACAGGGGTCCAGGGCGCGGTCCTCGCGCCGAGCGACGTCACCCGCGGAGCCTCGAGCAGCCGTGAGGTCGTCGGCGGATTCACGGTCGACGCGCAGGCCGTCGTGGTCGCGAGCGGTGGGATCGGCGGCGACCACGACCTCGTCCGCGCGGCCTGGCCGGCACGGCTCGGCACACCGCCCGAGCACATGATCACCGGGGTCCCAGCGAGCGTCGACGGCCGGATGATCGGCATCAGCCAGCAGGCCGGGGCACGTCTGGTCAACGCGGACAGGATGTGGCACTACGTCGAGGGCATCAAGAACTGGGACCCCGTGTGGCCCGGTCACGGGATCCGGATCTTGCCTGGTCCGTCCTCGCTCTGGCTCGACGCGACAGGTGCCCGGCTGCCCGTGCCGCTGTTCCCGGGCTTCGACACCCTCGGCACCCTCGCGCACCTGCGGACCACCGGCTACGACCACAGCTGGTTCGTGCTCAACCAGGCGGTCATCGAGAAGGAGCTCGCCCTCTCGGGCTCCGAGCAGAACCCGGACCTCACAGGGCGCAGCGTGCGCCAGCTGCTCGGCCGGCTGACCAAGGGCGCCACACCGCCTGTCGAGGCCTTCAAGGAGAAGGGCGAAGACTTCGTCGTGGCCGGCACCCTCGGCGAGCTCGCCACGGGCATGAACCGGGTCGCCGGGAACGACCTCATCACCGAGACCGGTCTGCGCGAGGTGGTCGAGGCGCGCGACCGCGAGATGGCCAACCCCTTCGGCAAAGACCTCCAGGTGACGGCCCTGCGAGCGGCACGCGCCTATCTCGGCGACAGGCTGATCCGCGTCGCGACGCCCCGGGCGCTGCTCGACGAGCGTGACGGACCTCTCGTCGCCGTCAGGCTGCACGTCATCACCCGCAAGACGCTCGGCGGCCTGGAGACAGACCTCGACGCTCGTGTCCTCGGGGCCGACGGTGCAGCCGTCCCCGGTCTGTACGCCGCGGGCGAGGCCGCCGGCTTCGGGGGTGGCGGGATGCACGGCTACAGGTCGCTCGAGGGGACCTTCCTCGGCGGGTGCCTCTTCTCGGGGCGGGCCGCCGGACGGTCCGCAGCAGCCGCCGTGGGCTGAGACGAGGGCCCGACGGCCTGCGTCACCCCCGCAGACCCTCACGCTCGGCGCTCGCGTGCCGATGGGACCGGAGAGTGACGACGGTCGACCACGACCGCCGCGACGTCGTGGGGCAGCGGCAGACCGGTCGTCTGGACGCGAGGAGCGACGAGTGAGCGGGCTAGCAACCGTGGTCGGAGACCCTCCGGGGATCTCCCGGTGGTCGGCGGCGCTCGCGTCCATGGTCGTGAGGTCGTCGGGCGGCTCGCTCCTGACGCTCCAGATCCCCCTCACCCTGGTCGTCGGGCTCGTCGTGGCGCTCTTCGCGGTCGCAGCCTCGCAGATCCTCGTCCACCCGGCGATCGTCCTGTCGGTCCTGCTCATCCTCGGCGGGTGCGCCTACGCCCGGTGGGCGCCGGCCCGACGTGTCGGGTCGCGCTGGGCACCTGTGGTGATCTGCCTCGTGGACTTCACAGCCATCGGTCTGCTCCGGTACGGGACGCACCTGGAGTTCGGCATCCTCGGGGTCCTCTCCGTGTTCCCCGCCGCGTGGCTCGCCCACACCTACCTGTGGCGCGGCGCGGCGCTCGCGGCGGCCGCGACCGTCGCGGTCACCGTCGTCCCCGAGCTCGCCACGTCGACGGCGCTGACCGTGCAGGTCGGGGTCCGCCTGATCCTGCTGCCGCTCATCGTGGCCGCTGTGATCGTCGCCGTCGTGGTCATCACCGAGCACACAGCCTTCCAGGAGCGCAAGCTCCAGCTCGAGCACGCGCGGCTGGACGCAGCGCTGACCGAGAGCGAGTCGACGTCGCTCCTGCTCGACGCGATGCTCGAGTCCCTCGACACAGGTCTGCTCGCCATCGACTCCTCGGGCGAGACGATCCGGATGAACACGACGACGCGCGAGCTCTACGACCTCACGCTGCCCTCGACAGGTGCCCGGGCGGTCTTCGCCGCGGACCGCACCTCTCCCCTGGGCCGCGAGCTGATGCCCGCAGCCCTCGCACGGCGGGGTGAGCAGGCCACGGGCCGGCTCATGTGGTTCGGCCTGCCGAGCGGACGGCAGCGGGCGATCTCCGCCAACATCGTGAGGATCGTCGACTCCGCAGGGGTCGACCGCGGGGCGCTGGTCGCCCACCACGACGTCACCGAGCTCATGGAGGCGATCGAGTCCAAGGACAGGTTCGTCGGGACCGTCTCGCACGAGCTCCGCACGCCCCTGACGTCGATCATGGGATATCTCGAGCTGATCGCCGAGGACGACAGCGCGGGCGACCACCCGCTGTCGCCCGAGACCCGGCAGTACGTGTCGATCGCCCGGCGCAACGCCGAGCAGCTGCTCTCCCTCGTCTCCGACCTCCTGACGACGGCGCAGATCGACTCGGGCGCCCTGCGGCTCACGACGGACGAGACGTCCCTCAGCACGCTCGTCTCCGAGGCCGTCGAGGCCGCGCGACCGCGCTTCGACGAGGCGCAGATCCGTCTCACCGCGAACGTCGTCCCCACAGTCCCGCAGGAGATCGACCGTCGCCGCATGGCGCAGGTGATCGAGAACCTGCTCTCCAACGCGCTCAAGTACACCCCTGCGGGCGGGTCGGTGACAGTCGCGACCTCGACGGTGCTCGACGCCTCTGTCCTCACCGTGAGCGACACGGGCATCGGCATGAACCGGGCAGACCTCGGCAAGATGTTCACCAAGTTCTTCAGGGCGGAGTCGGCCCGTGAGAACCGGATCCAGGGATTCGGCCTGGGCCTGGTGATCTGCCGCGCGATCGTCGAGGCGCACGGGGGCAAGCTCCGCATCGACAGCGCGCTCGGCCGCGGCACCAAGGTCTCTGCGGTGCTGCCCGTCGGGGTCGTCGAAGACTGAGGAGGGCGCGGACCGCATCGGTCCTGCGCCTGGGCCTGCACCTGCGTCGTCCTGCTAGCCGGGCGGCGCGTGCTCGTCGAGCGCCTCGAGCTCACGGAGCGCGTCACGGGCCCGAGCCAGCCGGGCGGTCTCGGGCTCGTCCCACCAGTACGGACCGCGCTCCCCGAGACCAGCCTTCGCCAGCCCGACCCGCCGACGCGATGCGGCCACCCGCTCGTCGTCACCAGCCTTCTTGCCCGCCCGCACGCCTGACCGGCCCTTCCCGAGGTGCGAGGTGAGCGCCTCGACGACGTCAGCGGGCAGGCTCGGGTCGGTCCGACGCCACCGCCTGCCGTGGATCACGAGCCAGCGCTCCTCGTCGGGCACCGAGGAGCCGGTCCCCCGGGTCTCCTGAGCGGCTGTGGTCGAGGTGCCCGGGGCCTCGGCCTCAGAGGTCTGGTCGTGGGAGGTCATCTTCCAGAGATCTCACACTTCCGTGCCGTCGGCCTCTCGGCGGGCGCAGCGCAGGGGAATCAACCCGCGAGACGGACACCCGGCCGACCGGGGCCCGTCGACGTCACGACCACTGTCGTCGCACCGTCGACCAGCCCAGCCACGGTGCACCCGTCGACCTGGACGACGAGCGCCCCAGCAGGTGAACCGTCGAGGTCGACGGCGTCTGGCCGGGCCTCGGGGACGATGCTCGCCGCGTCGCGGACCGCCGCCGTGAGCTCGTCGCGCGGGACGGCGCGCTCCATCCCTCGGACCATCACGAGCCCGAGGACCTCCGCCTGCACGAGCGACGCCGTGGGCACCCGAGCACGTGTCGTCAGGGTGGTGACCTCGACGTCCGAGGCGGCATCTCTCGCCCATCGCCTGACGGACTGCGGCGCGCCGTCCTCACCGTCGGTGTCGGTGTCCTCCACCAGGACGAGGCTCCTGCCGTCGACCGTGACCTCCACGGCGTCGCGCCGGACCTGCGGGGGCATACCCATCTGCACATCTCCTCTGTCGTGACCTACCAGCGTAGAGCGGGCCTCGTTCGAGGCGTCGACTCCTCCGCGGTGCGACAACTCTGGCCCGAGGACGCACACGCATCGTCATACAGAGACTTGTTTGCAAAGAAACCCTTGCAAAGAACCCTCTGCACTCGTACAGTCGACCTATGACCACCCGTGACGAGCCCTCGGCCACCGAGCACTCACCGGCTCCAGACCCCGGCACCTCGACGTCGGCGGCCCCCGCCGAGCAGCGGATGCTGGACATCGAGTCCTTGCGAGGTCTCGCGCACCCGCTGCGCATCCAGCTGCTCGAGATCCTCGGGTCGCGGGGGCCGCTCACCGCGAGCGGCCTCGCCCACCTCACCGGCGAGTCGAGCGGCACCACCAGCTATCACCTCCGTCAGCTGGAGCGGCACGGCTTCATCCAGGAGGAACCTGGACGCGGCACGGCCCGCGAGCGCTGGTGGCGGACCCGTCCGGGTGGCTTCGCCGTGCCGACGGCGTCGTTGTCGGAGTCGAGCCCGGCCAACCGCGAGGCGGTCTCCCTCGTCAACCGGGAGTTCGTGCAGGCCCAGCACCGTCACCTCATGGCGCACGTGGAGCACGGCACGACCGAGCTCCCCGAAGACTGGGCCGAGGCCAGCACAGTCACGACCGTGAACCTGCGGGTCACCGCGGAGGAGCTCGAAGAGATCTCCGCCGAGCTGCACGAGCTCTCGCAGCGCGTCGTCGCCCGCTACCGCGCGGGACGCGACCGACCCGAGGCACGGCCGATCCAGATGAACCTCAACGCCTTCCCCCTCATGTTCTCCGAGGAGACACCATGACCCCCGCCACCGCCGGACCGCTCCACGGCCCCCGGACGCTCCAGGCTGCCGAGCACGTCCCGCTCTTCCCCTCGCCCTCCGCCCTGCACGCCCGCGGCCTGACCGGCCTGCTGGTGAGAGCGAGCCTGGCGGTCGCCGCCTGGGGCGAGGGGCGAGCGGTCCGGCGCGCCGACGCCGCTCTCGCCCGCCCTGCTCGACGCCACCGCGGCGCGGTCCAGGGATGGTCGGACCTCCCTCAGGCCCGCGAGCACTACGCGGACCGGCGCGCGGCGGGGTTCCTCGAACCCTGACGCCCGGTCCGCCCAGGGTCCGCCCAGGGTCCGCTGTCAGACGAGCGTCAGACGAGCGCGTCTCGGCGCTGCTCGACCTCGCCCGACGCCGTGGGCCTCGTGGACCGCACCCGGGCGCCCCCGCTGGTCTCGCCCACCGGCCCGCCGAGCGCGCGCAGCGCGTTGAGGATCGCGACGAGGTCGACGACCTCCTGCAGCCCTGCGCCCACGATCGCGGGGATCGCCCCGAAGGCGGCCAACACCATGAGCACCAGGCTGAGCCCGATCCCCAGACCGATGCTCTGCAGGGCGATCCTGACGGTCCGCCGGGAGATCGCGACAGCGTCGGCCACCCGGCTGATCTCGTCGACGAGCACGACCACGTCGGCCGACTCGCTCGCGGCGGACGCACCGCGGGCCCCCATCGCGACACCCACGTCGGCGACGGCGAGGACCGGGGCGTCGTTGATGCCGTCGCCGACCATCATCACCGGTCGGCCGGTGAGCCCGGCGACGGCGTCGACCTTGCCCTGTGGAAGACGCGCTGCCCGGACGTCGTCGATCCCGACCTCTCCAGCCACGGCGTCGGCGGTCGCCTGAGCGTCACCGGTGAGGACGACGACGTGCTCGACGCCCGAGGCGCGCAGCCTCGAGACCGTCGTGGCGGCGTCGGCACGGACCTCGTCGGAGAGCGTCACGGTCCCGGCGTAGCGGCCGTCGACGCCGACCATGACGGACATCTCCCCGGGGACCAGCTCGGGTCGGAGGACGTCGGCGGAGGTCTCCGCGACCAGGTCGTAGGAGCCGACGACCACGAGACGCCCGTCGACGTGGGCGCGCAGCCCGCGCCCGGGGAGGTCGTCCACGGTCACGTCGGTCGAGAGGTCGAGGCCCCGGCCCGTCGCCTCGTCGACGATCGCCTGGGCGAGCACGTGCGAGGAGAGCCTCTCGGCGGAGGCGACGAGCGCGAGCAGCTCGTCGGCCGTGCGCCCCTCGGGCAGCACGCGGGAGACGCGCGGCTCACCGTGGGTGAGGGTGCCGGTCTTGTCGAAGGCTGCGGTGCGGACCCGCGCGAGGCGTTCGAGGGTGCCGCCGTCCTTGACGATGACGCCGTTCTTCGCAGCGCGGCTCATCCCTGCGATGAAGGAGACCGGCGCGGCGATGAGCAGCGGGCACGGGGTCGCGACGACGAGCACCTCGGCGAAGCGCACGGGGTCGCCGGTGATGGCCCAGGCGGCGCCGGCGATCGCGAGGGCGACGAGCGTGAAGGGCACGGCGTACCTGTCGGCGAGCCTGACGAAGGGCGCTCGGCTCTCTGCGGCACCCTCGACGAGCGCGACGATCTGCTGGTACTGCGAGCCTGCGGCCGTCGCTGTCGCACGGACCGTCACCGCGGTCGAGCCGTTGATCGCGCCCGAGAGCACGGTGTCCCCACGGTGGCGGACGACGGGCAAGGACTCCCCCGTGGTCGAGGACTCGTCGAAGTCCGCGGCCTCGTCGACCAGGACGGCGTCGACGGGGACCATCTCACCCGGCTTGACGAGGAGCAGCTGCCCGACGGTGACGTCGTCGACCGCGACGTCGAGCACCGACCCCTCGCCCAGCACGAGGTGCGCGGAGCGCGGGGCCCGTGAGAGCAGCGTCGTGAGCTCGTCCCGGGCGCGGTTCTCGGCATAGTCCTCGAGGGCCTCGCCGCCCGTGAGCATGAGGACGATCACGAGGGACGCCCAGTGCTCACCGACGGCGAGGGTGCTGAGGATCGCGACGAGGGCGAGCACGTCGAGACCCCACTGGCCGCGGCGGGCGTCCTGCACCATGCCCCATCCCTGCTGCGCGGCCACGACGAGCGCGAAGGTGGTGACGAGCACCCGCGCGACGGTGGGGCCGGAGCCCGGCAGCGCGAAGAAGGCGAGCAGGGCGACGAGCCCGACGGTGACGGTGAGGGCGACCGTCGGGTACCGGCGTGAGAACTCCAGGACTCGTGTCATATGTCCAGTGATACACCTCTGAAAATGCTTGTTCAAGCAAGCAAAGGCTTCCCTCAGCCGCAGGATCCTGCGGTTCCTGAGGCAAGCCTCACCAGAGTGAGGTCGACCTGGCCGTCGTCAGAAGAGCGCTCCAGGACCCTCTAGCACGCCCGCCGCCGATGCTCCGACGAGCACGAGGCCGAGCACGCCGAGGACGACCACAGCGAAGACCGCGTCCTTCCTGTCGAGCGGCACGGGTCGCCACGTCGTCCGCTCGCCGTCGCCGAGGCCGCGGAGCTCGAGCGTGCCCGCGACACGGTCCCCGCGGCGCACGGAACCGACGAGCAGCGCGAAGGCCGACGCCGCGTGACCCCGCAGACCGACCCGGGGCCGCCCGCGCCGACCGAGGGGTGCCCGCACGGACTGGGCCCGCCGGATCGTCTGCCACTCCGCCCCCATCTGCTGGAGCAGCCTGTACCCGGCGAGCACGGCGAAGGTCACCTTCGCCCCGAGCCGGGCGTGCTGGTGCAGGCTCGTGACGAGGGCGACGCCGTCGGTCGTCGCGACGAAGGCGACCGACAGCAGACCCATCAGCAGGGTCCGGCCGGCCAGGCCCGCGCCCACCCAGAGGCCCTCTGCCGTGACGCGCAGCCCGGCCCCCTGCCACACGACCTCCCCCGGGCGGCTCAGCATGTTGACGAGCAGCACGCCGAGGGCGAAGGCGACGAACGGCAGCTGCGCGACGAGCAGAGCCCGGGGCCGCACGCCTGCCCCGAGCAAGACCGCCCCCGCCACGAGGACGTAGAGCACCGCAGGTGTCATGGGGTCGAGCACCAGGAGCAGCACAGCGGAGACGACGAAGAGCAGCGCGAGCTTCACTGTCGGGTTCCGCCGGGCGAGCGGCGAGGCCAGGGCGAGCGCGTCGGGCTGCAGGACGCTCATGCCCTCACCCCTGCGGAGGTCGCCGGTGCCGGCTCGAGTGCGCCGGACCCGGCCACGGGATGACGGCCCAGGGCCTGGAGCGCCGACTGCAGCGCCGCCGTGCTCGAGCACCGCTCGACGAACCACCGGACGATCGCGGGCAGCTCGAGGCCCGCTCCGTCGAGCACGGCCGCGTCGGACAGGACGTCGTGCGTGGACCCCGAGGCGAGCACCCGGCCCCGGCCGACGACGACCACCTCGTCGGCGACCTCGGCCGCGAGGCGGAGGTCGTGGGTCGAGAAGACGACCGCCCCACCAGCGTCCGCCACCGAGCGCAGCGCGTCGGCGACCACCATGGTGTCGCGCCTGTCGAGCCCGAAGGTGGGCTCGTCGGCGAGCAGCACGTCACGACCGTGCGCGAGCATCGCCGCGAGGCTCAGCCGTCGCTTCTCACCACCCGACAGCTGGTGCGGGTTGCGGTCCGCGCAGTGCTCGAGGCGGTGCTCCCGGAGCATCCGGTCCACCGTCGGCGCAGGGTCGGCGAGGCCGTGCGCGATCTCGTCCGCCACGGTGTGCGCGACGAGCTGGTGCTCGGGGTTCTGGAACACCATCCCCGGGCGCTGGCCGGACACCGTGCCCGCGAGAGGCCGGGCGAGACCCGCGAGCGCGTGCAGCAAGGTCGACTTGCCGGTCCCGTTCTCCCCCAGGACGGCCACGACCTGCCCCGCGCGCACGTCGAGGTCGAGGCCGTCGAGGACGGTCTGACGACCGTGGCCGACAGCCAGCCCGTGGGCCCGCAGCAGGACGCTGCGCACCCCGGTCTCGGCCGACACCGGACGCGGAGCCGCGTCGCACGGCACGAGACCGGCGAGGAGCTGGTCGTGCGCCCCCGAGGCGAGGTCCCCGACCTTCCCGCTGAGGGCCGTGAGCTCGGCCTCGAGAGGCAACCAGCAGCCGAGGGCGTGGAGCGCCGCGGCGTGCTCTCGCAGCACCTGGGCGGTCGGGCCGTCCGCGACGACAGTCCCGTCGGCGTCGAGCACGACGGCCCGGCCGGGCAGCCCGTCCAGCCCGGCCTCGCCGGCGTAGTCGTCGAGCCTGTGCTCGACGAGCAGCACTGTGAGCGACGCGTCGCGGGCGACCTCCTCGATGGCGGCCCGCACGGCCCGCACCCCGCTCGCGTCGAGCATCGACGTGGGTTCGTCGAGCAGCAGCAGCCCGGGGCGGCCGATCACGGCGGCCGCGAGCGCGACCCGCTGGGTCTGCCCGCCGGACAACCGCGCCGTCTGCCGCTGAGCCAGGTCCCCCACGCCGACCTGCTCGAGGGCCGCCCCGACCCGCGGACCGATCTGGGCGGGTGGGACGGCGCGGTTCTCGAGGACCAGGGCGAGCTCTGCGTCGACCTGCGGCAGGCAGACCGAGGCCGAGGGGTCCTGCCCGACGACCCCGAGGAGGGCCGAGCGCTCGTGGACAGGGCTCGACAGGTCGAGGTGCTCCTCGTCTCCCCCGAGGACCAGCGTCCCCTCGACCTCCGCGGGGGTGCTGTGCGGCACGAGCCCGGCGACGAGGTGCAGCAGGGTGGACTTGCCTGCCCCTGAGGGCCCGAGGACGACGACCCGCTCCCCCGCGGCGACGTGCAGGTCGACCCCGCGCAGGGACGGGCGGTCCCTGCGCGGGTAGGTGACCGTGACACCCGAGAGGGTGATCCCCGCGAGACCCGGACCGGTCGTCACCGCGAGACCCGAGCTGGTCGTCACCGCGAGGCCCGAGCCGGTCATCACCGCGAGGCCGTGCGGCCGACGGCAAAGCTGTCGACGACACCTGTGCGCACGAGCGCGTCGACGACCACCTTGGCGAGCAGCCCGCCGAGGACGACCCCCGAGACCACCTGGATGGCCAGGCGCGTCCAGAACAGGTCGGTGCCGTACCAGCCGGACCTGAAGGCGCTGAAGAAGAACACCGCGAAGGCGCCCAGCCCACCGGACAGTGCGTAGGTGAACCACGAATAGCTCCGGTAGCGAGTCAGCGCGAAGGGCAGCTCGCTGCCCGCCCCCTGGATCGCTGCGGCGACGAAGAGCAACGGCCCGACGGCCGACCCGAGGAACACGACCTCGATGACCGAGGCGAGCACCTCGGCGACCACCCCGGCACCGGGGCGCTGGATGATCGCGACAGCGACGGGCGCGACGATCAGCCAGCCGCCGAGCAGCACGTGCTGGGTGAGGTCACCGAAGGGCCCGGTGACCGCGGCGAAGGCGATCCATCCCTGGACGAGCGCCCAGTACAAGAACCCGAAGACGACACCCAGCACGACGACGAGCATGAGCTCTTTCAGGCTCCAGGGCGCACGTCGCGAGCGGGCGGGGCGGTCCTGACGCACGTCCTGCGCGGCCTTGCCGGCCGCCTGCTCGGGGGTCATCGGGCAGCCTCGCCGTCGGTCTCGGTTGCGGTCTCGGTGTCGGTGTCGGTGTCGGTGGTGCCAGGCTGCGGGCTGCCGGCGGTCCAGGTGCCATCTGTGCGGTCTGTACCGTCGGCGCCTCCGCGGAGGCTGGGGCTGTTGACCGAGAGCGTCACGTGGGTGGTCACGTGCTGGACCGTCCTGCCGACGCTCTGCCACGCAGCGACCACCGTGGTGAGGATGTCCGCGACGTCCCCCGCGAGCCGGGTGACGTAGTGGTCGCTGCCGACGACGGTCCCGGCTGCGCGCGCCTGCTCGATCGCGGCATAGATGTCACGCATGTGGTCCGGCGCGCGCGAACCTGCGAGCGGCTGGTCGGCCAGGGGGTACAGCGCCCACTGGGCGACGGCCTCCACCCCCGTCGCCTCCAGGACGACCGAGGGCGCCGCCGGCAGCACCTGTCCCACGGGAAGGTCGCAGGTGACCTCCCCGGGGCACCCGCGGGACAGCATGATGCTGGCTGACACGTGCTCCCCGCTGCGGCCGGCTGCTGCGACCAGGGCGGAGAGGTACTCGGCGATCCGCTGCTCGGGCCCGGCGACCCGGGTGCTCACGGGGTCGGTCTCGACGGTCAGCCCGTCGGTCGGCGTCTGGGCGAGGGCGCCGGTGATGATGCGGACGTAGTCGGAGCTCATCACCGAGAGGGTGACGCGCGCGCCGACGCCCAGCTCGGCCGGCGTGGGGCTCGGCTGCTGGTCCGGCGTGGGGACCGGCTGCTGCGCCGGGGTGGGTGCGGATGAGGTGCGGTGCGTGGTGGTGTGCACTGTCGTGCCCTTCTCGTCTCGAGGTGGGGCACGGGCGTCACCGACGCACGCCCGCTGCTGCAGGCGTGCGTAGGTGTCGTAAGAGATGCCTCCCTGCGCTGGCATGATCCAGATCAGGTTCGACGGTCGAAGGTTGAGAACCTTCCTCTCAGCCCGGCTCACCGGACTCCCGTGTTCAGACACCACCCTAGGGGGCACGCGGGCTCGCTGACCAACCAGGCCGTGGGTCGAGACAGGCTCAGCCCGGCACAGCGTCAGGTCCTCGCGGCGTCGGCTCGGCCCAGCGTCAGCCCCAGGGTGGACCCCGGCCCCTCCCGCAGGACCGCCCGCACGCGCGGGCGCCGGCGCAGATCAGCCCGCGGGCTGATGCCCTGCGGTACGTGCCGACGGGAGGATCGTCACCATGACCTCCTCCCAGGCGACGAGCCGGCCTCGCATCCCCCGGCGCGGCGCCGCCGAGAGCGCGCCGGCCGCGCAGGTCGACGGACCGCCACGGCGGCGCACCCACGTCCGGGCGAACGCTCCGCACGTGGTGCCCTTCGACACCGTGCGTGAGGTCGGCATACCCGCGCGCTCCCTCGCGTCGTCCGGCACGCCGGCCGTGTCACCACCCGTCCCGTCGTCGGCCGAGCGGACCGCCACCCCCGAGGCGCGCCCGGCTGTCCGCGTCGTGCCGTCGCCACCTCCCCCTCCCGCCGATCCCGCCCCTCCCGCCGCTCCCGCCGCCGGACCGCCGACCTCGAGGCAGCTGCCCGACGAGGGATCGCCCGAGCACGCGGTCCGCAACCCACGACGCACAGCCCTCCTGGTCGCCGTCCCCGTCGCCGTCGTCGTCCTCGGTCTCGCAGCCGTCGCCCTCGGCGTCTCGGGCCGCTCCGACGCGCCGCAGGGAGACGGCTCGGGCAGCGGCGCGGCCTCCGCACCGCAGGACGGCGGCGTCGCGGAATCTCCGGCGACAGGTCTCGACCCCGAGCTCGAGCGGCGGTTCGCGCTGGCCGTCGAGGCCGCGGCCGCCGACGGTGTAGCGCTCACGCTGACCTCCGGGTGGCGCTCTGCTGAGGACCAGGCCGCTCTCGTGGAGTCGGCCGTCGAGCGCTACGGCTCGCTCGAGGAGGCCCGGCGGTGGGTGCTGCCGCCGGAACGCTCTGCGCACGTCGCCGGTCGTGCGATCGACGTCGGCCCGACAGACGGAGCCCTGTGGCTCGAGCAGCACGGAGCCGACCTCGGCCTGTGCAGGGTCTACGCGAACGAGCTGTGGCACTTCGAGCCGGTGATCGAGCCCGGCGGTGCGTGCCCGGCTCTGCTCGACGACTCGTCGAGCGGGTGGGACGGGCTGGGCTGACCGGCAGGCGCGCAGCCAGCGGGCAGGCGCGCAGCCAGCGGGCAGGCAGGCAGGCCAGCGGGCAGGCAGGCAGGCCAGCGGGCACACAGAAGGAGACCCTGGCACGAGGGCGGTGCAAGACTGGGACCCCACATCCCCCGTCGGAGCCCCACCCGTGACCGCTGATCGTCCACGCCCCCTCCTCCCGCTGGCCCAGACCGGAACGAGCGTCGGCCCCCGCCCCGCCGCCTCAGGCGATGCCGAGGCTCTGCGTGCCGACTGCTCACGCTGTGCTGGTCTGTGCTGCGTCGCCCTGCCCTTCGCGCGGTCGGCGGACTTCGCCTTCACCAAGGCAGCGGGCGACCCCTGCGGCAACCTCACGGAGGGCTTCGGCTGCGGCATCCACACCCGGCTGCGCAGCTCGGGCATGCGCGGGTGCACGGTCTACGACTGCTTCGGTGCCGGGCAGCAGGTGGTGCAGGGCACCTACGCCGGGAAGACCTGGCGGGACGGTGCCCCCGCCGCCGAGATGTTCGAGGTGTTCCCGGTGGTCAAGAACCTCCACGAGCTGTTTTGGTACCTCACCGACGCGCTGTCCCACGAGGCTGCCGAGCCCGAGCACCCCGCCCTGCGCGCCGAGGTCACGCGCACGCAGTCGCTGACCCGCGGGACCCCTGCCGAGCTGCTGGCGCTCGACGTCGACGCCGAGCGCCAGCGGGTCAACACCGTCCTGCTCAGGGCGAGCGCCCTGGTGCGCGGCCAGGCACCCGGGAAGCCGCGAGACCACCGAGGAGCCGACCTCCTCGGTGCCAGGCTCAGCGGTGCGCGGCTGGCCGGGGCGAACCTGCGAGGCACCTACCTCATCGGTGCGGACCTGCGCGGTGCAGACCTGCGCTGGGCCGACGTCATCGGTGCGGACCTGCGCGACGCAGACCTGCGCGGGGCGGACCTCTCGACCACGCTGTTCCTCACCCAGGCCCAGGTGGGCTCCGCACGCGGCGACGCGAGCACCCGGCTCCCGGCCCGCCTCGACGAGCCCGACCACTGGACCGCCTCCTGACCCACCGGGCCTCGCGCACCGACCCGGACGTCTGACGCCCGGGGTGCGCACGTCGACCGCGGCAGCGCGCGACGACCGCCCCAGCCCAGCCTGGCCCTGCTGAGCAGCCCCCTCCCCCGAGGGGCGTCAACCCCTGTCTCGACCGCCCAGCACCATCGATCTGCGGCAACTACTAAAACGTTATCAATAACGTTTGACACGACACCGTCGCGCTTGCCAGACTCAACCCCACGCACCCCTGAGGGGCACCACGACAGGTCTCGACGACGACGACCGAGCAGCAGACGACGACTGTCCGCTGCACCTGTGGCACCACCGGGGAGCACGGCCGACCAGGACGCGGGACACCGCACCCGGCGGTCACCAGCGGTCGGCCTCGTGCGAGGCCCCGTCCACCGTGCAGCTCAACGAAGAGGATGAGTCTCATGAAACTACGGAAGATCCTGGCGATCTCAGCGGCCATGGCTGTGGGTGCCGGAGCGCTCGGCGCCTGCGGAGGCGACGACTCCGGTTCCGGGTCCGACGACTCGAGCATGACGTTCTGGCACAACTCGACCACCGGCGAGGGCAAGGCCTACTGGGAGAGCACCGTCGCCGACTTCGAGGCCGCCAACCCGGGCGTGACCATCTCGATCCAGGCGATCCAGAACGAAGACATGGACGGCAAGCTCCAGACCGCCCTCAACTCCGGTGACGCCCCCGACATCTTCATGGCGCGCGGCGGCGGCAAGCTGGCCGACGTGGTCGAGGCCGGACAGGTCAAGGACATCTCCGACGCGATCGACGACACCACCCGGGCCGCCCTCGGCGACGCTGCGCTCAACGCCTTCAGCGTCGACGGGAAGATCTACGGCATGCCGACGGCGATCCTCCCCGGAGGCGTCTACTACAGCCAGGACCTCTTCGACCAGGCCGGCATCACGGCAGCACCGACCACCATGGACGAGCTCGACACCGCGGTGAGCGCGCTCAAGACCGCGGGGATCTCACCTGTCGCCCTCGGCGGCAAGGACGCGTGGCCCGCCGCTCACTGGTACTACTTCTTCGCGCTGCGCGAGTGCTCGCAGCAGACCATCGAAGACGCCGCCAAGTCCAAGAGCTTCGACGACCCGTGCTGGCTCGCCGCCGGTGAAGACCTCCAGGCCTTCGCCGACACCGAGCCCTTCAACGACGGGTTCCTCACCACGACGGCGCAGCAGGGTGCTGGCTCCTCAGCCGGTCTCATCGCCAACCACCTCGCCGGCATGGAGCTCATGGGCGCCTGGAACCCCGGGGTCATCGCCAGCCTGACGCCCGACGAGAAGCCCCTCGCCGACCTCGCCTGGTTCCCGTTCCCGGCGGTCGACGGCGGTGACGGCGACCCCGGCGCCATGATGGGCGGCGTCGACGGCTTCTCGTGCTCCGTGGACGCCCCGGACGCGTGCACGGACTTCCTCAACTTCTTCATGCAGAAGGAGTACCAGGAGGGCTACGCCAACGCCTTCCACACCCTCCCGGCCAGCAAGGACGCCCAGGGCGTCGTGAGCGAGCCCGCTCTCCAGTCGATCCTCACCGCGTACAACGAGGCACCGTACGTCACGGTCTGGATGGACACCCTCTTCGGCCAGAACGTCGGCAACGCGCTCAACAGCGGGGTCGTCGACCTGCTCGCCGGCAAGGGTGACCCTGCAGGCATCGTCCAGGCCGTCGCCGACGCAGCGGCCAAGGGGTAGTCGACCACCATGAGCGAATCCTCGGACAAGGACGTCCTGACTTCGAGGACCTCGCCCGGCGCGATCGCGACGGTGGGGGACGAGCGTCCCTCGTCCCCCACCGTCCGGCCCGCTCAGCGGCGACGTCCCGACTGGCGCAAGCGGCTCGAGATCCTCCTCCTGTCGGGCCCCGCCATCTTCATGTTCCTGGCCTTCGTCATCTTCCCCGTGGTGATGGCCGCCTACTACGGGTTCTTCAGGTGGAAGGGCTACGGGGCCCCGACAGACTTCGTCGGTCTGGACAACTACCTCATCATCTTCAAGGACAGCGCCTTCCACGAGGCGCTCATGCACAACGGCTTCATCCTCGTGATGTCGCTCGTGCTCCAGGGCCCTGCTGCCGTGGCGCTCGCGCTGCTGCTCAACCAGAACATGCGCGGACGCTCACTCGTGCGGGTGCTGATCTTCGTGCCCTACGTCATCTCCGAGGTGATCGTCGGGACCGGCTGGAGCCTCATGCTCCAGACCAACGGCGCCGTCAACGGCATGCTCGTCAAGATGGGCCTGCCCGGCTGGACCGTCGACTGGTTGTCCGACCCCAAGGTCGCCATCTGGTCGCTCATGGTGATCATCACCTGGAAGTACGTCGGCTTCGCCGTGATCCTCTTCCTCGCAGGCCTGCAGAGCATCCCCACCGAGCTCTTCGAGGCGTCCGCGATCGACGGCGCGACCTACTGGAAGACCCAGCGCTACATCACCCTCCCGCTGCTCGGCCCGACCATCCGCATCTGGGCCTTCTTGTCGATCATCGGGTCGCTCCAGCTCTTCGACCTCGTCTACATCGTCTGGGGCCAGTACGTCGCGTCGACCGCAGGGACGTCGACCATGGCCACCTACATGGTCACCAACGGCCGCATGGCCGGGAACTACGGCTTCGGCAACGCCGTCGCGGTCGTGCTCTTCTTCATCTCGCTCGCCATCGCGCTCGTGTACCAGCGCTTCGTGCTCCGCCGCGACACCGAGGGTGCGCTCACAGAAGGGAAGAAGTGATGACCACCATCGCAGCCCGACGGTCCGTCGCCCCCGTGCGACCCCGAAAGCACTCGACGATCGACAGCGCGAGTCCGACCACCTACCTCATCGCGCTCGTCTTCGTGACGGTCTGCATCGCGCCGGTGCTCTACATCATCCTCGGCGGTTTCAGGACGAACGCGCAGATCACCACAGACCCCGCGGGCTTCCCGAGCCCGTGGCAGCTCGGCAACTACGCCGACGTGCTGTCGAACTCCATCTTCTGGCGGCAGGTGGGCAACTCGGCGATCAGCGCGATCTTCACGACAGTCGGCGTCGTCGTCCTCGGCGTCATGGCCAGCTACGTCATCGCGCGGTACACGTTCAAGGGGCGCGGGGCGATGTACTCGCTCTTCGCCGCTGGTCTCATGTTCCCGATGACCGTGGCCATCACGCCGTTGTACATCCTCATCAAGAACCTCGGGCTGATGAACAGCCTCGCGGGGATCATCCTGCCGCAGATCGCCTTCGCGCTGCCCACCACCATCATCATCCTCGTGCCCTTCCTGCGGGCGATCCCCAAGGAGCTCGAGGAGGCCGCCGCGATCGACGGGACGAGCCGCCTCGGCTTCTTCTTCCGCATGGTCGTCCCGCTCTCGGTCCCCGGTGTCGTGACGACAGGGATCCTCGCCTTCATCGGCAGCTGGAACAGCTACATGCTGCCGCTGTTCATCCTCAACGACGAGTCCACCTACACGCTGCCGCTGGGCGTGCAGGCCTTCGCCTCGCAGTACTCCGTCGACACGGCGAAGGTCTTGGCCTTCACCTCGCTGTCGATGATCCCTGCACTGGTGTTCTTCTCGCTGTTCGAGCGCCGGATCGTCGGCGGCCTCACCGGAGCGGTCAAGGGCTGAGGCCCTCGACGCCCACCGCACGTCCCCAGATCAAGGAGAAGTCCCGTGCCCGATCCCTCCCCCACGCTCCCCGAGGTCTCCGAGCAGGTCCGCGCGCTCCACGCCCGGATGACCCTCGAGGAGAAGCTCGCCCAGCTCGTGGGCTACTGGCTCGACCAGAGCGGCACCGTCGCACCGATGCAGTCCGAGATGGCCTCGGGCCAGAAGGACCCCGGTCGGCTCGCGGAGATCACCGAGCACGGGCTCGGGCACTACACGCGGGTCTACGGCACCCGCCCGGTCGACCCTGTCGAGCGGGCGGGGTGGTTGTGGTCGGAGCAGCGGCGGCTCCAGAAGGAGACCCGCCTCGGCATCCCCGCCCTCGTCCACGAGGAGTGCCTGACGGGTCTGGCCGCCTGGAAGGCCGCGACCTTCCCGACACCGTTGGCCTGGGGGGCGTCTTTCGACCCTGACCTCGTCCACGAGATGGCCCGGCTCATCGGCACCTCGATGCACCAGCTGGGGATCCACCAGGGCCTGGCCCCGGTCCTCGACGTCGTGCGCGACCCGCGCTGGGGTCGGGTCGACGAGTGCATCGCCGAAGACCCGTACCTCGTGGGGACCGTGGGCACGGCCTACGTGCGCGGCCTGCAGGACGCCGGCGTGCACGCGACCCTCAAGCACTTCGTCGGGTACTCGGCCTCGACCGCGGGGCGCAACCACGCCCCCGTGAGCGCCGGGCCTCGGGAGATCGCCGACGTCTTCCTCCCGCCCTTCGAGATGGCCGTCCTCGACGGCCGGGCCCGGTCGGTCATGAACTCCTACACCGACATCGACGGGGTCCCCGTCGCGTCGACC
>Ga0247813_10000847_pt1 | contig 24844 bp, 23 predicted proteins | sample UWRJL169409C1_FD_180719 | JGI IMG/M metagenome (GOLD analysis project Ga0247813, IMG submission 180719) | Plant litter microbial communities from Arlington Agricultural Research Station in Wisconsin, United States - UWRJ-L169-409C-1 | ecosystem: Environmental > Terrestrial > Plant litter >...
TGCAATCTCATCTTCAGAGGCATAGCGGATAAGTCCTTTTGGTAAACCAACAGAATCCATAATCGTATCACATTCATCGATACAAGCAGTACAATTTGTACATTCCAGTTGCGTACCGTTTCTAATATCAATTCCCATTGGGCACACATGCACACATTGATGACAATCTATGCAATCACCTTTTCCTGTTGTCGCTCTGTCTTCTTTTTTATTAAATTTAGCACGACCAGTTTGTTTCTCACCTCGCACAAAATCATAAGCTACATTTATGGATTTATTATCTAAAAGTACACCTTGCAATCGACCATATGGACAGGCAATTATGCAAACCTGCTCGCGAAACCACACAAAGACAAAGTAAAAAACACCAGTAAAAATAAGCAGTGCAATAAAATTACTTGCCTGCTGAATTGGTCCCTGTTCAATCATTAAAAATAACTCATCGCTTCCTACGAGGTAAGCTAGAAAAACATTAGCAATACCAAAAGAAATTATAAAAAAGATAATCCATTTAGTAAATCTTTTGCGAATTTTTTCTGCATTCCATTCCTGTCTTGACAAACGAAGCTGTGCACCGCGATCACCATCAATCCAATATTCGATTCTGCGAAAAACCATTTCAAGAAAAATAGTTTGAGGACAAATCCATCCACAAAATATTCTTCCAAAAACTACTGTAAACAAGATTATAAAAACAATACCAACAAGCATTGAAATTACAAAAAGATAAAAATCCTGTGGCCAAAATGGAAAACCAAAAATATTAAAACGACGCTCTAATATATTGAACATCATAAATTGATTTCCGTTTACTTTTATAAATGGATTACCAACTAATATGGCCAGTAAAACGTAACTAACCCATTTTCTATAATCATAGAATTTACCAGACGGTTTCTTAGGGAATATGTATTTCCTTTTACCACCTTCATCAATAGTTCCAATGGTATCTCTAAATGCTTCGTCTGGTAAATTTGACATGACTGTTATTCTTTTTTAACTTCTGTACTATCAGCAGGTTTTCCATTTGCTATATCAGGTTGCGGAGCACTATCATCTGCCCAAACTTCTCCCTCAGCTTCTTTTGGATCTTTTGGATTACTTCCTTGTAAAGACAAGATATAACTTGCTACTTTTTGAATTTCCTTTGGTTTTAAAGTTCCTTTCCAGGCAATCATTCCTTTACCGTCGCGACCTCCATTTGTTATCGTATGAAACAGGTTTTTAATTCCGCCTCCTAAAATCCAGCGATCATCCGTTAAATTTGGTCCAATTTGTCCTCCACCGTCAGCTCTGTGACAAGCGGCACAATTTGTGGTAAAAATCTCTTTTCCTAAATCTAAATTTTCTTTATCTGTAAGTAAAACAACGGTTTTCTCATCCATTAAGTCAGGTGCTGTTTTAAGATATTCATCAACCTCTATTTTTGCCTGAGCCATTTCTTTTTTCAGTTCCATTTCCTGATCATCGGCACCAAAAACATCGTAACGGGCAACATAGATTACACCAAAAATAATACTGGCGTAGAATAGATACACCCACCATGGCGGTAAATTATTATCTAATTCTTTAATTCCGTCATAATCATGATGCATCAGTAAAGCCCCCTCATTTTCAATAGGCTGAGTTTTGGTAAGTTTGTGCACCAAATCCTTGTACCATGTACTTTCTTTTAGACTTAAGCGATCTTCATAATCAGCCTTGGCCTTTTCTTCTGGTGACATCAATTGATACATTACACGATTAACAGCACTTAACGTAATTTCAATTGCAATAAGGATGAAAAGAAAAACTAATAAAAAAACTGAAACCATTGGATATTTTATAAACGCCGCTCGGTCTCCCGAATCTATAAAATACTCCATCAATCCGAAAACGATGAAGAAAATCACCGGTACTCTTACATATACTGGGAAAAATTTTTTCATTTTAAATATCTTTTGAAATTAAACCATTTCCTTCATCCAAAGGTATTTCACTCATCTCTTTAATTTTCTCTCTTTTATATGTAAAGACCCAAAAGCCAAGAAATACAAAAAAGACGAAGAATATCAGCAAAGAAAGGATCGGGTAAATTTCGATACCCGCTATATTCTCCATATTGTGTTTTATTTGTTCGAACATACTACTATTATTTAGTCTCCTTTACTTTTATATCAGTTCCAAGTCTTTGTATATATGCAATTAAAGCGACAATTTCTCTTTCATTCATCGGAACAAATTTCTCTCCTCTCGCAACAGCATTTTTCTTGCTTTCTTCGTAACTTTTCACAAAATCAGGATCGTTTTCAAGGTTTTTCTCTATCGATATGGCCTGAGTTCTTAATGTTTGCTGTGCATTTGAAATTTCTGATTCAGTGTATGGAACACCTAGTGAAACCATTGCCCTCATTTTCTTTTGTATTAAGGAAATGTCCATTGGCTTATTATCAAACAGCCATTTATAACCCGGCATTATAGAACCAGCAGAAATACTTTGAGGATTCCAGAAATGGTTAAAATGCCAGTTATCATTATATTTCCCTCCCACTCTCAACAAGTCCGGACCTGTTCGTTTTGATCCCCAAAGGAATGGGTGATCGTAAACAAATTCACCTGCTTTTGATTGCGGCCCATAGCGTTCAACTTCACTTCTAAAAGGTCTAACAGATTGTGAGTGACAACCTACGCATCCTTCTCTAATATACAAATCACGTCCTTCAAGTTCTAAAGGCGAATACGGTTTTACACTTGAAATAGTAGGAATGTTTGACTTAACCATGATTGTGGGCACAATCTGAATTATACCTCCAATTAAAATAGCAATTGTAGCCAAAATGGTTAACTGAATTGGTTTTCTTTCCAGCCATGAGTGGAATTTCTCTCCGCTTACTCTGCCACTGCTAATTCTTTGTAAAGCAGGAGCCTGAGCCAATTCATCTTCTACAGTTTCACCTGCTTTAACAGTCATGATAATATTGTAAACCAATGTTAACATACCTATCAAATATAATGTACCACCAATTGCTCTCATCCAATACATTGGCATAATCTGAGTAACAGTTTCAAGGAAATTTCCATAAGTTAGAGTACCATCAGGATTAAACTGTTTCCACATAGAGGCCTGAAGAAAACCTGCTACATACATTGGGACAGCATATAAAATAATACCTAATGTACCAATCCAAAAATGGAAATTTGCCAATTTGTTAGAAAACAATTTGCTTTTTGTCATTCTTGGAACTAACCAATAAATGATACCAAATGACATGAAACCGTTCCAGGCTAAAGCTCCAACGTGTACGTGGGCAATAATCCAGTCCGTATAATGGGCAATAGCGTTTACATTTTTTAATGAAAGCATTGGACCTTCGAAAGTTGCCATTCCGTATCCTGTAATTGCTACTACAAAAAACTTTAAAACCGGTTCTTCACGTACTTTGTCCCAAGCACCTCTTAAAGTTAGAAGTCCGTTTATCATTCCTCCCCAGGAGGGCGCAATTAACATTATAGAAAATGCAACTCCTAAATTTTGCGGCCAGTTTGGTAACGCAGAATATAATAAGTGGTGTGGTCCGGCCCATATGTAAATAAAGATTAAAGACCAAAAATGTATAATAGATAAACGATAAGAGTAAATAGGTCTATTAGCTACTTTTGGAACAAAATAATACATCATTCCTAAAAATGGTGTTGTTAAGAAAAATGCGACTGCATTATGTCCATACCACCATTGTACAAGTGCATCCTGGACTCCGGCATAAACGGAATAGCTTTTAAACGCTGAAACAGGAAGTTCGATATTATTAAAAATGTGTAAAACAGCAACTGTTACAAAAGTGGCAAGGTAAAACCAAATAGCTACATATAGATGACGCTCTCTACGGCGTATCATTGTACCTATCATATTTATTCCCATTACTACCCAAATTAACGCTATGGCAATATCAATTGGCCACTCAAGCTCAGCGTACTCCTTTGAAGATGTATACCCTAATGGCAAAGTAATAGCAGCAGCGACGATTATAAGCTGCCATCCCCAAAAATGCACATTGCTCAGAAAATCACTAAACATTCTGGCCTTTAACAATCTTTGCAGCGAGTAATACATACCTGCAAAAAATGCATTACCAACAAATGCAAAAATAACAGCGTTGGTGTGCAAAGGCCTTAAACGGCCGTAACTAAGCCAGGAAATCCCGTCTGTAATGTTGGGAAAAAGGTACATAACCGCCAGGGTTAGCCCCACTAACATACCCACAACTCCAAAAAGGATGGTGGCGTAAATGAATTTTTTTACAATTTTGTTGTCGTAATAAAACTGTTCCATTTCCATAATTATACTTGTTTTTCTTCGGTTGGTGTAGTATTATTTTTCGAAGTAATTTTTGTCTCGTCATCAAAAAGAATTCTGACAGAGGGTGTGTAATCATCATCATATTGTCCTGATTTTACAGCGACAATAAAAGCAATAAAGAAACAAATTGCGACAAAAATACTTACTGAAATTAATAGATAAATGACACTCATACCCTAAATTTATGTTAACAAAATTAATAGGTTACAGGCAGGTAAAATATGATAATTATCATAGTTGAAAGATATATCAAATGTAAGAAAAATAATAATTAGATTATTTATAATCTATTTAAATTACTATTAATGAAGTAGTTAGACATTAAAGTAACAAAGCTTACAATCGTAATTGTACTCAGTGGCATTATAATAGCGGCAATCAAAGGAAGTAAATTACCTGTAACAGCAAAAGATAATCCAATAATATTATAAAGCAGCGACAATCCAAAACTCAACTTGATGATTAAAATAGATTTATGGGATAATTTAATAAAATAGTCAAGTCTTGAAAATTCGCAGGCATCTAAAATTGCATCGCAGGCAGGAGAAAAAACATTTACGTTTTCTGAGATTGAAATTCCAACATTACTTTGTGCCAAAGCACCAGCATCGTTTAAGCCATCACCAACCATCATTACATTATGCCCTTTTTTCTGAAGTTCCTTTATAAACTCTAATTTCTGCTCTGGTTTTTGATTAAAAATCAGTTGTGTGTTTTTTGGTAAGATCGTTTCTAAACTTTCCCTTTCACCGTCATTATCGCCAGACAATACTTTGATCGTAAAAGTTTTATTAAGCCTTAAAAAAAGTTCTTGTAAACCTTCTCGATATTGGTTTTTAAATATAAACCTGCCGTAATAAATATTATCAATTTTAATATGAAGTGATGTCTTCTCTATCTCAGACAAATCGGTAGCTGAATTTCTGACAAATTCTGCAGAACCAATCTGAATTTGCTTCTGATCAATAGTAGCCTGAATTCCTTTTCCAGTTATTTCCTTAAAATCATCGATTTTTATTTTTTTTGTTTCTGGCAAAAATTCATATAACATGCGACTTAGAGGATGATTTGAGGCACGAAGCACATTTTTGATAAAAATAGTATTTTCATCAGAAATCAAATCTCCTTCATACGCGATGTTTGCTTTTTTATTAGTTGTAATTGTTCCGGTTTTGTCAAAAACGATTGTATCAACTTTTGCTAATTGCTCAATAACCAATGCGTTTTTAAGATACATTTTTTGTTTACCTAAAATCCTCAAAATATTACCAAAAGTAAAAGGTGCAGTAAGCGCAAGTGCACATGGACAAGCAACAATAAGTACAGCAGTAAAAACATTAAAAGCTGTATTAGCATCAATAAATATCCAGTAGCTAAAACCGGCAAAAGCAATTAATAATAATATTGGAGTAAAGTAACGGCTAATGGCATCAGTAATTGTTTTATGCTTTTGATTAACATTTTTTTGAAAAATTTCATTACTCCACAGTTGTGTCAGGTAACTTTGTGAAACTGAATGTAAAACTTCCATTTCGACAATTTTACCTATTAGCTTTCCTCCTGCAAATATCTTATCTCCAGATTTTTTAGTTATGGGAACGGCTTCTCCAGTTACAAAACTATAATCTATTTCAGCCTTCTCACCTATTAAAATACCATCAACCGGGATTAATTCCTGATTACGAATTAATAAGCGGTTACCTTTTAAAATATCATACACAGGTACACTTTCTTCGGTTGTATCTTCATTAATTCTCGTAACTGCAATAGGAAAATAAGATTTAAAATCTCTTTCAAAACTTAAAAAACTATAGGTTTTAATCTGAAACATTTTGCCCAGCAACATAAAGAAAACCAAGCCCGTTAAACTATCAAAAAAACCTGGACCGTAATCCATAATCATATCAAATGTACTTCGTATAAACATAACTATAATTCCTAATGCTATAGGAATATCGATACTTAACATCTTAGACTTTAAGCTTTTGTATGCCGAAACATAATAACCACTTGCAGAATATAAGAAACTGGGCAAAGAGAGAATAAAAATTAAAGCTCTGAAAAATGGCTTATAATTATCTAGCCAAAACTCTTTAATTTCAAAATATTCAGGAAAGGAGAGCAACATAATGTTTCCGAAACAAAAAAAGGCAACTCCTAATTTGTAGGTAAGAGTTCTGTCTACGCTACTATTTCCTGTTTCATAATTTTCAAGGCTTATATAAGGTTCATATCCTATTGAACTAAGCATGTAAACGATTTCTTTGAGAGAAACAACATCTGAATTGTAAGTAATTCTTACCTTTTTATCTGAAAAATTAACCTGAGAAATATTTATTCCTGGTAGTAATCGGTTTAGGTTTTCAAGAATCCAGATACAAGAACTGCAATGAATATGTGGTATATTTAATGAAATTATCGAAGTGTTTCCTTCCTGAAACTCCAAAATTTTTGAAAGAATAACTTCGTTATCAAGAAAGTCATATTTGCCTTTAATGTCTTGTGGAGTAGCACCAGGGGATTTTTCAAAATCGTAATAACAAGTTAAATCATTGAAACTGAAAATTTCATAAACGGTTTTACATCCATTGCAGCAAAACTTTTTTCCATCAAAATGGATTTCTTCATTTTCAGCTACAATCAGGCCACAATGATAACAACCTTGCTCGTTCATAATTTGTTTTTTAAACTTATGCAAAGTTTACAAATCGCAAAAGACTATAAATATGATATTTATCATATTTTATTAAATCATCATCCTAATTTAATAAATTTAAAAAAGCAAATTACAATTGTATATTTTTTATTATTTTTTTATTCCTTTATTATACTTTTAAACGTCAATATTGGTTAATTTTGCATAAAAATTTTGTAATGAATAAATGTGACCAATGTATCGTACGCCAGCTTACTTCACTACAAGCCCTGAATAAAGAGGAAGTTATAAAACTAGCCAATAGCAAAACTACTTATACGATTAAAAAAGGAGATGCTATCTTTGAAGAAGGGGAAGTAACTAATGGTGTTTTTTGTATAAAAGACGGAATTGGAAAACTTTCAAAATTGAGTGCCAACGGAAAAGACCAGATTGTAAAATTAGTTAAATCAGGGGAACTTTTAGGGCAACGTTCTATGATTAGTAATGAACCTGCCAACTTAACTGCAAAAGCTATTGCTGATATGGAAGTATGTTTTATTCCTAAATCTGAAATTATTGGCTTTTTTAATGAAAATAATAAGTTTTCTATGAAGCTGATGCAATCAGTTTGTGAAGATCTTAAGGAATCTGAAAATGATAAAATTGCTTTAGTACAAAAAACCGTGAAACAGCGTTTGGCAGAAACATTGCTTTATTTACATGATTTCTTTGGAGAAAATGAAGATAAAACCCTAAAAGTTCAGCTTACAAGGGAAGAGCTGGCAGGAATGATAGGAACTGCCACAGAAAGCTGTATTCGCTTATTATCTGATTTTAATAAATTAGATTTGATTGAATTGGTTGGTAAAAAAATATTGCTTAAAAATGTAAAAGCACTTAAAAAAATGGCTGAATAAATTACATTTTTTTAGCCTCATTCCAGAACACATCCATTTCTGCAAGTGTCATATCCATTAAGGGTTTTCCTAATTCACCAGCTTTACTTTCAAGATATTGAAAACGTTTAATAAACTTCTTATTCGTCCGTTCTAAAGCATCTTCGGGGTTTACATTTAAAAATCGGGCATAATTAATCATTGAAAATAATACATCACCAAATTCAGCTTCTATTTTATCCTGATCGCCTGCAGCAACTTCAACCTGCAATTCCTGCAATTCTTCCTGAACTTTATCCCAAACCTGATGGGATTCTTCCCAATCAAAACCAACACCTTTTACCTTATCCTGAATTCGGCTTGCTTTGACTAATGCAGGCAAACTTCTTGGAACTCCCTCTAAAACGGATTTTTTACCTTCTTTCAGTTTTAGTTTTTCCCAATTTTGTTTTACTTCTTCTTCATCTTTTACCACCGTGTCATTATAAATATGAGGATGGCGATGAATTAGCTTTTCGCAAATTTCATTGCATACATCAGCTATATCAAAATCATTGGTTTCTGAACCTATTTTAGCATAGAATACAATATGAAGTAATAAATCTCCTAATTCCTTTTTCACTTCATTTAAGTCATTATCTAAAATCGCATCTCCTAATTCGTATGTTTCTTCGATTGTAAGATGTCTCAGTGTTTGCAGCGTTTGCTTTTTATCCCATGGACACTGTTCACGCAACTCATCCATAATAATTAATAATCGCTCGAATGCCTGAAGTTGAAGTTCTTTACTCATTTTATGTTTTTTTTGGATTTGATCCACAATATTGTAAAAGTAAAAAATCCTGTCAAGAAAATCTTAACAGGATTGCATATTTAATAAAAGAAAATTACTATTCTTCTTTTTTAGCTTTTGATTTTTTGGCAGCTGCAGCTTTTTTAGGTTTTTCTTCAGTAACTGGAGTTTTTTCTTCTGTTTCTGTAACAGCAGGAGCTAAATCAGTAACTAAACCTTTTTGCTGAAGTGTGTTGTACCAGTTTAGTACTTTTTTAATATCCGAAGGATAAACTCTTTCATCGTCAAAATCAGGTAAAATTTCTTTAAAGTAAGCTGATAATGTAGCATTATCTTCTTTATGAGAAATAGCAGGACCGTTACTCTCTTTTTTTGCGATAAGCTGCATTACTTCTGTTAATGGTTTTTCACCATCATAAGTGTAAATTGAAATTTCAGACAACAAGCTTACGTTACTCTTCAAGCTTACTGTAATTTTTTTTCCGTCTGCTAATGATTCTGCCACAAAACCTGTACGAGTTTGCACTTTCAATACATATAAACCTGGTTTCCCAGAAACGGCTAAAATTTTCTCTAAATTCATGTTTATTAAAATTAGGTATTAAGAATTTCTTTTTTTTGTTTTTAATGTTCTTTTTAGAACCTATTTATCTTCCTTTTTTTGCCGCAGCAAATTTCATTCTATATTCCTGAAAAGTTTTACCTTCAGTAATATTTTTCAATTTCTTTTGAATCAAACGCTTTTTCAATGATGATATTTTGTCTGTAAATAAAATACCTTCGATATGATCGTATTCATGCTGGATGACTCTCGCAATAAGTCCGTCAAAAACTTCAGTTTTCATTACAAAATCTTCTTCGCAGTATTCAATTGTAACGGTTGGTTTTCTATATACATCTTCACGAACGTCAGGAATACTCAGACAACCTTCGTTAAAACTCCACTCTTCACCTTCTTCATTGACAATTTTTGCATTGATAAAAGTCTTTTTGAAACCTTTCAAATCATTTTGCTCTTTTGATGATATATCTTCATCATCACTAAAAGGAGTTGTATCAATAACAAAAATACGAATCGCCATACCAACTTGCGGTGCAGCAAGTCCTACGCCATAAGCGTTGTACATGGTTTCATACATGTTTGCTATTGTTTCTTTTAAGTTGGGATAATCTGGCGTAATTGCCTCTCCCACTTTTCTTAAAACAGGATCACCATATCCTACAATTGGTAAAATCATTCGTATTAGTTTAAGTATTATCTGCTGAAAACATTGAAATTTATTCTCACAATTCAGCTGGCAAAAATAGTAAAAAATAGTCAATGAATAATTGTAAACAGACAATAATCGTATTTTTACTTTCTTATTAAAAACTCATCCATAATTATGCCAAATTAATTCGTACAATTCTTACCTTTGCTAGTAAACCTGATTATATGTACGAACGCATCACGAAATTTACAAACAGTACGTCTTTTTTTAATGCTTCTAAAGTAACTATTGCCGCTGTGGTTCCTGTTTTAGTTTTGAACTTTCTGGGTTATTTTGAAATTGGTTTTACTATTGCATTAGGTGCCTTTTATACCTATCCAAGTGATATTCCGAGTACTTTGAAACATAAAATAAAAGGACTTATTGTCGCATCATTTATTGTTTCCGGAGTGAATCTGTTGGTAAATATGGCTTATCCGTTTCCTTTTTTATTTTATCCTTTTCTCGGATTATTGCTTTTTTTATGTTCGATGATTTCTGTTTACGGGCATCGTGCTACTTTAGTTTCTTTCTCTGCTTTATTGTCAATTTCTTTATCTTTTGGTCATTTACATCAGGGCTGGGATGCATTTGAATATTCTGGTTTCATTTTTATTGGCGGAATTTTATATTTGATCGTATCACTGGTATTCCATTTTGTTCAGCCTTATAAATATGTTGAATTACAAATTGCAGAAGGAATAAAATTAACGGCTAAATATTTAAAATTAAGGGGGGATTTGTGGAGTCCGGAAGCTAATCGAAGAGCTATCATCGAAAAACAACTAGCACTGCAGGTCGATTTAAATTTAATTAATGAAGATCTGAGAAAGGTACTTATTGGAAACCAGAATTCTTCTGCCGCTACAAGCCAGAACAGAAAAATGCTGCTTGTTTTTATTACACTTGTTGAAATTCAGGAATTAGCGTTATATACTTCATTTGACCACAGCAAACTACATGAAAAATTTGACAAGCATCCTGAAGTTTTACGAACGTATCAAAATGTAGCATATAAACTGGCTTCTACTTTAAAAAAACTTTCTAAAAACGTACATCACATTGCTGTTTATGTCCATAAGCATGATTTGAAAAATGAGCTTGACGCGCTTGAATTTGCCATTTTTGATTATGAAAAAACATTAGGTAAAGATGATGCTGCCGAAGGTGTTTTGATGTTAACCAACATGCTTAAGTATGCAAAAAACCAAGTTGGAAAAATCAAAATAATACAAAGAGCTTTCTCTCTTGCGATGCAATCTTATAAGCTAAAAGATAAAGATAAAGAGCTTGAAAAATTCTTGACACCACAATATTATCCGCTTCGAACGCTGATAGAAAACATGAGTTTTTCATCCTCTATTTTCAGGCATTCTCTGCGTTTAACGATTACAATTTTAATAGGTTTCGTTATTGGAAAATTTCTTCCTTTTCAAAATGTTTATTGGATTTTATTAACCATAGTTGTAATCATGCGACCTGGTTATGGCTTAACAAAAGAAAGGTCTTATAACCGAATCTTCGGAACCATATTGGGTGGATTACTGGCTTTTGGGATCGTTTCAGTGGTTCAAAATCATGTGGCTTTGAGCATTTTTTCTATTGTTTTTATGTTATTGGGGATTTCGTTTACCCAAATAAACTATAAAATAAGTGCCACTTTTGTAACGATGTATGTTGTTTTTATTTACGGAATTCTAACTCCAAATGTTGTTGAAGTAATACAGTTTCGAATATTAGATTCACTTGCCGGTGCAGTTTTAGCCTTTTTAGCCAACCAATTTTTATGGCCGGCCTGGGAGTTTATTAATACGCCTGTACACATTGAAAATTCGGTTCGTGCAAACAGAAATTATTTAAAACAGATTGCTGATTTTTATAACAAAAAGGGAGAAGTTCCCACTGCTTACCGATTAGCAAGAAAACATGCTTTTGTTGAAATTGGAAATTTAATGACATCTTTTCAGCGTATGATGCAGGAACCAAAATCAAAGCAAAAAACTCTGCCTTTAGTTAATAAACTGGTAGTTTTAAATCATTCCTTACTTTCTGCACTAGCTTCTTTATCGACCTATATTCAGTCACATCAAACGACATCTGCATCAGATTCATTTAATTATATTATAAAAACTATTTTATCAAATCTGGATCAGTCTATTTCGCTTTTAAAAAATGAAACTATTGTGACGGATACCTTTTTTGATAAAGAAGACATTACACTACAGTTTGAAGAACTTAAGCGTATTAATTTTAATCGTTTGGCAACAGATGACGAACTTGATAAAGAAACACGCCAGGCAAAAATGCAGGAAGCCCAAATGGTTATTGAGCAATTAATCTGGATGAGTAATCTGGCAGAAAAGATTTTGAAAAACACGAAAGATCTTAAAACAACAAATCCAGATTAATTCATCTGGATTGTTGTTTATACACGATTTAAAGTCTAATTATTTAGTTTTAAAACTTCAGAAGTTTGCTTTCTAATTTCTTCTAAAAGTTCTGGTTTGTCATTTAAAGTTCTACCATACGAAGGAATCATGCTTTTCATCTTAGCTTCCCATTCAGGTGTTTTAAGCTGGTTAGTGAAACATCTGCCAATTAAGTCAATCATGATCGAAACTGCTGTTGATGCTCCAGGAGAAGCTCCTAATAAAACTGCTAAACTTCCGTCGTGCGTATTAATAACTTCAGTTCCAAATTCCAGAACTCCACCTTCTTTTTCATCTTTTTTAATAACCTGAACACGCTGTCCTGCTCTTTCAAGTTTCCAGTCCTTAGAACGTGCTGTAGGTAAATATTCCCGAAGTGCGTTTATTCTGTCTTTTGGCGACTGACGAACCTGCTCTATCAAATATTTAGTTAAAGGAATATTATGATATCCCGCTGAAAGCATTGGGATTAAATTATTTGCTTTTATAGATAAAGGTAAATCAAGATACGATCCGTTTTTTAAGAAACGAGTTGAAAATCCTGCGAAAGGCCCAAAAAGAAGTGCTTTTTCTCCATCAATTACACGCGTATCAATATGCGGAACCGACATTGGAGGAGCTCCAACACTTGCTTTTCCGTATACTTTTGCCTGGTGTTTTGCAATTACTTCAGGATTTGTACATTTCAACCATTGTCCGCTAACAGGAAAACCACCGTAACCGTGTCCTTCAGGAACATTTGCTTTTTCTAATAATGGCAATGAACCACCACCAGCACCAATAAAAACAAATTTAGTATACGCTTTTCTTGTATTTCCGGTTCCTAAATCAGTAATTTTAATTCTCCAGGACTTATCCTCACGTTGTCTTAACTTTTTAACTTCATGATTAAAATATAATGAAACGCCATCCAATTTTTCCAAATAATTGAACATGCTTCTGGTCAAAGCACCAAAATTCACGTCGGTACCAATAGCCATATGCGTTGCTGCTAATTTTTCATTATTTTCTCTGCCTTCCATTACAAGTGGCATCCATTGTTTTAACTGCTCAAAATCTGTACTAAATTTCATTTGAGAAAAAATAGGATTGCTTTGCAAAGCCTCAAAACGTTTTTTAAGATATTCTACGTTTTTGTCGCCCCATACGAAACTCATATGAGGAACACTTTTTATAAAATTTTCGGGAGACGGTACTTTATTTTGCTGCACTAAATACGACCAAAATTGGCGTGAAACCTCAAATGATTCTGCTATACTTATTGCTTTTTTAGGATCGATACTTCCGTCTGCCTTTTCTGGAGTGTAGTTAAGCTCACAAAAAGCTGAATGTCCTGTTCCTGCATTATTCCAAGCATCAGAGCTTTCGGCTGCAGCAACATCTAATCTTTCGTAAATTTCAATTTTTATATCAGGCTGCAGCTCTTTTAAAATTAATCCAAGAGTTGCACTCATAATTCCAGCTCCAATAAGCACTACTTCACTATTGGAACGTATTGTATTGTCAGGCATAACAGTAATTTATTTTTAAAGTGCAAAGGTACTTTTTATAATTGCAAAAAAAAACTAAAATTACATGATAAAAGTTATGTTTTTATAAAAAAGAACAGATGTTGAATGAGAGTAAAAAAAATTAAAAACGTTTTGAAGAAAGATAATCCTGAAGCATTATTGTAGCTGATATTTCATCGATTAAACCTTTATTCTGACGTTGTTTTTTACTCAAACCACTATCAATCATAGTTTGAAAGGCCATTTTTGAAGTAAAACGTTCATCAACACGAACTACTTTCATATCCGGAAAAATATTGGAGAAATGAGTAACAAAGCCTTTAACTATAGATGCACTTTCAGAAGGTTGCCCATTCATTTGTTTGGGTTCACCAATTAGGACTGCTTCGACTTTTTCTTTAGTAAAATAGTCTTTCAAAAAATCAATTAAAGTACTTGTTGGAACCGTAGTTAAGCCCGAAGCTATAATTTGCATTTCGTCTGTAACGGCAATTCCCGTGCGTTTTTGTCCGTAATCTATCGATAGGATTCTTGGCATTTTTTATTTTTAATCAAAGGTAAGCTATTTTACTTTTTCGAATTCTCAGTAATAAAAAAAATACAAATTTAAATTCATAAAAAAAATCCGCTTTGAAACTCAAAACGGATCTCTTATCCAAATATTTAAAACCTAAAAATTTAAATATCCAAACCTAAAAATAATTATTACCTATTAAACAAACGATTAAAAAAGCCTCTTTCTTCTTCCTCCTCTTCATTATGCTGTTCTTCATACTGGGCAAACTTTGCATGACCTCTTTCATGTTCAAAAATCAAATCCTTAATATATTCCACGTAGCTTTTTCCCTTTTCTTCTAAAAAACCAATCAAATATTTTTCACTAAATTCCATTCCGCTTGCTGCTTCGATTTGCAGTAATTTTTTATATAACGGCTCAATGTGCAAAGCAACAACTTCTTGCGGGACAGCTTGTCTTCTGCCAAAATAATTTACAATTACGTCATTTTCATCTCGTGCAATATCAAAATCTGTAATTACCCAGTAATATCTTCCTGACTTGGCCAAATTCTTTACAATTGCATGAAAGTTTTTTCCGTTTTTAAGATTTTCCCAAAGCACCTTAAAAATAACTTTTGGCATATCGGGATGACGAATTATATTATGCGGCTGCCCCATTAATTCGTAATCTTCGTATCCGCAAACATCAACAAAAACTTCATTAGCATATTCAATAATGCCAAAAGCATTTGTTTTACTCATAATTACCTGCGTTTTATCCCATGTTACTTCTTTATCAATTACTACAACTGGTGTTCGAAGTTGATTTTCCTGATTCATATTGATTGGATTATATTGTTATATTTTTGGGTTGGTAGTTCTAATTCTGACGTATCAGATTTTAATCCTGCAAAAGTATTGACAAGAAAAAATGAAAAATCTGATTTTTGTCATATTCTTATATAAAAAAAACTTTTAAAGGTTGTTTTTAATTCAACTTATAATTATCACGACTTATTATTTATCAAATTCAAAACAAAAAGTTACACCTGTAACATTTTCAAAGTGTTTTACTTCTTCGTTTTTGGCCAAATACGCTATCTTTGCAAAAAATTAAAACTTATGAATTCTTTACAGACTATAATTGAACAAGCTTGGGAAAACAGAGCTTTATTGCAAGAAACTGCTACAACTGATGCTATTAGAGAAGTTATCGAATTGGTTGATGCTGGAAAACTACGTTGCGCTGAGCCAGTTGGTGATAAGTGGCAGGTAAACGAATGGGTAAAAAAAGCTGTTGTTATGTATTTCCCAATTCAAAAAATGGAAACATGGGAATCTGGTATTTTTGAATATCACGATAAAATGTTGCTAAAAAGAGGTTATGCTGAAAAAGGAATTCGTGTTGTACCAAACGCTGTAGCACGTTACGGAGCTTATATTTCAAGTGGTGTTATTTTGATGCCAAGTTATGTAAATATTGGTGCTTACGTTGATGAAGGTACAATGGTTGATACCTGGGCAACTGTAGGTAGTTGTGCTCAAATTGGTAAAAATGTTCACTTAAGCGGTGGTGTTGGTATTGGCGGGGTTTTAGAACCCTTGCAAGCTGCTCCGGTAATTATTGAAGATGGCGCATTTATTGGTTCTCGTTGTATTGTTGTAGAAGGTGTTCATGTTGGTAAAGAAGCCGTTCTTGGCGCTAATGTTTGTTTAACAGCATCAACAAAAATTATCGATGTTACCGGAGATGAGCCTGTTGAAATGAAAGGTTTTGTTCCTGCACGTTCTGTTGTAATTCCGGGAAGTTATACCAAAAAATTCGCTGCAGGAGAATTTCAGGTTCCATGTGCCCTCATTATTGGTACTCGTAAACCATCTACAGATTTAAAAACTTCTTTAAACAATGCGCTTCGTGAATATGATGTAGCGGTTTAAATTTTCAAATAGAAATACATTAAAAAATCCAAATTCCAATCGTAACAGATTTGAAATTTGGATTTTTTTTATTGGAATTTTATAATTTATTGTTTTTTCTGAAGCTTTAATAGTTTAGCATATTTCATATAAGAAAAAAAACTCTGAATCATGGCGATTGATAACCCATCGACACCGTTAAAAATTCCTTTTTTGAAAAAATAACAGCGAATAAAGGCAACAGTACCATTAAGAACTGGTTTAAAAGCGTTTACCCTTTTTCCCTGATCGTACAATTGCTGGGCATGCCAGCCAGAATATTGGTTCTTTTTTGCAATGATCTGATCTAAAGAATCCCAACCATAATGTAATATGTGTACAGAAACTTTTTTCTCGTTTTGAGTAATTATTTTTTGATGTACAATAGAATCTGAAGGGCATGCCGTTTGTTTATTAAAAAAACGAACTTTATGATCCGGATACCATCCTGAAAAATCGATAAGCTTATTTCCTAAAAAGTTTTTTACCCTGAAGCTAAAAGCATCATGATTTCCAACTAAATATTTTTTGTTTAATATAAATTCTTCGGCATCTTTATCCAGAAACTCGTCGGCATCAAGATTTAAAATCCAGTCATTTTTACAATAAGGCAAACCGTGAGTTCGTTGTGGTCCATCTCCTAAAAAAGCCTGTTGAATAACGATTGCCCCTTTTTCTTTTGCAATTTCTACAGTGCGGTCTTTGCTAAATGAATCTACAATAATTACCTCGTCACACACTTTTAGTAATGCATCAATGCATTTTCCAATATTCTTCTCCTCATTGAAAGTAATAACCAGACCACTAATTTCCATTGTAAATTTTAATTTATTGACTACAAAAATATAACTTTTTTAATTTACTTGGGTTTTATTCTGTTCATACGGTTGTGCACTTCATAAAATAGTTTGTAATTTAGCCTTGAAAATTGAATTTAAAATAAATGAGAATATTAGTCATTCAGCAAAAAAGAATTGGAGACGTACTAACAAGTACTATAATTTGCAACAACTTAAAAGCAAAGTTTCCGGATTCAGTCATAGATTATATGTGCTATCCTAATTCTGTTGATGTACTAAAGGAAAATCCAAATATTGACAATATTATTCCGCTAAGCAATAAGGTACGAAAATCAATTCCTTCGTTATTTAAATTTATTTTCGAGATTCGACGAAAAAAATACGACGCTGTAATTGATGTTTACAGCAAATTAGAAACCAATTTGATTACTTTATTTTCCGGAGCAAAATATAAAGTTTCTTATTATAAATCGTATACTAAAACAATCTACAATTATACTTACGAGCGTTTTGACGCTGTCGAATCAGAACACGGCTTAGCAATTGAAAACAGATTATTACTGCTTAAACCCTTTATTTCTGAAAAAATTACTGATGTAAAACCAAAGATATTTTTAAAGGAATCTGAAATTACCGAAGCCAAAAATCTTTTAAAAACCCACAACATAAATACTGCCGAAAAGCCATTGATTATGTTTGGCATTTTGGGAAGCGAAGTTTATAAAACCTATCCGCTTGAAGGAATGGCGAAAATTATAGATTTTACAGTGGCAAAAACAAACGCCACAATTATTTTTAATTACGTTCCTTTTCAAAAAGATCTTGCATTAGAAGTTTATAATTATTGTACTGAGGAAACCAAAAAGCATATTGTTTTTGATCTTTATTGCACAGAATTACGTTCTTTTTTAGCTTTATTATCGCAGTGTGAAATGCTTATTGGCAATGAAGGCGGTGCTGTAAATATGGCGAAAGCACTTGATATCCCAACGTTTTCTATCTTTACACCTTCTGTTAGAAAAGAAACCTGGCAATTATTTGAAAATGAAGCGAAACACTCTTCTATTCACCTAAAAGATTTAAAACCTGAAATTTACGAACAACATACAGAGCAATATATAAAAGAGCACACTTTTGAATATTATGCAGAATACCCTTTACCTTTAATGCTTGAAAAATTGGAAACTTATTTTCAAGAATACAAAAATTGAAAAAAGTAAAGTCATAAAATGAGCACTACTGACAAGCAAAAGCTATCTGTTTTAATTATTACATTTAACGAAGAACTTCACATAAAATCACTGCTTGAAGATATCGATTTTGCTGATGAAATAATTGTAGTAGATTCATTTAGCACAGATCAAACGGTTAAAATAGTCAAATCATTTGCTCATGTAAAATTGATTCAAAATAAGTTTCTAAATTTTACAGCTCAGCGCAATTTCACATTAGATCAGGCAAAAAATCACTGGATATTATTTATTGATGCAGATGAAAAGTTAACACCCGATTTGAAGTATGAGATTATTTCGACAATAAATAATCCAAATCCTGCAAGTGCTTACTTAGTTTACAGAACTTTTATTTTTAAAAATAAAAAATTACGTTTTAGCGGATGGCAGACTGATAAAATTTTCAGGCTTTTTAATAAAACAAACTGTAGATATACCGAAGACAGATTAGTTCACGAAAAATTAATAGTAAATGGATCTGTGGATACTTTGAAGAATAAACTTATTCATTTTTCGTATACAAATTACAAGGATTATAAAAGGAAAATGTATAATTATGGCATTTTAAAAGCAAATGAAAAACTAAAAAAAGGACAAAAATCATCCGCTTTATTAATGATTATTCATCCTGTTTATACTTTTTTATATCAATTTTTAGTTCGTCTGGGTTTTTTAGATGGCGTTAAAGGAATAACGATTTGTTATTTAAATGCCTACAGTATTTTTATTAGATATAAGGAACTTAAAAAAATTACTTCTTCCAAAATTTAAGTTTCTTTTTTAAACGTTTTTTTCTGTAAAACTGCTCTTGAAAATCAGCAGTATATTTCCATAAAGTGTCAAAAGTTTTTTGCTCAGATTCTGTGTATAATTTTGCATATTCGTTGCTCATTACAGCAACCATTTCTTTTAAAGGAGTTAATCTGCGTAAATTTTTCATACGCATATCAAAACTCATCGATTTATGAAATTCCATTCGGTTTAAATCAACCAGAAAAAAGCTGTAATTTCCGTCTGCGTTCTTTTTTATTAAAGTGTTTCCCGGCGAATGATCCAGAAATTCTATTCCTTTTTGATGCAAATCAAAACTAAATCTGGTAAATTGTCGTAAAATATTTTCGCGATCGGGATAATCAGGAATTTCTACAAGCTCTCTGTAAGTAAGCTCTGTAACCAAATGTTCGCTGACATAATAACTGTCCTGCAGACCAAGCCAGTTAAAGTTTTCAATGAAAGCAACTGGCTGTGGCGTTCCAACCCCTTTTTCTAATAGTAATGTAGCATATTCAAAAGAACGTCTTGCTTTTGATTTTCGAAAATACTTATAAGCAATCTTATTTATTAGATTCGGAATTTTAAAAGACTTAATATTAATTGTTTTTTCATTTAGGTCGAATAATTTAATAACATTGCGCTGTCCATTACCGAAAAGAATTCCTTTATTACTAAATGATTTTATAGTATCAAGAATTGATGTAGTGTCTTTAGTAAAAGTTGGATTAACTTTAAAATTCATGGGAATATTTTTATAATCAACAAAAATACATATACAATTTAACACTTCAAATTAATATTGTATTTTCGTGAAAAAATTTGGATCAATGTCAAATCAAAAAAGTATTTTTTTAGAAACTCACAATATTAATAACAGGGCCGGCGGTTTAGGAACTTTTAATTATGAACTAATTAAAGGCTTATCTCAATTGGAATTTAATGATCTGAAATTAACCTTAAATGCTAGTGACACTAAACTTCTGGAGAGTGAATTTGGTAAAAAATTCAACTACAATAAGTATAGTAATTTAACCCGAATGAAATTTTTTCGAATTCGTAAAAAATATGATTTATGGCATTCTGTAAATCAAAATACAAAAGTAGAACCTTTTACTTGTCGTAAATATTTATTGACGATTCACGATGTAAATTTTGCCGAAGAAGTATCTTCTGATATTAATCATAAAAGAAATAAACTTTTTTTAGAAAAACTTAATAAGTCAACTGCTATTACCTATATATCAGAGTTTTCAAAAAAACAAACCCACCAATATTTTAGCGTTCCAAATGTTCCGGAATATGTAATTTATAACGGAAATCCAATTACAAACTTATTAGACACGTCATCTTATATTGCAGAGGTTCCTGTTCATAAGCCATTTTTTTATACTATTGGTGATTTTATCGAAAGAAAAAATTATGAGTCTATTATTAATATGATGAAATTAGTAAAAGATTACAATTTAATTATCTCTGGTAATAATAATAAAAAATATGGAGAAGAAATAAAAAAACTAATTAGCGATAACGGATTGACAAATCAGGTTTTTTTAACCGGAAAAGTAACGGATGAAGGAAAACAGTTTTTTATGAAAAATTGTTCGGCTTTTCTTTTCCCGTCTATACGCGAAGGATTTGGTTTACCTCCTATCGAAGCAATGAGTTTTGGCAAACCGGTTTTTTTATCAGATAAAACTTCATTGCCGGAAATTGGCGGAAATGCAGCAAATTACTGGAATAATTTTGATCCTGAGTCCATGAAAAACACACTTTTTGAGGGATTAAATCATTACGAAAATAACAAAATTGAATGTGAGAGAATTTTAACAGAAAGAGCTGCCAGCTTTAATTGGAAAACGGCTGCTGCTGAATATTTAGAAGTTTATAATTCTATTTTACTTTAATTCTGTTTGAACAAAACAACTTGCCTGTTTAATAATTTTTAATTTATGATAAGTCAATACCAATTATGCATATAACTTTAATAAGTCTCGATAATTTGGGAATGAATTCATACATAGTCTCTACTCTTGAGAAACAGGGACATATTGTGCATCATATTAATTTTAAACATTATAAATACAAATATCCTTCTATACTTCACAATGCCTGCAATTTTATTTTAAAAGCATTTTTTAAATCAAATTTAAAGCATCAGCATCATGGAAAAGAAATAATAAAGGAACTACAAAAAAACAATCAAATTCAAGATGTAATTCTAACTATAAAAGGTGATTTTATCGATCGTAAAAGCATATTAGAATTTAAAAAATACGGTAAAAAAACAATCGGATTTTTTAATGATAATATCTATCGCTGTCCTAATATAAAACGCGTTATACCTGCTTTTGATGAAGTTTATTCATTTGAGAAAGAAGACTGCAAAAAATTCGATCTTCAATTTGCCACTAACTGGATCTATACGGATAATGATAAAAGTACAAATAAAGACAATCTTGAATATGATGTTTTTACTATTGGCTCAATTGATAAAAGATTACCGGTCTTAATACGAATAGCCGAAGAATTAAAATCGAACAAAATAAATTTCAAGTTTATTACTTATTCAAAAAAGCATAAAACTAGTGATGATAATATCACTTACATCAATAAATTTATACCGTTATCAGAAGTTGATCAGTATGTAAGCCGGTCAAAAGTTTTATTAGACATAAATAGAACTGGACAGATAGGCTTAACGTTTAGGGTTTTCGAAAGTTTAGGTCTAGAAAAAAAACTGATTACAACAAACGCTGACATTAAGAATTATGACTTTTATAATCCGAATAATATTTTAATAATTGATGAAAAAAATCCGGTAATACCGGTGGATTTTTTTGAAAATGATTATGAAAAAATTCCTGCTTCTATTTTCGAAAAATATACAGTAGAAGGATGGGTAAATAATGTTATTTTTAAAAGATCACTTTAAAATTCTGAATATCATTATATTAAATGTAATTCCTAAATTTAATAAGTGTTTACATGTAAATAACAAAAAATTCATAATACTTTTATTTCAAAATAATGTATCATTAAGTATGTTTGCAAAAAATAAACAATATCTAACTACTTTTTTTATACTGTGGTTTTGCAAATTAAATAATGAATTTAACCACATATCTCTTCCTGCTTCCAATATTATTCGTTCTAATTTTATCTGTAGTACTTGTAAATAAACTGATAAAAATCAATATAAGTGAAATTCGATATCCTGAAATTGATGGATTAAGGGGTTATTTGGCTTTTTTTGTTTTTCTGCATCATTGTTATATCTGGCAGGTGTTTTTAAAAACTGAAAATTGGGAAGATCCACAATCTAATCTGTTTAATCAATTTGGTGAAACAACAGTTGTTTTCTTTTTTATAATAACCGCTTTTTTATTTACAACTAAATTGTTTAATAATAAAACCGGAGAAATTGATTGGCAGGAATACCTTAAATCAAGGTTTTTTAGACTTTTCCCCATGTATATTTTTTCTGTTATTATCGTTTTTATTCTTGTTGCTTATTTGACTCAGTTTACTGTCAGAGTTCCATTTGCTGAAAACTTAAAAAGCGTACTTTCATGGATATTTTTTAATTTCAGAAAAGATAATTCAAACATTAACGGATTAGAAAAAACTTTCATATTAAATTCCGGAATAACCTGGACATTACCTTATGAATGGACATTTTATTTTTTATTACCACTTATTGCATTATGGTTCAAAATAAAAGTGAATCTAAAAGCAGTATTAAGTTTTACAGCCGTAGCTGCAATAATTATGATCCTTAACAAATCGTCTTTGAGACATTTTATGCCATTTGTTGGCGGTATTGTCGTGGCTGTATTAATTCATTCTAAAAAGTTTGAAGGTATTTTAAAGGAAAAAAAATATACGCTTTTAGCATTAATTTTATTAATTCTTTCAGTCTATTTCTTTAATGGAGGCAGAAAACCAATTCAAATTATAATTTCCTCACTTGTGTTTCTGATTATTGCAGCTGGCAATAACTTTTTCGGGATTTTTTCAAGTGTATTTTCCCGTAAGTTTGGACAAGTAACGTATAGCTTATACTTACTACATGGCATATTGCTATTCATTATATTCAATTTTATAATTGGATTTGAAAGAGCAAAAACACTAACTGATATTGAATTCTGGCTCATTATTACAGCATCAATTTTTCCTTTAATCTTGATTTGTCAAATTACTTTTAAATACATTGAATTGCCTTTGATGCATTTCGGAAGAAAAAAAAAAAATTTACCTCTGGAAGAAAGTATTAAAAATTAGGCTTTAATCTTTTTTTTTAATAGAAACTTAAACCATTGTCCAAAATTCTTTCTTATTAAAAAGAATTGACCAAGGTTAATTTTGTTTGTTGATTTAAAATTTTGTAATAATTCCGGGAGCGAATTTCCTTTCATGAATTCTAATTTTTTCCAATGCATTGGATCTAAATAGAAAAAACCACGAAGTTGTTTGTAATTCGAAATTGAAACTGAATCCCATTTACTCATAAATTCGTCTCGATTTATATCATCATTATGACCCCAATTCTCAATTTTTTGAATCAAATCTTCTCTTGATCGCGACAAGCAATCGTGCAGTGCAACAGAATTAGAATATATAGAACGACATTTTGCATGTCTACCCACTTTATAATTGGGATAATTCGTTGCAATCATAAATTTGTCCAATTTATCAACATACAAAACACCTCCATCTGTATATTTATATAGATTAATTTTAAAACCGCATATTTGAACCAGCTTATTTTCAGGATCTATCAAAAGATCATTTCTGTTTTTCAGAAAATCAACAAATTTCTTAAAATCATAAAAATACTCATCAGAATCCAGTTGAATCAACCAATTTCCAATTCCCATTTTATGTGCAAGCATTTTACGCTCGCGAATTTCGCACTCCATAGCCGAAAGGTTTGAGATATAAAATTCATCTTCATATATAACGATCTTTTTTTTTGTGTCAAAGTCTTTAATCCAATTAAAAAAATCATCCTTAATTTCTATAGTTTGACCTTTCCATGTTTTTCTCTGGCGATCAATAGCTAAAAAAATAGTATCTGCTTCATTATACACCGTTGGAATTGCGTTTTTTAGTAAATCATAATCATATGATACTAAATATCCTACTTGTATTTTTCCTCCCATTAACTTCAATATAAAATTCGTTACAATTTATTATTTAAATCTCTATTTTTGTTTGAATAGAGGTTATTGTACTTAGTAGATACACCACTTTTGAATTGGTTGCGTTCTATTTCTAATTTGATGCTTTTTTATACCCGGTAAAAATTTACTTCATACAAGATATTATCTAAAACTTCAAGTAACTTTGCATTTTATTTAATTATAAGCCTCTTCAAATAAATACATATTATGAAAATTTGTTTAATAAGTTTTGATTTTTTCTCCTTTGATCAAAATATTGTTCAGGAATTAAATCGAAAAGATATCGAAACACATCATATTGATATATCTAAATATAACTATAAATATCCCTCTTTATTAAGTAGGGTTAGTAATTTTCTAAACAAATTATTTTTTAAAAAAAATATCAAAAAAATTGTTTTACAAAAAAATGTTCTCGATCGTCTTGAAAAATTAGGGCATCAGGATATTATCTTAATAATGCGTCCGGATCTTTTAACAAAAGAAACCCACCAAAAAATAAAAAATCTGACAGATCAATACATCACTTATATTTATGATAGTTGTAC
>Ga0247813_10000850_pt1 | contig 24817 bp, 27 predicted proteins | sample UWRJL169409C1_FD_180719 | JGI IMG/M metagenome (GOLD analysis project Ga0247813, IMG submission 180719) | Plant litter microbial communities from Arlington Agricultural Research Station in Wisconsin, United States - UWRJ-L169-409C-1 | ecosystem: Environmental > Terrestrial > Plant litter >...
CGGGCGATGGCTCGCGCCGCTCTACACGCAAACTCCAGCCTCCGTTCCCGACTCGCCCGCTACAACTCTCACATGGAAAAAGCACGCGCCCTGGAAGCCACAGGGGGTGTGAAATGAAATCGAAGTGCCTTGCTCTGCCAGAAGAGCTTTTGACCGTCTCCGGCGACGTCGAAGCAGGCATACCAATCGATGCGATCAGCTGCGCCATCATTCGCGCCGACTCAGTCTTGGCCTTGCTTGAGGAGCACTTCATAGAGGGCAGACCGCCGCTCCCATCTGCGATAGTGGCGGGCACCCTTTGGGATGTACGCGGCGCACTGGCTCTCATAAAAACACTCGCCGAACACGGCCATGATTCCACTCGCAAAATGCCTCGCGATGGAGGTGCCCAATGACCTCGCCAGCCGAACACAAAACACCGGGCCATACCCAGTTCACCAAGGTGAACAAAGAGGGTCGGATGCTGTTTCGCGTCAACCCAGGCATATCAATCGATGAGGCGTTAGAGGTCGCATCACACCTGCAATTTTTCGCCAATCAATTCGCGCTCGACGCCGCCATGACCGATAACTGCGAGCGGTTAAGTTGGGCGTCTTATTACCTGGGTGAGATGGCAAAAGCACTCATCGATGACGTCACGGACGGGCTATTTCTTTCGAGGCCTGACCAATGACAGAGCGCCCCGATAAAACACGCAAACGCCCCAGCTTCGCACAGGTGAAAGCGGCCTCCCTTAAGGCTATTGACCGAGTGTTGGCCCACTGGCTACCCAACGGGAAACGCGAAGACGGCGGCAAGGAATATTCAGCGCCGAATCCAACTCGCGCCGACAAGCACGCCGGATCGTTCAAGGTGAACTTAGCCAAGGGCACCTGGGCGGATTTTGCCACCTGCGACAAGGGCGGTGACCTGATTGATTTGGTCCGTTATCTGGATGGTGGAACAGAGGTCGAGGCGTGCAACAAACTCGCCGATTTTCTGGGTGTGGCCAACGACTCAAATAGCGTCTCAACAACCGCAAAATCAGCGCAAAACAGAACACCGGATTGGGTGGCCGTTCGCCCCATTCCCGATGAGGCCATGGCGAAAATTTTGGTCAAGCATCGCCAGCATGGAACGCCCTCAAAGGTTTGGATTTATCGAGACGCCGACGCCCTGCCGTTGATGGTGCTCTACCGCTTTGACCTGCCCCCAGATGACAGCGGCAATCCGCGCAAAGTGTTTGCTCCTCTGACCTGGTGCAAAGGCAAAAATGGTGTCCTCCAGTGGCGTTGGCAAGGTTTGCCGGAACCGCGTCCGCTGTTGCACCTCGACCACCTCAAGCAATGCGACGTGGCACCCGTCGTGGTGACCGAGGGCGAGAAATCTGCCGACGCCGCCGCACTGCTAATGCCGGGGTACGTGGCCACCTGCTGGCTCAACGGAACGAACTCTTGGCGCAAGTCTGATTTTAGTCCGCTGATTGGGCGCGATGTGCTGCTGTGGCCTGATAACGATGCGCCAGGGCTCAAGTGCATGGATGAGCTGGCCGAGCACCTGCGCACGCTGGGAGCGGCCTCTGTGCGCGTTCTGGCGCTCGCGGTGTTCAGTCAGCGACCCGGCCTCAATGGAGAGGCACCGACCTTTGCCAAGGGCGGTGTGTGGGCCGACGGCGATGATGCTGCCGATGCACAGGCGAAGGGTTGGACGCCCGCCCACTTTGCCGAGCTGGAGCGCACCGGAGAGCTTTTCTCTCTGCCCCTCACGACGTCTCGCGACAAGCCGTCCAAAGCCAAGCAGACCAACAGTAAACAACCCGCTAGGAAACCCAAAACCAATACGCTGCCAGGTGGCTTTCGGCTCACATCCGAAGGCGTGTTTTATGCCGGTGATGATGGTGAAGCTCGGCCAGTCTGCTCTCGCCTGGAAATCCTCGCCCGCACCCGGGACGAAAAGGGCAATAACTGGGGCTTACTGGTCGAGCTGGATGATCCCGACGGTGATAAAAAACGCTGGAACATCCCCGCTCGCAACATGGCCGGTGACTTCGGCAAGGAAGTGTTGGGGCCTCTGGTGGATATGGGCTTGCGGTTGGCGGGAAGTCGGTCAGGGCGTAACGCTCGCAACGATTTGCAGGGCTACCTGCAAAGCTATGACAGTGACAAACGCGCCCGAGTGGTTAACCGACTTGGTTGGCATGACGATGCCTATCTGCTTCCAGAGCGACAGATTGGTGCCAGCAAAGAGCAGCTGCATTTCTACGATGCGGGCGCTCAACTTCCGCCCATCAGTCAGGCCGGAACACTCGAACAATGGCAGCGGCATATCGGTTACCTGTGCATTGGCAACCACCGTCTGACATTCGTCGTTAGTACCGCTTTCGCGGGGCCATTACTGCACATGCTGGGTCATGAGTCGGGAGGCTTTCACCTTTACGGTGACAGCTCCGGCGGGAAGACCACACATTTGCAGGTAGCCGCATCGGTCTACGGGAGTCCGCGTTGCGTGCGCTCCTGGCGTTCGACTGATAACGCCCTGGAGTCCATCGCCGCCGCGCACTCAGATGGCTTATTGGTGCTCGATGAAATCGGCATGTGTGATCCGCGCATCATTGGCGAAACGGTTTACATGCTGGGTAATGGCAGTGGCAAAGCACGCGCCAATGATCGAGGCCAGGCTGGTCGTCACGTTCAGGAATGGCGTTTGTTGTTTCTGTCGACCGGGGAAAAGACGTTAGCGCAGCACATGGCAGAGGCCAACAAGGATCTTAAAGCGGGCATGGAAGTACGCATGCTCGCAGTACCTGCCGATGCCAGCAAAGGGCTTGGAATGTTCGACGCCCTCAATGGATTTGAGGATGCAGCTGCGCTTTCAGACGCTCTAAAAGCGCGGGTGACCAAGTACTACGGCACCCCGCTAACCGCCTTCCTGTCCGCCCTATGTGAGCCCCGAAAGATACTGGGGTGGTCGACCATTTTGCGCCACACCATTGAGCGGTTTGTCTCGACGTCACTACCTAAATCAGCAAGCGGACAGGCCCAACGTGCCGCCACTCGTTTTGGATTAGCCGCCGCCGCTGGGGAGTTGGCCACTGCCCTGGGGATAACTGGCTGGCCTGAGGGTGGAGCGACCACGGCGGCAAAGGTCTGCCTCAATGCCTGGCTGAATGAGCGCGGCGGCGCCGGAAACTTCGAAAGTGACGCCATCGTCGCGCGCCTTCGCCAAGTGATCGAGCGTTTCGGAGAGAGCCGTTTCACCCGCTGGGAATCCGCCGCCGCCAAGATCGACGAGCACGGCCCTCGCACCATTGACCGGCTGGGCTTTCGCAAGACGCTGGAGCATGGCCTGGGTGATGCGTTGCACACCACCACTACCTACTACGTATTGCCCGAGGCTTGGTGTTCCGAAGTCTTCAAAGGCATGAACCTGAACGCCGTGAACAAAGAGCTACTGAGCCGAGCCATTTTAGAGCCTGGCAGCGATGGCAAAGCGGCTCAATCGGTAAGGCTACCGGGCATGCCTAAAGCCCGTGCCTACGTTTTTAACTCATCCGCACTCATGGCGGATGACAGCGGACACTCCATCGAGGCCGCATAAATTAGTTATCCATTTCGGCCTGCCATTCCGGCAAGCCTTTCGCAGCACCATATGTAAATGGAGATACCCGCATGTCTAACAGAAACTCGATTTCAACCCCCGAAATTAAAGCGGCTCAGAACAAATACGCAGCTCAACGTGAAACGCTCCACGAACTGGAGAGGACCAAGAAGCAGCTAACCCACAAGTTCACGGCCTTGGTTGCTGAGGACACTCTGGACAAGGAAGCAAGAGCATCGGCGCATGACAAGGCGCTCAAAGCCTACAGTGCGGCTATTGCTGCCGGCGATACGGCTGCAGAAGCCGAAGCAGACACAGCCCTGCAATCAATCCTTGGCGAGTCGGACAGAAGCCGTGGCAAGAATCTGGCTCGAACTGCTGCCATCGCTAAACTTGAACAGGAAGTGGTTGAAATCGACCAACGACTTGAACAGTGCGCCCAAGAGTTGGAGGTTTCACACAAAGAGCTCTTGAGAGCAATCATGTACAAACGAGCGGAGCAAATAAGAAGCAGTGCTAATGAGTTCGTGGCAGTAGCCAAACGGTATCAGCAAGTCGCACAGCTCGTGGGGCTACACGGTTCCTTGCAGGACATTCGGATTCCCATGCCTCCCACTCACAGGGAAGACCGATTTCAATACGTCGGCCCTCTCACAATCAGTCCAGGCCCTGCGAGGCCGACAGTTGAGGAACTGCTGTTGGACTGAATGACACAGCATCAACGTGGAACACCTTTTTCCCCTGGAACACGCGGTGTTCCACCTCAAATAAAAAGGTGTTCCAGCCTGAAAGCCACGTACTCCGTGGCTTTCAGCTTTAGTGGAACACCTGGAACACCTGGAACACCGTTTTTTGAGGGGTATTGGTTTTTAACCTCCGTCACCCCGTCTCATTCGGCGCCGTCAGCGAGGTTCTGTACGAAAAGTCCGTATGGTTAGAATCGCGCCATGATTGGCTGGAGGCCCGCATGTCAAAGCGTTACGAACTCTCCGATGCATCTTGGGAATTGATCAAGGATCTGGTTTCTCCCGAGCAGAGGATGGGTCGACATCGAACACGCCTTTACGCGCTGCTTACAGCCGATCAGACTCTTCCTCCGACACCAAATACTCAACAAAATCCAAGTAGGAACCCCATACTTCAGGTGCTGTCATCAATGCTTCTTTACCAATGCGGTTAACATCAATCGCATCACACCAGAACACCTGCCCCAACTGGGAGTTGCAGTCCATCACGATTAGACCTTCAGCAGGCTCCCCCAACACAAGATAATTTGAAGAAAGTGGGCCACTGCTTCTCAAGCGCTTCGTTTCAACAAGAACATTAGTTGGAGATTCCCAACCGATCTGGTGCAGCGGTAAAACATAAATACCACTTCCGTCAAAAAACTCCCCCACCAATTTGAAGCTACTGGGAAGTGATACTTTCAACTCATGCTCCAGCTTTTCAATAAAATCCGGGGCCACTGCGCGAATACCATTCAACGACTCAAATCGACTCCTTACCATCTCTAAGCTTGACATACCAACCTCACTGTTTTTTACACGCCACTGCCAATATTCTTTAGGTTTTGTACGAAAAGTATTGCCGTATACAACGTGGGCAGCAGCGGGGTTTGCCACGCACATGCCAGACCGAATCTACTACATCTATCCTCACACAAATCACTCCTGACGCAACCTTGCCGACCGTTGAGGAGCGGCTCTCGGACTGAATCAACAGACTATCAACGTGGAACACCTTTTGCCGCTGGAACACCTAGTGTTCCAGCTCAAATAAAAAGGTGTTCCACTCTGCAAGCCCCGTAACTCGTGGCTTTCAGCCTTAGTGGAACACCTGGAACACCTGGAACACCGTTTTTTGAGAGGTATCGGTTTTTAACCCCCATCACCCCATCGCATTGCGCGCCTTCAGCGAGCATCAGAGGGTCGCCACACGCCTGCCGCCAAGCGTCTAGACAGCAGGCAAAACAACACCTTTCCGCGCTGTTCATGGGTCCTTTGGGAGGTTATTTGGATTGGGGTAATTCGAACCCCGATGTTTTTGCAGATTCAAGTGGCTATAGGGGGTTCCGTCTCCGGTTGGGTAGTAGGTCAGTAGATGGCCAGGCCCCCCACCCCTTGCCCACCTATCATTGAAGCTGTTGAGGTGTCAGGGGAAGAGGTGCCCCTGTGGTCACCACCATTACCCGCTGTTGGTACCCCAGATAAAGGGCGGCGGGATGAATGAATAACTTTCCCCTCCTCAATCCGGTGCTCCACATGCTCCCGGTGCACCATAAACGCTGAAGGCCACGGAATATATGGCTTTCAGGAGCTTTATACCGAATATAAATAGTCGGAACACCTCGTATTCCAGCAGCTAAGCGTGTTGCAGGAAAGGGGAACATGCCCCCTTAGGCTCGTCCCATCAAGCTCACCCACAGCCACACAGTTACCCTTCAAGAAGGGCAGATACCGGCCAAAAACGGACGCTCACATGGGCCACACTCGTCGGCTACGAACGGGGGGCTTCGGATCGCTGTAGCACGCGCCGCAGGATGGTTTAGTATCCCTCATCCGCTGAGATCAACAGCACATAAGAGATAGGAAGCAAAGGAATGCAATTCATCACCAACGGCCCAGACATTCCGGATGCACTCTTACAGTCGCATGAGGAAGGTCGAGTGGTCTTCTTTTGCGGCGCAGGGATTTCCTACCCGGCAGGTTTGCCCGGTTTCAAAGGACTGGTGGAGGAGATCTTTCGCTTGAACGGGACTGTACTCTCAGACATTGAAAAAGACGTCTTCGAGCGAGGGCAGTTCGACGCTACGCTTGATCTGCTGGAACGACGATTGCCTGGGCAACGCCTAGCTGTCCGTCGCACACTGGCACAGGCACTAAAACCGAAACTTCGCCGCAAAGGGGCTACCGATACGCAGGCAGCATTATTGCGGTTGGCGCGTTGCCGCGAAGGCTCACTAAGGCTGGTCACTACCAACTTCGACCGTGTATTTCATGCAGCAGCCAAACGCACCGGCCAAGCTTTCCAGAGCTTCGCCGCACCAATGTTGCCGATTCCAAAGAACAGCCGATGGAATGGACTGGTCTATCTCCACGGTTTACTTCCGGAAAAAACAGACGACATAGCTCTTAATCGCCTAGTGGTTACCAGTGGCGATTTTGGCTTGGCTTATTTAACTGAGCGGTGGGCCGCCCGTTTCGTAAGCGAGCTGTTTCGCAACTATGTGGTCTGCTTCGTCGGATATAGCATCAACGATCCAGTGCTGCGCTACATGATGGATGCTCTAGCAGCGGACAGGATGCAGGGCGAAGTCACGCCGCAAGCTTGGGCACTTGGCGATTGCGAACCAGGAAATGAGCAGCACAAAACCATTGAGTGGGAGGCCAAAGGCGTCGCCCCCATCCTCTATAACGTGCCGACTGGTACATACGATCATTCGGCGTTGCATCAAACCTTGCACGCCTGGGCAGACACTTACCGAGATGGGGTACAGGGAAAAGAAGCCTTCGTGGTTAAACATGCTCTAGCGCGACCACAGGACAGTACGCAGCAAGATGACTTTGTGGGTCGAGTATTGTGGGCCTTATCAGATAAATCTGGCTTGCCTATGAAGCGCTTCGCCGACTTCAACCCTGTCCCATCACTGGATTGGTTGCTAGAGCCATTCGCAGACGAGCGCTTTGGTCACGGTGATTTGCCCCGCTTTGAGGTGCCACCACACGACCAGGCCGACCCCAAGCTATCCTTCAGCCTAATTCGGCGGCCGGCGCCTTATGAGCTAGCGCCACCGATGCTGCTGGCCTCCGGCGGCGGAAACGACAGTCAGTGGGATGACGCGATGTTTCACATGGCCCGCTGGCTAACACGTCATCTGGATGATCCGAGGCTGATTCTGTGGATTGCGCAACGTGGTGCCCGACTTCACGAACGCTGGCCCTGGCTTATAGAGGACCGGTTGGATCACTTCGCCGCGCTGGAGCGTGACGGCAAAACTTCCGAGCTGAATGACATCCGCTTGCAGGCGCCCAAGGCCATTCCAGGTCCTATGATGTGTAAGTTATGGAGTCTTGTGCTTAACGGGCGAGTCAAATCTGCGTGGCAGAAACGCAACCTCTATCATTGGAAAAAGCGGTTAAAGCGGGAAGGTTTAACTACTACTCTGCGCCTAGAACTGCGTGCGGTACTCGCGCCCCTAGTGACCTTGAGAGAACCATTTCGCTGGGGGGAAGAGGCAGAGGTCAAAGAGGTGCCCACTCGGATCAAGCAATTGGTTGATTGGGAGCTCGTGCTTGCAGCCGATCATGTTCACTCAGCACTAAATGACCTGACAGATAAGTACTGGACATCTGCCTTACCATACCTATTGGAGGACTTTCAGCAACTGCTACGTGATGCTCTGGATCTACTATGCGAAATGGGGGAAGCTGACGAACGAAGCGACCGCTCACATTGGGATTTGCCGTCCATTACTCCCCACTGGCAAAACAGAGGTTTCCGCGACTGGGTGAGTCTGATTGAGTTAGTGCGCGACGCTTGGCTGGCAGTTTTCAAGCAGGACCGTACGCATGCAACCCGGATCGCACAGATTTGGTTTGAGTTGCCCTACTCCACGTTTAAGCGCCTAGCGTTGTTTGCCGCCAGTCAAAATAACTGCATACAGCCGGATCAGTGGGTGGAGTGGCTGCTCGTCGATAGCTGTTGGTGGCTGTGGTCCACAGATACTGGAAGGGAGGTATTTAGGCTGTTTGTCCTGCAAGGGTGCTGCTTAAAGGGGGCCACACAGGAACGATTGGAAACGGCAATTTTGTCCGGCCCTCCTCGGGAGATGTATCGGGAAGACCTCGAGTCCGATCAATGGCAGGACATAGTAGCTCGCTCCGTCTGGCTCCACTTGGCCAAACTGAGCGCATCGAATCTCACTCTAGGAACATCTGCGGCGAATCGGCTTAAAGAGTTGGCCACTGCATATCCAAAATGGAAGTTGGCCTCGAATGAAAGCGATGAATTTTCCCACTGGATGAGTGGTACCAACGACCCAGACTACGAGGAAAACCGTGACGTCGACATTGCTCCTCGCAAGCGCCATGAGCTAGCAACATGGATCAAGACGCCTCAGCCCGAAAGTCGATCATTCTACGAAGATACTTGGCGAGATGTCTGCCGTACTCGTTTTTTCCATAGCCTGTACGCGCTATGCGATCTAGCGAAAGACGATATCTGGCCAGTAAGTCGATGGCGTGAGGCACTGCAGACTTGGGCGGAAGAAGGCTTGGAGTTACGTTCTTGGCGTCACGCCGCGTTCTTGGTACTGCGCATGCCCGAGGCGGTTTTGCGAGATATCGTCCACGCTCTTACCTGGTGGATGCAGGCCGTATCCAAATCGATTAACCACCACGAAGACCTCCTACTAGAGCTCTGCCGCCGCGTACTAGGGATGCAGATTGATGCAGATACGGGGATGACGCTCAACGGTGCCTCCATTCAACAACCTGTCACTGAGGCCATTAATCATCCTGTCGGACATGTAACGCAGACTCTTATAAACCTGTGGTTCAAACTTAATCCGAACGACAATGACCTACTTCCGGCCAACCTCAAGCCTTTTTTTACCGAACTTTGCGATGTACAGATAGACAGATTTCGTCATGGCCGGGTATTGCTGGGATCGCGACTGATCGGTTTTTTCCGTGTGGACCGTCCATGGACTGAGAAACACCTGTTACCTCTTTTCAACTGGAGCAATCCCTCAGAAGCTAAGGGCGTCTGGGAAGGCTTCCTCTGGTCTCCCCGGCTGTATCAGCCTTTATTATCAGCCTTCAAACAACAGTTCCTTGGAAGCGCATGCCACTACGCGGATCTTGGGGAGCACCGGCAACAATTCGCGGCATTTCTGACTTATGCAGCGTTAGGCCCGACCGAGGGATACACCGTGGAGGATTTTCGTTCCGCCGTTGGTGCTCTTCCCCAGGCAGGGCTAGAAGATTCGGCGCAAGCGCTCTGTCAAGCACTGGAAGGCGCAAGCGATCAGCGCGAAGACTACTGGAAAAATCGTGCCCAACCTTTTTGGAAACAGGTTTGGCCAAAATCTCGCGATTTAGCCACTCCGAGAATCTCCGAGTCTATGGCACGACTGGCTATCGCAGCACGAGGCGAGTTTCCGGCTGCGTTGGCAGCAGTACAGGATTGGTTGCAGCCAATCGAGTACTCGGACTACGTTGTCCACCGATTACATGAGTCCGCCTTGTGCCGACGGTTCCCAGCGGAGGCTTTGCTACTGCTGAGCGCGGTGATTGCCAATCAACAGTGGGTAGGAACGGAGCTCGGACAATGCTTGGACGATATCGCCGAGACCGCTCCACAGCTCGTAAAGGATGTTCGTTACCTCCGGATTCGAGAGTATTCGCGTAGACGCGGGCAATAGATAAGCGACTTTTCCCCTGTACAAACGAGCAGGTCAACCGAGTGCAGTTGACGCTAAGCGTCACGCCAGAATGTTAGCGTTGCATATTGGCGGACGACTGCTGGTTGCTGAACTGTGACCAGCTAGATGCAAATGCTGAATGCAGACAGAGTTATTTTCCCTGGCCTAAACGTCCGCTCTCGGCCAGTAGCGGACATTCAGGTATACGGTATATCTGTCAAAAAGTAGTCGTTCAGCAATAGGAGTAAATCCGAGGAGCGATGTGATCGGAGGGTTGCCGGCTCCGCAATTGCTGCGCCCCTAGTTCACCACCTCAAGGAATTGCTGCTGAAATCCCGGTCGCTATTTTATTCGGGAAGAAATAATAAGTGACTTTCATAAGTCAGGCACTCGGTCCATTGCTCGTTTCTTGCATAGCGCCAGAAAGTGTTTTTCCGAAGCTTACGGAGGATAGCAACTCACTTAAAGCTGCTTTCAGGTCATCTGTGCTGTCGCACATATATTCTCTACCTTCAAAATTTAAAGTGCAGGGGAATCCGTTAACATGCTGGCGCCATTTTGCTACTTCAGCATAATTTTTATTGTCAACTTTACTACTTAGTGTGATCACGTCAGACCTGGTGTATTCACTTGCTGAACTGTCAGAAATTTTAGCGCCGATGGCAGCTATTCTTGAATTCATGCTCATCTTTCTTGTGATCTTGAGTTTTCCGCCCGTGTAATCAGAGAGCACTGCGTTGAGTTCGCTGAAAACGGCAGTTACCGACTTTATGTTTTGATCCGCAGCTTCCGCCTTAGCGATGCCGGTCATAATTGAATCTAAGAATTTCATACCTGACTCCTTACAAGATGGCTCAATATGGGATAATGGTCGGAAATATCACTCCATTCCATTTCTAACTCATGTATAGAGATGTCACCAACAATTGATCCTGCACATTGAAATTTCCAATCTCGCAAAAAATGGGAAGAAAATAGTATTTGGTCAAAAACTGCACCTCCGCTTCCTTCGATCGCAGTCGCGTGGACATAGGATCCTAACGGCAGCATTCCTTCGCGCGATCCCAGACATCCCCAAAAGGGGTTGTAAAAGTAATGCGGTCGTTTACGCACAAACTCGGCATCTCGACTCGCTCCTATCCCTCGGACAATTGAGTCATGATATGGCTCATCATTGTAGTCGCCAAAAAGAATAATTGGAGAACTTGGGCTTTCGTCCATAATTTCGGTAATTTTTGTACGAAGTGCTTGGCCGAGCCGCAGACGGTTCACACTTCCTTCTGAAAAAGTTTGCCTGCTTTGCCAATGCGAAAGTCCGACAAACAAACTCTCGCCATTCATGAACTGGAGTTCAGCAAATACCCCCGCTTTTAGCCACGTATTTGTAAGAGCATCTCTTATATTGGCAGACTCTAGAGCGGTTGCCGTAGAAAATTTATCAGAGTTATAAATCAAGCAAAAATCGTCTATTGATTTTCCGCCTGAGTATAAGTCTAGAACCTTATATCGCTCTAAGTTTTGGGCCTCTAGCAGCTGTTCCAGGTGAACAAAATGCTTTCTCGCGACCTCACATAGACCTAGAATGTCAACGCCTCGCTCTAATAGTTCACATATTGCAGCGTTAAATCCATCGGTTATGGCATATTGGGTCGCTCCATTTTTGGGTGGGGATAGCCGACAGTTCCACCAAGCGCACATTAACTCCACAAGCCCACCCACCTGCCGACAATATATGTAAAAAGCATTGTAACTTCCCTTTACTACATCCCACTACCACAATATATCGCTTGCGCGATCTGTGATCACCCCCTCTGGACGGCAACCCTGAGTCATGCCGCCAAACTCATCGATACGAGCCTGCTGAAAGGGCTCTCATTACGCAAACAGTTCTCTTTGCTGCCTTTGAGCACAAGTGGCCCTTGGTCGCACGTCTGCTTCTGGCCGAAAGCGGTCGGTTGTCACCGGCGGCTTCCGACCCAAACCGCCCCTTCGTGGATTTCAGGGTAGCAATACAACTGACAACCAGAACCAGAGCTATCTATGCGATCTGAACGATGCTCATGTGATTGCCCAACCGAAGCAACACCCATTACTGCGCTGAGTTTTCTGAATGAAACCGTCTAGGTTCGGCGCCTTGATGCGTACAGGGTTGACCCTGTGCGGCAATGACAACCACTACGACCGCCCTGCCCTCCTAAGCCTGACCACGTCATGAATGCTGTATTGTCAATGAGCCGCATCAAACTGCTGAGTCTCTAGGCTCTCTTGCCAGCGCTCATTGGTGCCCCATTCCTTACGACCCAAGCCAAGAGGGATCCGGGCCTCGAACATTTGAATTAATTTTTCGGATTCACCTAATGGCCCAGTGAAATCAGCCGATCTTATTGTTAGAGGTGTCCTAACCTTCATTCGTTAGAGGGCAGCTATAGCCCAGTTTTGTATTTTCTTCGTTCATTGATCAGCAACCCACTGCCGCCATCAATAACTCGTAGAAGCAGAAAGAAAATGATCGAACCCGAACGGATCGTCTCCCTCTCACGGGAAGTGGAGTCTCTGGCGAATCGTGGTGTCAGTGATATACATGCGATCACTCGCCAAACTCGATTGCTGGCAATCAATGCACTCATTGAAGCCGCGCATGCAGGCAAGGCCGGGATGGGGTTCTCGGTTGTGGCGGAAGAAGTCAAAAATATCTCCGAGCGTATCTCGAAAATTGCCAGCGGGCTGACCGAGGACTTGCAGGTTTCGGTCAATGAACTGACGGCACTCGGTCGTGGCATGTGCTTTGACATGCGCGGACAGCGATTGGCTGATCTGTCGCTTAACATGATCGAGATCATCGATCGAAACCTTTACGAGCGCACATGCGACGTGCGCTGGTGGGCAACGGATGCATCCCTGGTAGACGCGCTGACGAGTCACTCCCCGGAAGATTGCGCCCACGCCAGCGAGCGCCTTGGGATCATTCTCGACAGTTACACCGTGTACCTAGACATCTGGGTCGCTGACAACAGTGGGCGAATCTTGGCATCGGGCCGACCGGGAACCTTTGGCAGGGTGATCGGTGCCAATGTTGCAAAGGAGCTTTGGTTCAAGAAAGCAATGCAGCACGCTTCGGGTGATCAGTATTTCGCTGGAGAAGTAACGGCCGAACCGCTTTTGAGCGACTCACAAACCTGCGCATTTAGTGCTGCTGTGCGCAGTAAGGCCGGTAAACAGACGCCTGTGATTGGAGTTATCGGAATTTTTTTCGACTGGAAAAATCAAGCTGACTCCGTGCTCAAAGGCGTGCGATTGAGCGAGGATGAACGCTCGCGAAGTCGATTGATGATCATCGACGACAATCACAGGATAATTGCCAGCTCTGATACACAGAATCAGTTGGGCGAGCGCATTGAATTGCAGACTAAAGCGGCCCAATCGAGCGGTTACAGCATCCTGAGTAAAAACCTCATCCAGGGTTACTCGATAACGCCTGGGTTTGAAACCTATGCCGGTATGGGATGGCTAGGCGTCATTGAACAGCAATTGCCCACAATTGACGCTTAACCCATCTGCACCGTATAGCGTTTGAGCCACATCGAAAACGTTGGGAGAGTACTGCTCGCTCGCTTAGCACTACTCTCCGCAGACATTAGAAAATTGCCAACACTGGTTGGGCACACCCCACGCTCTTTTTCATTAAGACTTCCGTATCGGGTTCAACAAGGTGCCTCGTGTATCCCCACGTGTATCCCCTCCCTCATAATAAAAAATATAATATATAAGAATCATATGCTTGAAACTCCAATTCAAATGACTGTGTAGCCACCAAGTACCGATGCATAGATGTCTACAGCAGTCTATGAATCACCTCAAGAAGCCCGCCTAGTGCGGGCTTTCTTGTGTCTGGCCGTTTATCCCTGTCTATCCCTCCCCACCCCGCACCATCGATGCCCACTGGCATGCCGGACATCTATACCTGTCCTTTTTAACCAAACGGTTGTCCATTCGAGCCAAGCACACTTCATCTCCCCTAGATAATGTTCACTCCACGCCGTGTCCCTAAAAACACAAATGACGAGGTGTCTCATGCATCTACGAGAACAGCAGCGACTATCCGATTCATCCTGGTTTTTACACAGATGGGACATGGCACCCGAAGAATTTGCCACTTACCTGCTGCAACTCGGGACCTTGGTGCTGCAACGCCGATGGAATGGGACCAATCGTAAAACACCAACGTCCACGGCGATCTAGAACAGCGAACCGTCCGGTCAAGACAGAAATAAAAGAACCCCAGTCACGGACCATATCTACACCCATGGCCGCAGGACCAGTTCCGATGTCAGCATTCTGCGTCTGCTGCAAGCACGGTTTTCCTAAGCCGTTGTCCGTCCAGACCAAACGATTGTCCTTGCCAGCAAAGCGTGCGCTCGACAGCAGCTCTAATTTGGATTCGTCGCCAGTTCTCGCGCCCCTTATCAACCGTGCGGAACACGACATTGAGCGAATGAGATCGTCCCCAGCCGAAACGGAGAAACCGCATCATGACCGACCAGCAACCATCCGTGGAACAACAGCCCTCCCTCTATGCGCGTCTTGGGGGCTACGACGTCATTTATCAGTTCGCAGGTGCAGTTTTGAGGAAGACCATGGGACATCCCGCTATCGGCCATATCTGGGCCCACATGTCCGAATCAACATTCCAGAAGGAACACATCAACTTTGTCGATTTCCTTTCTGAACATTGGGGTGGCAGCGCCAAATACCGAGGTAGGGACATGGTCACCGCGCATCGCGGAATGGGTCTTACCGAGGTGCACTGGCAAGCCGTGCTCGATTGTCTTGAGGAGTGCTACAACGACTACGATCTGGCACCGGACCTGCGCAAAGAGGTCAATGACTTTCTGATCAAGTTTAAACCCGCCGTGATTGGTAGCCCCTCCTACCGCGACGTAGTACTCGCACACCCCGAAATGGACCCCGCCAAAGGAATGAAAAGCGTTGGGGTAATTTGGCCGAAACGAGGGAAGTAACCTGTGAAAAAGCTGGTGCCGGATACTGGTATTGCTGCACTCGTCGAGTAATGCAGGGAGCGATTTCACCAACTTCAGAGGGGGCAAAGACATGAGCCATACGCACGAACATCATCACGATCACGACCACACTGAGCCACCGGAGGCCATAGCGCTACGCGTCAAAGCGCTTGAGTCCCTGCTGACGGAAAAGGGCCTGGTCGATCCCGTAGCCATGGATGCTTTGGTGGACACCTACCAACACAAGGTCGGCCCGAGAAACGGCGCCCAGGTCATAGCAAAAGCCTGGTTCGACCCTCTGTACAAACACAGGCTGCTGGAAGATGGCACCGCAGCCATCGCCGAGTTGGGCTTTTCTGGGGTTCAGGGTGAAGACATGGTGGTCGTGGAGAACAGCCAGACCGTGCACAACGTGACGGTATGCACACTGTGCTCCTGCTACCCATGGCCGACCCTGGGCCTGCCACCGGTCTGGTACAAATCCGCACCTTATCGCTCGAGGATAGTCATTGACCCGCGCGGCGTGCTGGCGGAGTTCGGTCTGACGATTCCTGATGACAAGGAAGTTCGCGTCTGGGACAGCAGCGCTGAGCTGCGCTATCTGGTATTGCCGGAACGTCCGGCGGGTACTGATGGCTGGAACGAGGAACAACTGGTCGAACTCGTGACTCGCGACGCCATGATCGGCACCGGACTGCCTAAGAATCCGGATCAAGTAGCCTGAACCTGAGAAGGAGAAAACCCATGAATGGTATACACGACCTGGGCGGCATGCATGGCTTCGGCCCAGTGCTCACGGAAGAGCACGAACCCATCTTCCATCATGATTGGGAGCGCAGGGTTTTTCCGCTCTTCGCCTCGCTCTTCGTCGGCGGGTACTTCAACGTCGACGAATTCCGCCACGCCATCGAACGCATGAAGCCGGCCGAATACCTGCAGTCGAGCTACTACGAGCACTGGCTGCACGCCTTCGAGACCCTGCTGACAGAAAAGGGCGTCATCAGCGCCGCCGAACTGCAGGGTACGACCAAACCAACCCCACCGACACAGCCCGTCACGGTTTTAACTCCGGACATCGTCGACGCCGTAGTGCTCGGCGGCGCCTCGTCGCGGGCAAAAGAAGATGTCCCCGGCCAGTTCCGAGTCGGTGACCGGGTGCGAACGAAGTGCCTCAACCCAACCAATCACACCCGGCTGCCACGCTACGCGCGCGGTAAGGTCGGCACAATCGTGATCGCACATGGCGCGTTCGCTACCCCGGACACGATGGCCCACGGTTTGGGCGAACAGCCGCAGCAGGTCTATGCCGTACGCTTCAGTGCCGAAGAATTGTGGGGAGTACGGCGACCGGACAGTGTGTGCATCGACCTATGGGACAACTACCTGGAGGCCGTATGAACACGAGCATGCGCCACGACTACAAGGCGGTCGGCCTCCCTCTCGACGATGAAGGCCCGGTGTTCGACAAGCCTTGGCAGGCTCAGGCTTTTTCCCTGCTGGTGCACTTGCACCAAGCCGGCGTGTTCCCCTGGAAGGACTGGGTGCAGGTATTCAGCGAAGAGATCAAGGCTGCCCCGGCGCAACCCGGAGAAAGCGTCAATGACGCCTATTACCGGCAATGGATCACGGCCATGGAAAGAATGGTCACCACCCTCGGCCTGACCGGGATGGAAGACATCGTCCAACGGGGCGAGGAATGGAGGCAGGCCTACCTGAATACTCCCCATGGACAACCGGTGGTTTTGCTCAATGCAAGTTGTCCACCGGCCCACGGGCACACCGGTGAGCATCTGCCGCATCGCGAGCCCGTGGCGATCAGCCGAGCCTCTAACTGAGGGCGGAGCAGTTTTTTGTTGTCCTTTTTTACCTAGCAAGCCGCAGAGGCGGCCAAGGAGTCATCGTCATGCATATCGAACCTGGCCTCGTGGAAGCCGGAAAACTCTGGTTGAGCTATGTTACCGCCGCAAGCGTCGGCACCTACACCGTCAAACTCGTTGCGGACGCCATTGGCGAACGAGGTGCCGTCTCGCTGGTAGTTCGCGCCGCCGCCGCCACGGCGCTGGTATTTGGCTTCTTTGAACTGCTACCGCATCATCCGGTTGGCGTCTCGGAGGTGCATCTCATACTCGGCTCGACGCTGTTCCTGTTGTTCGGTGCAGCACCTGCAGCAGTAGGTCTCGCTTTGGGGCTGTTAATCCAGGGTCTGTTCTTCGCCCCATTCGACCTGCCGCAGTACGGCATGAACGTCACCACCCTTTTGGTACCGCTGTTGGCAGTTGCGGCCCTGGCGCGGCGTATCATCGCGCCAAACACGCCCTATGTTGATCTGAGCTATCGCCAGGCACTGGGACTGTCGACGGCCTTCCAGTCAGGCATCGTCGCCTGGGTTGCCTTCTGGGCCTTCTACGGGAAGGGCTTCACGGCAGAGAACGCACTGTCAGTCCTGACCTTCGGCAGTGCCTACATGACCGTCGTCATCCTCGAACCGCTGTTGGACCTGGCCGTGCTGGCCGGTGCCAAGGCAACGCATCGCCTGCGTAACAGCAGGCTGGTCGAGCGCCGTCTGTACCAGACCGCCTGAGTCGACAGACGCCAGTCCAAGCCAGACTGTCCCCGGGCATTCGAAGACCGCGATGCTCGGGGCATCAAGAGCGAGAACGACCTCAACACCTCGTGAGCAAAACTGGAGGTAGTTGATGCTTTTCAGAAATAGCCCCCACAAGTCAGTCCGGGGAGTACCGCTGGCTACATATTCATGGCGAAACGCGCCGTGATGAACGGGGACTACCAACAGATGACCCCAGGTCACCCTGCGCCGCATCCCATCCCGGCACCTCGCACCTTGATCGCCTTTGTAGTTCCTGAACCTTGTCTTCACCTGATCAGAAGATCCTGGACCGATCCACAACTGTTCGTTCCTGGTTTGGCTTCACCTTCGACGCTGGCTGCGAGTCCGCGTGGGGAGATCCCGAACCGCTGCTTGAACAACCGGGAGAAATGCGAGGCATCGTTAAATCCCCAGCGCAGCGCTACGGCGAGCACGCCAGGATGGCCGGAACTGCAGAGATCACGCGCGCTGTGCCGCAAGCGCAGCTCCCGGATCAGGCCACTGACGGAAAATGGCTCTTCCTCGAACAGGCCATAGAGTGTCCGGCGCGAGACCTTGAATCGCGCCGCAAGCAGGTCCGGCCCGAGCCCGGGTTCAGATAAATGATCGGCTATATAGGCTTCGACCGCCTGGCGGAAGGCTGTCCGCACCGGCACCCGGTCCTGCTCCTGCGCCTCCAGCGTGGCGCCCAGCGCGACGGCGATGACACCGTTGAGCGCGGCGCTGAGCCCATGCTGCGCCTGTAGGCCGACGCTGGCGTCCATCTGTTCAAGTGAGCGGGCGAAGCGAGCCGCGACCAATCCAAGTCCCGCTTGTCCACTGACGCAGCGCGCTGTCGCCTGGCGCGGTGCCGCGAGCCTGGACACCAGTTGCTCCCTGGGTATACGGAATGACAGCACGCGCCAATCTTCCCTGAAATCGAGAAAGTAGGGACGCGTGGAGTCCACGACGGAGAAGTCACCGGGCAACACCAGTGTCTCCTGCCCATCCTGACGCACCACGCATGACCCTTCCAACTGGAAGTTCGCGAAGCAGAACTCGACCGGGTTGCGGCGGATTTCATCCCAGCGTCGTTGGACGAACTGCGCACGGGAAAACACGCGGGTCTGCGCGCTCATGGAGAGGGGCCGGGAGCTCACCTCGCCAGTGAAGTCCGACCCCGCATGCTCTTGCTTGAGGATGGGATTGAGCGAGACAAAGGCTTCGCAGAGGACCTCACGCCAGTAGCTGAATCTTTCGCGCTGCACGCACGCTTCGGTAGTCCAGATTTGCATCCTGCGGTCACCCCTCAGTGGCGCAAAAGACAATCATCGCGAGCGCAAGCCAGCGACTGATTTCTGAGCCAATGTCACGGTATGGCGGGCCGCTCAGACGTGTCATGTGTTCCTCCTGTTGCACAGATCGTCAACTGGTCTTGCACGCAAAGGCAAGTCGTCGGTTGATGGGCTTGCAGGCACCCTGGCACGGCATTTTCGGTTGGGCCTGCGCTGTGCACGGCGGGAATGCGAATGCGTCATGCCGGTGCAGTTTTCGCCGGATAAACAGGCGCAGGACTGAACCCATGTGACCTGCGGCAGAAAGACGCAAAGTCCGCGCCAGAACCAAGGGCATTCACGCGCCATAGGCTCTTTCTGCAGAAGGCACGACCTCCGTCGGGAAAGCCCTGTGCCCTTGCGCAAATCGTCAATTGGGCTTGCACGCTCCGGCGAGACCGAGGCAGTCCGGCTGCCTACGATGGGTTGTCCGTTACCTAACCCACCGCAAGAAAGGTCGCTTCCCATGGCTATCGATTTCCAGCTCACCGAATCACAGAAGGCTTTACAGGCAAGCGCGCGAACCTTCGCCGCCGAAGTCCTCAGCAAGGTCGCCCCCACCATCGCGCCAATCGCGCGACCGGAAGACCGGTTCTACGCCACGCGGCCGTTCTACGATGCAATGGTCGACGCCGGCTTCATCAAGGCGTTGCTGCCCGTCTCGTGCGGCGGCAGCGCCCTGACCACGCTGGATTTTGCCTTGGCTGCCGAAGAACTCGCCGCCTCCGACGTCAACTTGCCTTCGGCCTTGCTGGGCACCGGCCTGGGTTTGCACGCGGTGCTGCACCACGGCACCGAGGAGCAGAAGCGCCGCTTCCTGCCGGACTTCGTCGAAGATGGCTCGCGCCTGGCCGCCCTGGCCTTCACTGAGGTCACCGGCGGCGCTAACTACGACAGCCCCGACCCCTCCGCCGGCGTGCAGACATTCGCCCGCCTCGAAGGCGACGAATGGGTCATCAACGGCGCAAAGCACTACACCACCAACGGCACCGGTTGGGACGGCAAGGGCGCGCACCTGTACAGCGTCATATGCCGCACCGATGCGGCCCTGCCGCCGCAGCAATCGCTGGCGGTCATCATGGTGCCCGGCAGCGCCCTGGGCATCGAGATCGCGGGCTTTCTCGATACCGTCGGCCATCGCGCGACGATCTCGCCGCGCATCCATTTCAACAATGTGCGCGTGCCGGCGGCCAATATTGTGGGCAAGCCGGGCGATGGCATTGCCATGGTGGAAGATGCCTTCTCCTGGACTGCGGCGCTCATCGGCGCGGCCTGCGTAGGTGTGATGCGCGCGGCCTTCGACGTCGCCTTGAAGTTTGCCCGCACCGACAAGCGCTCCGGCACGGTGCCTGTGATTGAGCACCAGAACGTTGGCTTCATGCTGGCCGACATCAAGATGCGCATCGAGGCCGCGCGCTACCTGACCTGGAAAGCCTGTCACCAGCTTGATATCACCCAGGGACGCAGCCGCGAACTGGCCATCATCACCAAGGTTCACTGTTCGGAACTGTGCGTTCAGGCTGTCTACGATGCCATGCGCGTTGTCGGTGTCGATGCCTACACCGACCTCTACCCGTTGGCCGGCCTGATGCAGGACGCGCTGTGTTTTCCCCTGTACGACGGCGGCAACATGGGGGTCCGCCGCCGGCAACTCCATGCGCTGCTGCGCTCGCCGACCTACGACGCCATGGCCGGCGCAGAGGCACGCAGTTGAAGCGGCCCCCATGCCACGAGGCGTAAGCGCCAAGCAGCTGTCCTTCCCAGCACAACGAATGACCGCCCCAACAAAGCGACTTGGGGCGCGTCCCCCCTATCTTTGTCATGCGCACTGCCGCGTTGTCCTGTGTCGCCGCACTTCGCCGGCCGATCAATGACAGATGACTACTCGAGAGAGGACTTCCGTAATGACCCAAGCATTCTCCAGCGTCGCCCGCAGGACCGGCCACGTGTCAAAGGCCGGTACTCACTCGCCCCTGAGCAGCATGAACAAGGTATTGGCCTTGGCCTGTCTACCGATGGTCACGATGGTGCCGATGACCGCGCGCGCCATCGATGTGGACATCGGTGATTTCGTCCCGGCGCCGGAGGGTACGACGGCGGGGTTGCTGTACCTGCAGCATGCCGAGCGCAACAAACTCTATGCCCAGGGACGGCAGACGGCGCGGGATCCTCGGCTGGTCTCGGATGTCGGTATCGGGAGGCTGGTGCACTACACCACGATTGGCGGGCTGACGGTAGGCCCCCAGATCCTGGTACCGTTTGGCCGGCTGGATGCCGGGCGCGACACGAGTGCACTGGGCAAGACCAGCGGGGTAGGTGACGTTATCCTGGCCGCACCAGTCTGGTTGATCAACGACTCAGCGTCTCGCACTTATCTAGCCATAGCACCCTATCTGTACCTTCCAACGGGTAGCTATAGCCACGACCGCGCGCTCAATCTGGGGGAAAACCGCTGGAAGTTTGATTTGCAGGTAGGTTTCGTCAAAGGGCTGACCGACAATTGGTATGTCGACTTGACCGGCGACGTCATGTTCCACGGCAAGAACGACAACTACGGCGCTGCCGGCGACACGCTCAAGCAGAAACAGCTCTACCAGGGGCAGGGATATTTGCGTTACCAGTTCACCCCCGGTGCCAACGCTTTCGTCGGCCTGTCGCAGACCTGGGGCGGTGAGACCCGGGTCAATGGCGTTGACAGCGACGACGAAGCTCGGCAACGAAAAATCAGCGTGGGTGGCAGTTACTTCATCCGCCCGAAGACGCAGGTGCTGGTGGCGCTCGGGCGCGACCTTGAGGTGGAAAATGGCTTCAAGGAAAGCGCCCGCATCAACGTTCGACTGTTGCAGGTGTTCTGAGCAAAAATCTCATTCAGGGCTACTCGATAACGCCTGGCGTTGAAACATATCCGGGCATGGGGCGACCAGGCGTAATCGAACAGCATTTGCCCTCAATTGACGCGTAACCCTCTACTGATAACGGCTTACCGAAAGGTAGAGCGTTTTTTTATGCCTTGAAGAAAGTGCCTGGGGCATACTCGCAGCCCCCCCCTCCTGAATACAGAACTGAGCCAATAGGATGTCCCTTCATGAGCCTTGATGTGTTCGCAATCATCATGCTGGGCGCTGCGTTGCACGCTACTTGGAATGCCGTGGTCAAGGGCGGTGACAACAAGCTGCTGACCACCTGCATGATCGCGTCCATTGCATCGCTGATCGCATCGACGGTCATTCCGTTTCTGGAGCTGCCGGCCAAGGAAAGTTGGCCCTTCATCGGCGCGTCAGTGATTTTGCAGGTGGTGTATTTCGTGCTGGTCGCCTCGACTTACCGCATTGCCGACATGAGCCAGACCTACCCGATCATGCGGGGCACCGCGCCGTTGCTGGTGGCGACAGCGAGCGTGGGACTGTTGTCCGAATCCTTGTCCTCATTTGCCTGGCTCGGCATTGCCATCATCTGCATCGGCATTTTGAGCATGGCTGCCGCCCCCAGCATCGGTCAGCGAAAAGGGATGCTCCTGGCGCTGGTCAACGCGGCGGTCATCGCCGGCTACACCCTTATCGACGGTGTGGGTGTGCGCAAATCCGGCGCCCCGGCGGCCTATACGCTGTGGATATTCCTGCTCACCGGCCTCGCGCTTGCCGTATGGGCATTTGCCGTCAGGCGGCGCGAATTCCGCCGCTATCTGGCGCGCCACTGGCGCCCAGGTGTTATCGGTGGCTTCGGCACCGTCGTGTCCTACGGCCTGGCACTTTGGGCAATGACGGCGGCACCGATCGCCACGGTTTCGGCGCTCAGGGAGACCTCCATTCTGTTCGGCGTGGTGATCTCGGCACTGGTGCTCAAAGAGCGGCTGACCGGCCGCCGCATCATGGCTGCCTGCATCATTGCCAGTGGAGCTATGGTATTGCGGCTGGGCTGACGCGCCGGTCGAACCCATGACATGCCCGGCAGGACTGCTCTCCAAACAAATCACCCGCCACCCTATCAAATGAGACCACTTCTCATTAGTATGCCTGCTATTCGCGCAACGCCGCATCAGGGTATCGGGGCCATGGAGACAGGGACGCCAGGGGATCAGGAAAAACTCAGCGCCGTTTTTATCGGGCAGCGCAGTGCGTTAATCCGTATGCTGTCGCGCGTCGTCGGCTGTTCGAGCCAGGCGGAGGACCTGGCCCAGGAAACCTACCTGAAGGTGGCGAAAGCGCTGTACGCTCGCCCTATCGAACACTTGAAGCCGTTTCTTTATCAAACTGCGCAGTACCTGGCCTTTGATCATCTGCGCAGTGTGCGCAGTAAAAGGCGCTATGAGTGCCATCTGGCCGAAAGCCTGGTTGTCGAGGTGCCCACCACGGCACCCGGTCCGGAGAGCCAGGCCCAGGGCCAACAACAACTGCTGCAGTTTCAACAGGTGCTCGCTACCTTGCCCAAACGCCAGCAACAAATCCTGGTATTGCATCGATTGCATGACCTGTCCCAAAGCGAGATCGCCCAACGCCTGCAGGTGTCGTTGAGCACGGTGGAAAAAGATCTGCGCCAAGCCCTCACTGCCTGCGTCAAGCAAACGACCTACCATGATTGATCGCGCCGACACCCCCGATGCCATACGTAAGCAGGCGACCGACTGGTTCGCCCTGCGCGATGAGACGGTGCGCAACCCCATCACCCGCCAGCGCTTTGAGCAGTGGCGCGACGCGGATCCCCGGCACGCCACGGCGTATGCGGAACTGGCCGCGATGTGGGAAAGCCGCGCCTTCGAGCAAGCCTTGAAAAACCTCGCCGGCGACCTGGAATTGCCCCCTGCCCCGCAAGCCGCCACGCACCGCAAGACACGCTTTATGGCTGTCGCCGCTGCCGTGTTGATCACGCTGGGCATCGGTTGGATGACCGATGTGCCGATGCGCCTGCAGGCTGACCACATGACCGACGTTGCGCAGTTGGAACGCTTTGACCTGGAGGACGGCTCGCACATCGTGCTGGGCAGCCACAGCGCCATCAGCATCGCTTTCGACGGCGCTCATCGCCGCATCAAGCTGCTGCGTGGCGAGCTCTACGTCGAAGCCGCACACGACTCAGAGCGCCCTCTTAGCATCGAAACCGCCGAGGCCAGCGTGACCGTAGTCGGCACGCAATTCAGCGTCAGCCAGCGCGACGCGGGCGTCACCGTCGCCGTGCGACAAGGCCAGGTGCGCTTCGCCAACCGCAAGGGCGAACAGAGCCTGTTGCAGGCGGGCAACTGGCAACGGTTGCTGGGTGGGCATCTGCAACCGCTGTCCCTGGAAGGTGGCGAACAGCAGATGGCCTGGATCAACGGACGGCTGTCGTTCCAGAACGCGCCGCTGGCACAGGTGTTGTCAGAGATCCGTCGCTATTACCCCTCACCGATCCTGCTATTGAACGATACCGCTGCCGGTGAGCGGGTCAGCGGCAATTACCAATTGGATGACCCCCAGGCGATCGTGCAGGCGTTGAGTAGAGTCACTTCCACCCACATCCAGCGCCTGCCGGGTGGCATCCTGATTATTCGCTGATACAGAGCCCCTGACCCCGTCGCAAAAAGTTTTACGGCTTTCGAAGCTTCAACCCGTCAAGAACTTTGCCTTTGCAAATCATTCCTATTTCTAACGGGGCTCACATGCACTTTCCAGCACTCAATCCGACCCACGCCCGTAGCATCCTTGCGCTTGCCGTCTGCCTGGCGTGCAGCACTGCGGTTGCCGTGGAACCGGCGGGCAAGCCGGCCATTCGTGAAGCAGCAGATACCCGCAGCTTTGCCATAGCGCGTCAGTCGCTGGTCAATGCCCTGGATCAATTGAGTGTGCAGAGCGGGCTGCAAATTGCCTATGCGGCGGACTTGGCCCAAGGCGTCGAGTCGCCTGGC
>Ga0247813_10000851_pt1 | contig 24807 bp, 18 predicted proteins | sample UWRJL169409C1_FD_180719 | JGI IMG/M metagenome (GOLD analysis project Ga0247813, IMG submission 180719) | Plant litter microbial communities from Arlington Agricultural Research Station in Wisconsin, United States - UWRJ-L169-409C-1 | ecosystem: Environmental > Terrestrial > Plant litter >...
GCCCATGAGCCAAGGATCCACTGTCATGACCACCCTTGAACGCCCCCAGCCTTTGCTGTCGATGGCCGAAAAAACCGCGCGGATCGATGCGATCTGCGCCGCTGCACGGATCCTGCCGGTGATTACCATCGCCCGTGAGCAGGACATCCTGCCGCTGGCCGATGCGCTGGCCGCTGGCGGCATTCGCACGCTGGAAGTAACCCTGCGCTCGCAGCATGGCTTGAAGGCCATTGAAGTGCTGCGCGAGCAGCGCCCGGAACTGTGCATCGGCGCCGGCACTGTGCTCGATCGCGGTATGTTCACTGCTGTCCAGGCCGCAGGCGCGCAGTTTGTGGTGACCCCGGGGATCACTGCCGACATTCTCGCTGCTGGTGTAGAGAGTGACATTCCGCTGTTGCCAGGCATCAGCACGCCGTCGGAGATCATGCAGGGCTACGCCCTCGGTTACCGCCGCTTCAAGCTGTTCCCGGCCGAAATCAGCGGTGGCGTGGCAGCGATCAAGGCCTTTGGCGGGCCGTTTGGCGATATCCGCTTCTGCCCAACCGGCGGCGTCAATCCAGGCAATGTGCGCAACTACATGGCGCTGAACAACGTGATGTGCGTGGGTGGCACCTGGATGCTTGACAGCAGCTGGATCAAGAACGGCGACTGGAACCGCATTACCGAATGCAGCGCCGAGGCGCTGGCATTGTTCGACTGATTGAATTCGTTGTGTGCTGCACGGCTTATGGGGCGCTTGGTCAGCGCCCCTTTTTTTTGGGCCGAACGGCTCTGTGTAGGAGCGGCCTTGCGTCGCGAAAGGCGCGCGTAGCGTGCCCTCATTTTCAGCTTCGCCGCAGATATCCCCGGGCCCGCTTTGCGGGCCTTTCGCGACACAAGGCCGCTCCTACGGGCGGATTGGTCAGGCCAGGCGGAAGCGGCTGACCAGTTGCTGCTGATGCTCGGCCAGGCGCGCCAGTTCCTGGCTGGTGACGGCGGTCTGCTGGGCGCCGGCGCTGACCTGGATGACCAGGTCGTTGATCTCGTTGACGTTGCGGCTGATGTCTTCCGAGACCGCACTCTGCTCTTCAGCGGCCGAGGCGATCTGGATAGTACGGTCGTTGATGGTGGCCACGCCTTCGGCAATATTGCCGAGCAATTCGCCGGCCCGACCGATACGTTCGGCGCCTGACTGCGCCTTGCTCAGGGTCTCCAGCATCGAGGCGTTGGCGCGGTCCGAGCCTGCCTGCAGGTTGCTGATCATCTGCTGGATATTGCCGGTCGACTCCTGAGTGCGCTGAGCCAGCGTGCGCACTTCCGATGCGACGACAGCGAAGCCACGGCCATGGTCGCCGGCGCGGGCGGCCTCGATGGCGGCGTTGAGGGCGAGCAGGTTGGTTTGCTCGGCGATGCCGCGAATCACGTCCAGCACCGAGGTGATGGCGTCGCTTTCGTCCTTGAGCTCATCGATGATGGTGGCGGTCTGCTGGGCCTGGCTGGACAACTCGCGGATCAGTGTGATGGTGGTTTCGATCTCTTCGCGGCCCACCACGGTGCTGCCATGGATCTGCTGGGAGAGGTTGGCTGCATCGCTGGTGCTCTGGGCCACATCGCGCACGGTGGCGCTCATTTCATTGATCGCGGTGGCGACCAGTTCGGTGCTCTGGCGTTGCTGTTCGACGCTGCGGCTGGTTTGCAGGGTGACGGTCGACGACTCTTCGGCAGCCGTGGCTACCTGAGCAGTCGCGCTGCCGATCTCCTGGACGATCTCGGTGATCTCCTGGGCCATGCGGTTGAGGTTGGCGGCGATCTGGCCGAATTCGTCCTGGCTGCGATAGTGGGTGCGTGCGGTCAGATCGCGGCCGGCCAGGGCATTCAGGGTGGCGTTGATGTCATGCACCGCCCGGCCCATGCTGCGGATGATCAGCGATGCCAGTAGAGCCACGCAGAATAGCGCCAGCGCTGCACCAATAGCGGTCAGCCAGAGCGCCCGGGCGGCGCCGCTGCGGGCCTGCTCGGCAAGTTGGCCGACGGTCTGCGCCAGGCTGGTTTCGACTTCGCTCATTTGGTCGATGCGTTGGGTCGCAAGTTCAAACCAGGCTTCAGGCTTGGTATTCAGAGGCTGGCCCAGCGGTACGTCGAAACCCAGTTTCTGCAGTTTTGCCACTTCCAGCGCTGCCGGGCTTTGCAGAGCGTTCTGGTATTGGCTCAATACGCCGGCGGGTGCCTTGCGCATAAAACCTTCGCTATAAGCGGTGAATTCACCCAGGTTACGGCTAAAGCGCGATAACAGTGCCGCATCGAAGTGATCCTGATTGAATGCCAGGCCGAGGATAACGCGCTCACGGCCCGTGCGCTCCTTGAGTTCGATAAATTGATTGAGCGCGCTGAGCGCTTGTACCACGGCAGTATCGGTGACGCGGTTTTCCAATGAATGGGTATAGCCGATCAGCTGTTGAATAAGTTCGGTATAACGCAGACTGGATTGCGTGCTGTCGATGCTCAAACCGTCGACCTGGCCGCGCAGCGCTGAAAGTTGCTCGAGGCTGCTTAGTGTCTGGCTCAACTCAGCGGATTTTTCCGGCAGGTTGTGCAGTGTTTCCAGTGCAGCGCTGCTGTCCTGGCGAAACTGACCAAGGCGATCGCCCATGCTCTTGCCCTGGCTACCGATGAACACGCCGCTGGCGCCACGCTCGCGTTGCAGGCGGGTGATCAGCTGGCTGATCGACTGGGCGGTGCCGCTGGCGCTGACGGTGGCCTGCATGTCCCGCAGGGTGCGCAGGTTGTCGTTCAGAAACAGGCCGGCTAGCACCAGAAAGCCGAACAGGGGGAACAGCAATATCAACAACAGTTTTTGGCGTAGCGGTGCGTTGGTCAACATTGGCTTTGGCCTCGATATACTTGTGAGCAGAAGTAAATATGGCGAGTGCCGAAGCTGTTGTTGTCATTGGTGGCACGCAGCCACTATGTTAAATGTTTAATCAAATAAAGCGAAGTTAATAAGCGACGTATTTCGTCGGAGAATTTGCTGCCCAACTTCAGTGCAATAAACAAAGTGTTGATCCATGTCAGTGCATGTTTAATTAGTTGTCGCGTCACAGTAAATAGCTGGACGTTTAGCACTGCCAGGGTATGCGCGCGGGCGGTGTTTCCAGACAAATTCAGAAGCGGCCCCGGACGGGGCCGCCAGGTGGCGGGGTGTTACTGCGCTGCTTTGGTCAGCAGCGCAGAGAAAGCACGCTTGGCATCTTCGACGGCGTCGGCGATCTCCTGCGCGGCTTTGGTCGACTCGGCGCGGTATGTGGCGGTCAGGCCTTTCATTTCGCTTTGGAAGTCCAGGGTAGCCTGGGCCAGGGCGCGCACCGATTCCACCCTCAGGGTCGAGCCATAGCTGGCTTTGACTGCTGCTTCCAGTTGCTTGCTGCCCGACTCGCCCAAGGTTTCCAGGCCCTTGTTGATGCCGTCGGTGGTGGCGTTCAGGGTGTGGGTGGCTTCGGCCATGCCCTTGTTGGCAGTGAAGGACACGGCCAGGCTGGTGAGCACCACTTCGTTGGTGGCAAAGAACGACACCATGCGCTGGTACTGGCGCTCCTTGACCACATGCACCTGGCTGATGCGGGCAAACACCATCTCGGCGGTGTTGTAGCCCACGCGCAGATCATCGGCGATGTCCTTGATGATCTGGTAGCGCTTGTCTTCGTCCTGCAACGCCCGAACTGCCTCGTCGCGGCTCAGTTCCAGCGCGGCGCGGCGGGCAGGTTCTGCACCTTCGGCGGCCGTTACGCTGACGTTGGCTGCGTCCAGTGCCTCGGTGCGCTGCTGCAGTGCCTTGGCGGCCAGGGTGAGCACTTCCTGTGCGTCCACTTCGGCGGTTTTCATCGCCAGGCGGAAGTCCGTGTACGACTCCAGAATCTGGCTTTCGCGGCTGATCTGGTCGCTGGCGGCTGCGCTGACGTCCAGGTAGTGCTTGCGGATGTCCTCGAAGCGGCTCGGGATCGAGCCACGGACCATGTGCATCCAGCCCATCTTCAGCCGCTCGAGGGTGTCGAGGCGACCGTCGTCCATCCACGACGCCATGGCGGCGGCATCTTCACGAATCGAGGTGAAGCTGTCGGTGACGTTCATGTAGCGGTCGGAGATGTCCATGCCGGCGATCTGTTCACGCACGGTCTGGTTGAACAGGGTGGCCTGCTGCAACACTGCAGCGATGCCGGTGATGCGCTGGTTGTCATAGTGCGCGACCTTGTTCAGCAGCATCAGTACCGGTGCAGGTTGCGCTGGCTGGCCGAAGGAAATGCCAAGTTTGCGCAGGCCTTCGAGGGCGCGTTCGAGGTATTGGCTCATGGGAGTCCTTGCATGAGTAGGGGTCTGAATGGGATAGCCTAGAAACTGTCGGTGGTGCGGAATCCGCCGCCACCGGAACTGCGCGAGGTGCTGAAGCCGCTGCCGCTGCTGCTGGAGCGGCCGGCAAAGCCTCCGGAGGAGTACGAGTTCGAGATGTACGAAGATTTACGAGAGTACTGCGTCTCGTAGTCGCGGCCCTCATCGAGTATTTCTTCAACCGCCTCCTGATCCAGCGCGCCGCGCATGTATTCGCCGAGAATGTGCTTGATTGGCTGATCCAGCGTGTACTCGCATTCATCGTCCAGGAAGTCCTGGTCGCGCAGGCCGTGCTCGATGGCCTTGGCGCGTTCGTAGTAGTGGCGTCGATCCGCTACCCGGTCCTGCAGGCTTTTCTGGCCTTGTCGGAACGCATTCAGGCGCCCGTGCAGCAGTTGCAGCTCGCTCACCAACACGTCGTCACGAGGGTCCGGCGTTTGTGCGGCGGCGGCGATCAGCTCGGCCATTGGGCGCGCCTTGAGCCGCTCGGTGATGGTCTGGCGGATGCCCGTCAGGTGGGGGTCGCGCTGTTCGGCGAATTCGATCAACTGCGCCTGCAGGGACGTGGCGCGGGCCTTGGATTCGCTCAGCAGAGTGCTCAGCGCCTGCTCCTCGGTCTGCAGTTTTGGCATGCCGAGCTTTTCGCAGGCTTGCTCCAGGTGCGGTTGATACTGCGCCTGCAGTTGCTCGCGTATCGCGCTGCGGGCTTGGCGCGCGCTTTCGTTGCGCGCCTGCATGGTCAGCAGGATCTGCTCGTTGGCTTGGTTGCGCTGAAAGTCGACGCACCTGGCCAGGTAGTTGTCGAGCGGGCGCTGCAGTGGCTTGGGGCGGTAGCGGTCGGTGCCGTAGTCGCGCGCTTTGAGGTAACTGTACAGCCGGCTGCCGGCGTAGCCTTGCAACTTGGTCTCGCACTCATCGCGAATCTCTTCGTAGCTGCTGCGGCCGCCTTGTTCGGCCTGCTGGGCGGCCTCAAGCTGCGTGAGCAACAGGCGCGCCTCAGGATTCTGTTCAAGCTGCTCCTGCACCTGCTTTTCGAGCTGGGCGATATCCTGGCGCAGCGCATCGTATTTGGGCAGCGTATTGCCGATGACTTGCTCAGCCTGCTTCAAGGCTTGAACCAGTGCGGTCTGGGCCTGCTCGCGTTGTTCCAGCTGCTGGCGGGTGCGTGCATCCAGTGCGGCGGTGTCGTGCAATTGCAGGCTGGCGATGTCGCCCAGCTTCGAGGCTATCTGGTGTTCGAGCTGGGCCTCGTGCTCGGACCCTGCATATAGCGCCTGTTCGGCCTCGCGCAGTCGCTGTTCGGCCCGGTGTGAGTTGTCTTCGAGGGCGCGCGCGAGTTCGCTCGGGGTCATGGTTACCACTCCAGGATCATTTGAAGGGGAATGGTGCCCTTAGGGAAGTAAGGCACCAGACTGTTGACGGGTTTTATGCCCATCATCAGGTCGCTGATATGGCCGTCGTCGAGCTTGTCCTCGCGCACTTTGAGGTAGCTGTCATAGCCGACGCGCACGGCGAACAGTTTGCTCCAGCGGGTCTCACCGGTTTCTATGCTGGTCACCTCCATCAGCGCCGGCTTGCCAGCGACGTCGAGCGGCTCGACCACCAAGTACCAGGCCTTGCCGCGCGTGCTGTTGCTGCTGCAGCCAGCCGCCTCGTAGCAGCGTTCGACTCCAGACTTGACCCCAGGGCGATCAACTATTTGGATAGTCAGCGGCTGGGCAGCGTAATCGAGGTAATACTTGAGCGAATCGAGGTTGCTGTTGGCTGCCTTCAGGCGTCCCGCAGCGATGTTCTCGCTGGCTTTCTCGCTCCATCTGAAGATCCGCTGGCGGTCGCTGGCGGGCAGCGCCGTGGCGTTGAGCCGGGTAAGCAGTCGCTGCTGATAGTCCTGGCTTGCGCTGACATTGAGCGCACTGAGATTCTCGCGCCGCTCCATCAGGGCGTTGCCGCCAAGGATCAGCAGGCCAAACAGCAGTAGGGTGAAGGCCCAGGTTAGCAGCAACCGCCGTGCCATGATCAGGCGCACCAGCAGGCGTTGCTTGCGACTCAGGGGCGGTGCTTCAAACATCAGCCTGCTCGAGAAGAACTGGTGCACACCTTGTTCGATCTGGGCGTCGTTAAAGCGGATGCCGTTGTTCTTGTAGTAGGTACGGATGCGCTCGGCCACATCGGTGCGGCGTTGCGGCAGGTCGAGGTGCTCCTGGATTTCCATCTCGCGATGGCGAAGCTGGTCGACAATTGCCATTGCCGCCATCTGATCGCTTAGCGAGACACTCATCGGTAGCAGTCCTGCAGCTGGCTCATGGGGGTCCTTGCATGAGTGGGAAAAGGCTGCAGCATTATATCCAGTCTTCGCGGCAAAATGATGGCCCCGGCAATAAAACCCAAGCGCACAAAAAAGCCCGCATCGCTGCGGGCTTTTGCACAGGCTGTGGCCTCAGGCGGCTTGCGCCTGTTCCTGGCTCAGTGAGCGGTTCAGGGCACTGAACAGCGCCTTGAAGCTTGCGGTAGTGATGTTTTCATCAATACCCACACCATGCACCGGGCGGCCACCGGCAACGCGCAGCTCGATGTAGGCGGCAGCCTTGGCGTTGGTGCCGGCGCCAATGGCATGCTCGTTGTAGTCCATGATTTCCACGGCGACAGGCATGCAGGCAGCCAGCGCTTCCAGCGCGCCGTTGCCCTTGCCGTGCCAGTGCAGGTTGGTTTCGCCTTCACCGGCTACTTCCACTTCGACTTTGCTGCTGCCGTTTTCTTCCTGCAGGCGGTGGCTGACCAGGGCGTACGGGGCGTTGGCCTGGAGGTACTCCTTGTGCAGCAGCTTGTAGATCTGCTGGGCGGTCATTTCCAGGCCCAGGCGGTCGGTTTCACCCTGTACGACCTGGCTGAACTCGATCTGCATGCGGCGTGGCAGGCTGATGCCGTACTCCTGCTCGAGCAGGTAGGTGATGCCGCCTTTGCCCGACTGGCTGTTGACGCGGATCACCGCCTCGTAGCTGCGGCCAATGTCGGCCGGGTCGATCGGCAAGTACGGTACTTCCCACAGCTCGCCTTCCTGCTGCTTGCTGAAACCTTTGCGAATGGCGTCCTGGTGCGAGCCGGAGAACGCGGTGTGGACCAGGTCGCCAACATACGGGTGACGCGGATGCACCGGCAGCTGGTTGCACTCCTCGACGACCTTGCGCACGCCGTCGATGTCGGAGAAGTCGAGCTGTGGGTCGATGCCCTGGGTGTAGAGGTTCAGCGCCAGGGTCACCAGGTCGACGTTGCCGGTGCGCTCGCCGTTGCCGAACAGGCAGCCTTCGGCGCGGTCGGCACCGGCCATCAGGCCCAGCTCGGTGGCAGCAATGCCAGTGCCACGGTCGTTGTGGCAGTGCAGGCTGATGATCACGCTGTCGCGGCGATTGACGTTGCGGCAGAACCACTCGATCTGGTCGGCGTAGATATTCGGCGTGGCCACTTCAACGGTAGCTGGCAGGTTGAAGATGATCTTGTGCTCAGGCGTCGGGTTCCACACCTCGGTCACGGCGTCGCAGACTTCCTTGGCGAACTCCAGTTCGGTGGCGCTGAAGGTCTCTGGCGAGTACTGGAAGGTCCAGTGCGTCTCGGGCTGCTGCGCTGCGTATTTGACGAACAGCTTGGCGGCGTTGACGGCGATGTCCTTGACGCCTTGCTTGTCCTGGTTGAAGACAATGCGGCGGAACGACGGGCTGGTTGCGTTGTACAGGTGGACAATGGCCTTTTTCGCCCCACGCAGCGACTCGAAGGTGCGTGCGATCAGGTCTTCGCGAGCCTGGGTCAGTACCTGGATGGTGGTGTCATCCGGGATGTGGCCGCCTTCGATCAAGGTGCGCACGAAGTCGAAATCAGTCTGCGAGGCAGACGGGAACGACGCTTCGATTTCTTTCACGCCAACCTGCACCAGCGTCTTCCAGAAACGCAGCTTCTTCTCCGCGTCCATCGGCTCGATCAGCGACTGGTTGCCATCACGCAGGTCCGAGCTGCACCAGATCGGCGCTTCGGTGATGGTCTTGGACGGCCAGGTGCGGTCGGGCAAATCGATGGTGGGGAAGGCGCGATATTTCTTCGACGGGTCTTTGAGCATGGTCATGCGAATAATCCTTTTGGGTGCGGCCGAGATCGGGCCTGCCGGACGATAACGAGATGAATAGGCGAGGCGACGCGATTCACCCTGGTAGTCGGGCACTGACCAGGCAGAGGCTGCGGTGTTGGCGGAGCAAAATGAGGGTGCTAGAGGTTTTCATGGCTTCAACCCTAACCACAGCGGTGAGGGTTGGCAAGCCTTGAAAAAAAATTGAGATAAATGTTCAAGAATGTGCAGTTGGCGAGATTGAATCGCCGCGATCAAATTCGGAACCCGATTAAATTGCGCAGTCCATTTCATCAGCGCAAGAGCTTCCCGGTGGCAGGGAAGCTCTTGCCTGGCCTGCGCTCAGGGTTGGAATGCCCCGATGAAAATCGCCGGATCAACCCGCGCATCGTTCAGGCTGACGTTCCAGTGCATGTGCGGGCCGGTGGCGCGACCGGTCGCGCCGACCCGGCCAACCACGTCGCCACGGCGCAGCTGCTGGCCATTCTTCACATCGATTTTCGACATGTGGCAGAACATGCTGATAAAGCCCTGGCCGTGGTCGACGAACACGGTCTGGCCATTGAAGAAGTAGTTACCGATCAGGATCACCGTACCGTTGGCCGGGGTCTTGATCGGCGTCCCCGCGGGTACGGCAAAGTCCAGCCCGGCATGCGGATTGCGCTCTTCACCGTTGAAGAAGCGGCGCACGCCAAACTTGCTCGACAGCGGTCCGTTGACCGGTTTGTCGAGGATCAGGTTGCTCGGCAGGGCCGGGCTGAAGCTGCGGTAGGCCTTGATCTGCTCGGCCAGCTCGCGGTCGATGCGCTTGAGGTCGGCTGGGTCTGGGTTGACCTGGCGCTTGTTCTTCAGGGTGATGTGCTGCTCGGGGTACTTCTTGCTGCCGACGGTGAACGGCAGGCTGCGGTTGCCCTGGCTGAGGGTGGCAGTGCCGGGCTTCTGCGTCAGCGGGATGCCGACGATCGCCAGCCAGTTGTCCTGCTCCTTGACCACCAGCACCGGCTTGCCGTCAAAGCGCGCTTGTGGGGCGTTGGCAGCAGGGCCCAGGTCGACCACGGCGACGCCGCCCGGCACTGGCTTGTTGAGGGTGCGGGTGATGTAGCTGGCCTGGGCCGCAGTGGTCAGCAGCAGCAAAGACAGGGCAAGCAGCGGGGCGAGCAAACGGGGCATGTGTCAATCCAATAGCGAAAGGGTGACCGGAGTCTGGTGGTTGTCTTCGACCCGCACCTGCAGCTCACCTTCGTTGAGGCGAGCGGTCAGGCGTTGACCGTTGCGCGTCTGCGCCGCGCTGCGAATGGCCTGACCGCGCTCATCCAGGAGGATGCTGTAGCCACGCGCCAGGGTCGCCAGCGGGCTGACCACCTGCAAGGTCTGCAACTGGGCCTGGAAGCGTTGGCGGCGGTCCTTGAGGGTTTCGCGCATGGCTCGTGGCAGGCGCTCGGCGAGGCTGTCCAGGCGCTGGCCGAGCAACTTCAGCGTGCGCCCAGGGTGCTGCGCGGCCAGGCGCGTGTCGAGGCGGCCGAGGCGCTCCTGACGTGCGCGCATGTTCAGCGCAAAGGCGCGGCGCAGGCGCATGTCCAGATCGTCCAGACGCTGCGCCTGTTGGCGCAGGCGTTCGCCGGGATGTCGCAGGCGGCGGGCCAGGCCTTCGACGCGCAGGCGGTCATGGCTCAGGCGGTTCTGCATCCGTAGCAACAGCCGCCGTTGCAGGCTCTCAAGGCGCAGCTGCAAACCGCTGCTGTCCGGGGCCAGCAGCTCGGCGGCAGCGGACGGCGTGGGTGCGCGTACGTCGGCGACGAAGTCACTGATCGAAACGTCGGTTTCATGGCCTACAGCGCTGACGATGGGCGTCACGCAGGCGGCAATCGCACGCGCTACCGCTTCTTCGTTGAAGCACCAGAGGTCTTCCAGCGAACCGCCGCCACGGGCCAGGATCAGGGCATCAAAGCCACGGCTGTCGGCCAGGCGCAGGGCGCGCACGATCTGGTTGATCGCCTCGCGGCCCTGCACGGCAGTCGGGATCAGGTTCAGCTCGACCTGCGGCGCGCGCCGGCCAAACACGCTGATGATGTCGCGGATCACCGCGCCGGTCGGCGAGGTGATGATACCGATGCGTTGTGGGTGCGCCGGCAGTGGCTGCTTGCGCTCGGTGCTGAACAGGCCTTCGGCGCTCAGTTTCTCTTTCAGCGCTTCGAAGGCCAGGCGCAGGGCGCCGTCACCAGCCGGTTCGACCGTATCGAGGATCAGCTGATAGTCGCCACGCCCCTCGAACAGCGAGACCTTGCCGCGCACGCGCACTGCCAGGCCATCGCGCAGTGCCTGACGCACGCGCGTGGCGTTCTGCCGGAACAGCGCACAGCGCACCTGCGCGCCGCTGTCCTTGAGGGTGAAGTAGATGTGGCCAGAGGCGGGCCGGGCCAGGTTGGAAATCTCGCCCTCAACCCAGACGTTGCGGAACACGTCCTCGAGCAGCACGCGGGCGCGGCCGTTGAGTTGGCTGACGGTGAGGACCTCGCGGTCGAGGCCGAGTCGTTCGAAAGGGTCTTTGATCATGTTCGGCATCATAAAGGACAAGGCCAGCTTGTGCATCGCCCTCTGCACCGAGCATGCGCTGGAATGCTACCTTTGCGCATTGCCCAGGGAGGGACTTGCATGCTCGCTCAATTGCCGTTTACCGGCCTCGACTGGCTACCCGTGCTGCTCGCGGTCAGCGCGGCTTACATCGTGTTCGGCATTGCCGGCTTTGGTACGGCGTTGATTGCAGCGCCGGTGTTGATTCATTTCATGCCGCTGTCCAAGGTGGTGCCGCTGCTGGTGCTGCTCGACTTCATCGCGGCGTTCGGTAACTTGCTGCCGTCGCGCAAGGACGTCGCCCGCGCCGAGTTGCTGCGGCTGCTGCCGTTCATGGCCATCGGTTGCATTTTGGGCGTGGTGTTTTTGTTGCAGCTGAAATCAGACCTGCTGTTGCTGCTGATGGGCGTGTTTGTTACGGCCTATGCCATTTATGGCCTGGCGATCAAAACCCGGCCGACACGTCTGAATCCGCTCTGGGCGGTGCCCATGGGAACCGTCGGCGGGCTGTTCGGCGCCATGTTCGGCAGTGGTGGTTTCCTTTATGCGATCTACCTGAATGCACGGCTGGATTCCAAGGATGAGGCCCGCGCGACCCAGTGCGCGCTGATCAGCTGCAGCACCATCGTGCGCCTGTCGTTGTTCGTTATCGCCGGGGTGTATGCCGACCTAAGCCTGCTGTTGCTGGCGGCGTGCTTGCTGCCAGTGATGTTTCTGGGCACCTGGATTGGCCGTCGGTTGAGCTTCAAACTCTCCCGCGAAGCCTTCGTGCGGCTGGTGACCTGGCTGGTACTGGCCAGCGGTGTGGCCTTGATTGTTCGCTACCTGACGAGCTGAGCAGGGGGTAGAATTGGCCGATTATTGAAGTCCCAGGCCTGCCTTGTTCATGAACACCCAGAGCATCATCGTCCCCAAACTGTCCACCGTCCCGGTGCACGAGGCCCGCGCGCGGGCGATCCTGCGCTGGCTGGTCAGGGAGAAAATCGTCGAGGAGCAGTTGAGCACCTGTGGGCGCAGCGGCAACCGCATGGCCTACGCGCTGGCGCCAGGCGCGCGCAAGATCGCCCTGCGGCCTGAGCTGCTGCCGTTCGATCAGCCGGTCAACGGCCTGGAAGTGATGCTCAAGCGCTGCATCTATACGCCGACCGAAGGCTTTCTTGAAGAAGCCGGCTGCCCGGAGTGCCGGCGCGAAGTCGGCGAGCCGCTGTTCGACAGCCTGGAGGAGTGGATGCCGGGGGTGAGCGACAACTTCACCTGCCCGCTGTGCGCCTTCGAAGACGATATCAATGGCTTTCTATTCCTGCAGCCATGTGCCTTTTCCAACCTGGGGTTCATCTTCAACAACTGGGGCGAGGCCGGTTTTACCTCGACCTTCCTCGCCGCGTTTGCCGACTGGCTCGACCATCCGGTAGCCGTGGTGCAGGTAAAACTGCCACAGGCCTGACCGAAGGCCCTTATTTTGCATTGAGTGGCGCGCCGTGGATGAGTATAATGGCGCGCTTCCAATTTTCCCGCCCGGGAGCCCCCGCGATGCTGCGTATCAGCCAAGAAGCACTGACCTTCGACGACATTCTCCTTGTACCTGGTTATTCCGAGGTACTGCCCAATGAAGTCAGTCTCAAGACCCGTTTGACCCGTGGCATCGAGCTGAACATTCCGCTGGTATCCGCTGCCATGGACACCGTTACCGAAGCCCGCCTGGCCATCGCCATGGCGCAGGAAGGCGGTATCGGCATCATCCACAAGAACATGACCATCGAACAACAGGCCAGCGAAGTGCGCAAGGTCAAGAAGTTCGAGGCTGGCGTGGTCAAGGATCCGATCACCATCGAAGCCGACGCCACCGTGCGTGACCTGTTCGACCTGACCCGCCTGAACAACATCTCTGGTGTTCCGGTGCTGGCCAATGGCGACCTGGTCGGTATCGTCACCTCCCGTGACGTGCGCTTCGAGACCCGTCTGGACGCCAAGGTGCGTGATGTGATGACGCCAAAAGAGCGTTTGGTCACCGTCCGCGAAGGCGCCGACAAGAACGAAGTCCGCGAGCTGCTGCACAAGCACCGACTGGAAAAAGTTTTGATCGTAGACGGCAACTTCAGCCTCAAGGGCATGATGACCGTCAAGGACATCGAAAAGGCCAAGGCCTACCCGCTGGCGAGCAAGGACGACCAGGGTCGTCTGCGCGTCGGCGCTGCGGTCGGCACCGGCAAGGACACCGGCGAGCGCGTTGCTGCGCTGGTTGCTGCCGGCGTTGACGTGGTGGTGGTCGACACCGCCCACGGTCACTCCAAAGGCGTGATCGACCGCGTTCGCTGGGTCAAGGAAACCTATCCACACGTGCAGGTGATCGGCGGCAACATCGCCACTGGCGCTGCCGCCAAAGCCCTGGCTGACGCCGGCGCTGACGCAGTCAAGGTCGGTATCGGCCCAGGCTCGATCTGCACCACGCGTATCGTCGCTGGTGTCGGCGTGCCGCAGATCAGCGCTATCGCCAACGTTGCCGCTGCCCTCGAAGGCACCGGCGTACCACTGATCGCCGACGGCGGCATCCGCTTCTCCGGTGACCTGTCCAAGGCCATCGTCGCTGGCGCCTCGTGCGTGATGATGGGTTCGATGTTTGCCGGTACTGAAGAAGCACCAGGCGAAGTCGAGCTGTTCCAGGGTCGTTCCTACAAGGCTTACCGCGGCATGGGTTCGCTCGGTGCAATGGCTCAGGCGCAAGGTTCGTCCGACCGTTACTTCCAGGATTCCTCGGCCGGCGCCGAGAAACTGGTCCCGGAAGGTATCGAAGGCCGCGTACCGTACAAGGGCGCACTGGCTGCAATCATTCACCAGCTGATGGGCGGCCTGCGTTCGTCCATGGGCTACACCGGCAGTGCCACCATCGAAGAGATGCGCACCAAGCCTGAGTTTGTACGCATCACCGGTGCCGGCATGGCCGAGTCCCACGTGCATGACGTGCAGATCACCAAGGAAGCGCCAAACTACCGCGTAGGCTGAGGCTTCCAGCATCATTAGCAAGCGGGGCTGTTACGACAGCCCCGTGTTGTTTCCGATTTCCACTGACGAGATTGAGTCATGGCCCTCGACATTCACGCTCACCGCATCCTGATCCTCGACTTCGGTTCCCAGTACACCCAGCTGATCGCCCGCCGCGTGCGCGAGATCGGTGTCTACTGCGAGCTGCACCCGTTCGACATGGACGATGAAGCGATCCGCGAATTCAACCCGCGCGGCATCATCCTCGCTGGCGGCCCAGAGTCGGTCCACGAAGCCAACAGCCCGCGTGCACCGCAAGCGGTGTTCGACCTCAACGTACCGGTGCTGGGCATCTGCTACGGCATGCAGACCATGGCCGAGCAGATGGGCGGCAAGGTTGAAGGCTCCGAGCTGCGCGAATTCGGCTACGCCCGCGTTGACGTGGTCGGCAAGAGCCGCCTGCTCGACGGCATCGAAGACCATGTAGACGCCGACGGCGTATTCGGTCTCGATGTCTGGATGAGCCACGGTGACAAGGTCACCCGCATGCCAGAGAACTTCCACGTTCTGGCCAGCACCCCAAGCTGCCCGATCGCCGGCATGTTCGACGACAGCCGCGGCTACTACGGCGTGCAGTTCCACCCTGAAGTGACCCACACCAAGCAGGGCGGACGCATCCTGTCGCGCTTCATCCTCGACATCTGCGGCTGCGAAGCGCTGTGGACTTCGTCCAACATCGTTGAAGATGCCATCGCTCAGGTTCGCGCCCAGGTCGGCACTGCCAACGTTCTGCTCGGCCTGTCCGGCGGCGTCGACTCGTCGGTGGTTGCTGCGCTGCTGCACCGCGCCATTGGCGACCAGCTGACCTGCGTATTCGTCGACAACGGTCTGCTGCGCCTGCACGAAGGTGAGCAAGTGATGGCCATGTTCGCCGAGAACATGGGCGTCAAGGTGATCCGCGCCAACGCCGAAGCTCAGTTCCTGGGCAACCTGGAAGGCGAAGCCGACCCGGAGAAAAAACGCAAAATCATCGGCCGCACCTTCATCGACGTGTTCGATGCCGAAGCCAGCAAACTGGAAAACATCCAGTTCCTCGCCCAAGGCACCATCTACCCCGACGTGATTGAGTCGGCTGGCGCCAAGAGCGGCAAGGCCCACGTGATCAAGTCGCACCACAACGTGGGCGGCCTGCCAGAGGAAATGAACCTCAAGCTGGTCGAGCCACTGCGTGAGCTGTTCAAGGACGAAGTGCGCAAACTCGGCCTGGAACTCGGCCTGCCGTACGACATGGTCTACCGCCACCCGTTCCCAGGCCCGGGCCTGGGCGTACGTATCCTTGGTGAAGTGAAAAAGGAATACGCCGACATCCTCCGTCGCGCTGACCACATCTTCATCGAAGAACTGCGCAAAGCCGATTGGTATCACAAGACCAGCCAGGCCTTCGTAGTGTTCCAGCCGGTCAAGTCGGTTGGTGTGGTCGGTGACGGCCGTCGCTACGCCTGGGTCGTGGCCCTGCGCGCCGTCGAGACCGTGGACTTCATGACCGCACGTTGGGCACACCTGCCTTACGAGCTGCTGGAAACGGTCAGCGGGCGGATCATCAACGAGATCGAAGGCATCTCGCGCGTTACTTATGACGTGTCGAGCAAGCCGCCGGCGACGATTGAGTGGGAATGATCTGCTAGCGCAGCGATTGAGAAACCGGCTTAGGCCGGTTTTTCTCTATCTGCGGGCGGTAAGCGAGGGCTACGAAGCAGCCCTGGCGTCCTCAAGTCAACCACAGCTTGAAACGACAAAGCCCGCATTCGCGGGCTTTGTCGTTTCAAGCGCAGACCTCTATCAGAAGTCGTAACGCACGTTTGCGGTAAAGGTATCCGCGTCGAACCCACTGCTGGTCAGGTAGCTGTAGTTACCGCCCACGCTCCACGCGCCGACGCGGTAGTTGGCGCCCAGGCCCAGCTCGTAGCTATCACGAGCAGGTGTCGCACCGGTGGTGGTGAACGGCGTACCGCCGAGGACGAAGGTGGAAGTGGTGGCGGTCTTGTCGCCGATGAAGTCGTGCCAGGCCATCAGCTTGGCTTCTGGTTCCAGCGTGCCCACACCTACATCGAAGGCTGCTGCCAGGCGAGCGCCGAGGCCCATTTCGCCGATTTCGTAGCGTTGGCTGCCGACGTTGAGGGCGGCCGAGCTGCCTTTTTCACGGTACGAATCAATCGACACATTGGCATAGCGTGCACCGACCTGAGGTTCCAGCAGCCATTGCTTGTCGAGCTGGAAGGTGTAGCCAGCCAGGGCGTTGACGCCGAAGATCTCACTGTCGAAGCTGGCCTTGGCGCGGGTGCCGGCAATGTAGCGTTTGGACTCGTTGTCGTTCCAGCCATACATCAGCGAGGTGTCGACGAAGAAGTTGTCGTGGGTCCAGTTGCCGTACAAGGTCAGTGCATGGCCTTCGACATCGGTTTTGCTGCCCAGGTCGGATTTGACGTCGCTGGTCAGGTAGCTGTAGGCCAGGCCCACGGTGGTGTCGGCGTTGAGCTTGCCGTCGGCACCCACGGCGATGCCGTTGGTGTTGGCGTCGTAGCCGTCGATACCGTGGCGGCGGTCCTGGTTGGCATCGCTGGTCAGCGCTTGCAGCCATACGCCTTGCTCGGCCAGCACGTCACCGGATGACAGACCGCTACGCGCCTTGCTGGCACGGCGGTTGATGGCACCGGCGACCAGGTTCTGGCTGTTGGTGGCGGCGTGGATTGCGCCACCGCTGACGTCTGGGGTCAGGGTTTCGGCTAGTTTGGCCAGCTCTTCACTGGTGGCGGCGTTGGCGAAACGCTGGAACACCGGGTCGCTTTCGTCCAGTTGGCCCATGACGGTGTTCTTGAACGGCTTGATGGCGTTCACTGCGTTGCGCGAACCACGCGCTTCCAGCAGGTTTTCCGTGATCACCTCATCGCTGCGGGTGGCAACCAGAGCTTTCACATCCTGGCCTTCGATGCCGAAGTTCTTCACTTCAAGCAGCGCCGAGGAGGAGACCACCGAGAGGTTCTCTGGGTCTTCCCAAGTGCCGGAGTTGAGCAGGGTGTAGCGGGTGCCCTGGGCCGAAGTGCGGAAGTCGTCGGAGCGCGCCTGCAGTTCGATCTGGCTGCCGGCGGAGAAGAAGGTATTGCCGGTGACAGTCAGGATCGGCCTGTTCGGCAGGGTGTCGTTGTCCAGCAGCAGGCGCAGGCGGGCGGTGTCGCTGTCCATGTCGAGGTCGCCGTCAATCGTCGTCTGCGGGCGCAGCAGGGTCAGGCGGCCGCCGTCGATATCGACGAAGCCGGCGCGGATGGTCGAGCCATCGAACATCGCCTCGCCTTGCACCAGCACGCCACTCAAGCCCAGTACATCACCCTTTACCTGGCCGCCTTGCCAGTAAAAATACGACGGAGCTGCATCGTCATTGGCCTTGATTGCAGCCTCGCCGCCTTCGATCAGGCCAGCTGTCTGGGTGATGGCGAAGGTGTCGAAACCGGCAGCTGGATCCAGGCCGACGAAGTGAATGCCAAAGCCTTCGCCCGAGATGGTCCCGCTATTGTTGACGTCGGTCTTGAAGACGTCGGTGATCTGACCGGTGAACTGAGCGTGGTCGATCTCGATACCGGCGGAGTCGAGTCCGCGCGCGGTAATGATGCCGGTATTGTTGATGCGTGCCTGAGTCGAGGTGATCATCATGCCGTTGGCGTTTTCACCCGTGACGCTGATGTTGCCGCTGTTGTTCACTTCACCGGCGATGACCGCTCCGTACAGATCCAAGCCCATCGCGCCGGGGCCGTCCACCGTGATGTTGCCCTGGTTTACCACGTCACCAGCGACGGTGGAACTCAGGGTCATGGAGATACCGCCCGCGTAGTCGGTCAGGCTCTTGGTTGTCAGGTTGATATTGCCCTGATTGACCAGATTGCCACCCAGGGTCACATCTTGCAGGTATACACCCGCGCCCGTCGACGTTCCGGTGAAAGTGGCGTTGCCAAAGGTCTCATGGATGCTGATGAATTGGCCGGTGCTCAGGTCGTAATTGACGTCGGCCACGGGAACGGCATTGGCTGCGGTAGTCGTGGTAGCTGCAATGGCGAGCGCGAGCAATGAGCGACGCATAGGAGAAATGTTCAAGGCAGTATCCTTACAGGGCAGAAACTGACACGGGAGGACCTACGCGTCAGCGTCTGTTTCAGGCATCCCTGCCAGCTTGTCAGTGAAGTGCTGAGTCAAGCGCGAGCGAATTTACACCAAACCATTAGAATGATTCATCCTTGATCGGGTTTTTTAAGGGGAAAAATCCAAGAAATGCGACCAACTAGCTATTTTTTAGAGAAATACAGGATTAATCAGCAATAAGCGGAACTTTGCCGTTCGAGAGATGGTCAACAGTAGTCTTTTTTTGCCAAGCCTCATTTGTCAGCGGAGTTTCAAGCCACTCAGACCATGCCGCTTCCCAACCCTGGTCATGGCTGGCGCCGTCAATGCGGACTGTGTGGGAGAGTGGGGAATCAAGCGCTTGTTGGTATTTGTCAGCCAGAGTCGCTGGAATGATCTGGTCCGCTGTTCCAACCAGATGCCGCTGTGGAACAGCGGCGAGCTGAGACCGGTAGTCCAGTGGCTCCAGCGAACCGTCGAGTGGCGACAGGTTTTTCATTGCGGCCCACAAGCGCGGGCTGAGGTTGCCAGCTAGCGTTTGCACCTGGCTTACATCAGGACGTTGGGTCGCCAACAGCAAGGCAAGCGCGGCGCCACCTGAATACCCCACCAGTTCGAATTCCTGGTTGCCATAGCGCTGTTTCAATTGGTCCAGCGCCTGGCTGAGGCGAGTGACCACGTCCTGAGAAAACCGTCTGTTGGTCCACAGTTCTGGGCGGCACGCCGCGCTCATGACGAACTGGCAAGGGCGTGCCAGGTAGGCGTTTGGTGCCGGGTCGGCCAGCGCCAGCCGGGCCACCAAAAGATTGTGCGGGCTCGGATCCAGGCTGGGTTGGCTGGCCGTGGCCCAGGCATGGCCGTCGCCTTCGAGGTAGACGCGCAGGCGAGTCTGGTTGCCTGCAGCGTGCGGTGTCAGCACCAGCAGCGGGAAGGCGCGTCCCGGCAGCACCTCAACCTGGCGACCCTGTGCGTCAGCTAGGTGCTGCAACGCCTCGCGCGGCGATTGGCAGGCCACAAGCAGCGCGCTTATGACCACCAGCCAGGCTTTACCGAGGTAGACCAGTGCCTGAGAGTAGGGTGCGTATCTATTGCTCATCGGTTGTGGATTACCATGGCTGATATTTAATAGCTCGCCGGCTTCCAGATCGAGGTGGCATCTGCAGTAGCCAAGATCTTGATAGTTCTATGGTTGCTTGGAGTGGCAGTCTGGTTCGGTTGGTGCAAGTTGCGCGACGTCTACCGATACTACAGAGCCAGATGATCCCTGGCACGCCAACACGCCCCGCTCAGGATTGAAATAAACAGCCCGCCACGGGCTTCAGGCTTGCTGGGAACGGTCGATAGCCTGACGATGCGCCCGCCGCGGCGATCGCAGCTCGTTCTCCCCCGTGCAGGTCCGTATATGAACTGGTTCCACGACGCCAAGATTTCAACCAAGTTGTATGTTGCATTCGCGCTATGCGCTTCCATCACGTTGATCGTTGGGATTATCGGTAGCCAGGGAATTGGCTCGTTGTCTACAAACTTGCAGTTGGTCTTCAGCAACAACCTGGTGTCGGTGGCCAAGACCGCAGAGGCGCGGTCCGATGCCATTGCCCAAAACCGCGATTTGTATCGTCTGCTGGCAGCTTCCATCGCAGGCAGCGACGCCGCTGAACGCAGCGCCATTGTTGCTTCCATGAATGAAAACCGCCAAACCAGCGAGCGCGCCTTCGCCGTTTACCGCGCCACACCGCTGGCGGATGACGAGCGTGCCGCGGGCGATCGCATGGAAAAGGACTGGCCAGCGTATCAGGCCATCATTGAGCGTGTGGCGGCGACCATCGAGCGTGGTGATCTGGCCGCAGCCAAGCAGCTGATGGCTGGAGAAATGCACCAGGCGTATCGCACCGTGATGGACGAGATGGAGATCATGGTCAAGTCCAACAACCGGCAGATCGGTGAAGGTGCACAGGATGCTCGCGACAGCGAGGCTGCTGCCAAGCTCAACCTCTACCTTGGCATCGGTGCCTCCTTCATCACTGCGCTGCTGCTGGGTATTTTCATCAGCCGGGTGATCAGTGCGCCGATCGCATTGGCGGTTGGCAACGCGCAGCGAATTGCCGGTGGCGATCTGAGCAAAACCATTGAAAGCGGCCATCGTGACGAAGGCGGCCAGTTGCTGGCGGCGTTAGGCGCGATGCAAAACGGGCTCAAGGGCACTATCCAGCAGATTGCCAGTGCGGCAGATCAACTGGCCTCGGCGGCCGAAGAGCTCAACGCGGTGACCGAAGAGAGCAGCCGCGGCCTGATCCGTCAAAATGACGAAATCCAGCTGGCGGCTACCGCCGTCACCGAAATGAGCGCTGCGGTTGACGAAGTGGCGCGCAACGCCACATCGACCTCCGAGGCTTCCCGCCACACCAGCAATGAAGCAGCCAGCGGCCGCGATCAGGCGCGTGAGGCGGTCAAGGCGATCACCAGTGTGAATGCCGAGATCGGCCAGTCGACCGTGATTGTCGATGAGTTGGCGGGCAGCGTGCGCGATATCGCCAAAGTCCTCGACGTCATCCGTGGTATCGCCGAGCAGACCAACTTGCTCGCACTCAACGCGGCCATCGAGGCGGCGCGGGCAGGTGAGCAGGGCCGCGGTTTTGCTGTGGTGGCCGACGAAGTCAGAGCCCTGGCCGCGCGCACCCAAGCCTCCACCGGCGAGATCGAAGCGATGATCGCCAGCGTGCAATCGCGCGCCGACGACGCGGTCAAGGCCATGGGCAACAGCCGTGCCCTGGCCAGTAATACTCAGGAACTGGCCAAGGCCACTGGCGAATCGCTTGAGCGTATCGCTCAGAACATCGCTGGCATCAACGATCGCAACATGCTGATCGCCACCGCGTCCGAAGAGCAGGCCAACGTCGCGCGGGAAGTGGATCGTAACCTGGTCAACATTCAGGATCTTTCCACCCAGACCGCAGCAGGCGCCAACCAGACCAGCGCATCCAGCCAGGAGCTGTCGCGCCTGGCGGTATCGTTCAATCAGCTGGTCAGCACCTTCAAGCTGTAAGCCGCGAACATCAGGGCTTGAGCCTTGCCAGTCACTTGCATGGAGGCATGCAGGTGACTGGCAAGCGCTTGTCGGCCGCGTTTTCAATTAAGCTTGAGCCGCCACTCCCTACCGGAACCCTCGCAATGACGCTGACAATCCGCCCTGCCGAGCGCGCCGATGCTGCGCTGATCCTGCGTTTTATCACTGAACTGGCGATCTATGAAAAGGCCGAACACGAGGTCAAGACCGACGTCGCCGGGATCGCGAGCAGCCTGTTCGGCGAGCACAGTACGACCCATGGCCTGATCTGCGAGCTGGACGGCGAGCCGATTGGTTTTGCCGTGTATTTCTTCAATTACTCGACTTGGCTGGGCAAGCACGGCTTGTATCTGGAGGACCTGTACGTGTCGCCGCAACAGCGTGGTGCAGGCGCGGGTAAAGCATTGCTGCGCCATCTGGCGAAGATGGCAGTGGCACGCGGGTGCGGACGCTTTGAATGGTCGGTGCTGGATTGGAATACCCCTGCGATCGAATTCTACGAAGCCATCGGCGCCAAGGCGCAGGATGAGTGGATTGGCTATCGCTTGAGCGGGGAGGCGTTGGTCGCGTTTGCCAGCGGTAGGCGGTCTGCGTAGCGGCCTCAGGATTTGTGCAGCACCGTAAAATCGCCGGGCCCGCTTTGCGGGCCTTTCGCGACACAAGGCCGCTCCTACAGGGGACGGTGTGCAGGCATAAAATTTATTGTGGATTGTTACGTTATAACAACCGTAGAATCGCGCCTCGTCTTTAGCCGCACTTGTGCTCGATCAGGAGTTGTAATGAGAACCGCCCCGCTATCACTTGCCGCGCTGACCGCGCTGGTCATGACCGACCTTCATGCCAATCAAACCGGTAGCTCGGTCATCACCCTGGGCGAGATCAAGGTCTCGCAGGCAGCCGGCACGGCGCTGCGCACCGAGAACGTGCTGACCTCGGTCGATGTGCTGGGCGGCGATCAGGTCGAAGACAAGAACGTGATGAACAGCTGGCAGTTGCTCGGGCAGATGCCGGGCATCCAGTTGACTGAGACAGGGCAGGGCGCCGAGTCGGGCAAGGCGACTTTCCGCGCCTTCAACGGTGAGGGTTACATCAACGGCATCAAGATGCTCATCGATGGCATCCCGAGCAACGTCAACAGCGGCAACCAGCGCTTTGTCGACATGGTGTTCCCGCTCGACATCAGCTACATCGAAGTGGTCCGCGGTACCAACGACCCGCGCTACGGCCTGCACAACATCGGCGGCAACATCAACTACGTCACCCGCCAAGGTGGCAACTACATCGACAGCCGAGTCACTTACGGCAGTTTCGATACCCGTGAAGTACAGCTGGCGATCGGCCATGAAGAGGGCAACTTCGCCCAGAACTACATCCTGGCCAAGCAGGACTCGGACGGCTTTCGCGACAACAGCAACTCCAATAAATACGCCCTCGGCGGCAAATGGTTCGTTACTGATGACGAGCAGACCCTGCGCGTTGGCCTGATCGCCCGGCTGTATCACCACCAGGCCGAGGAGAGCGGGTTTCTCACCCGCGATGAGCTGCGCGCCAGCCGCACCCAGTCGCCCGCCAAGAACGCCAACGACGGCGACGACCGCGACATGAAGCAGCTGAGCCTGCACATGGACTGGCAACTCAGCGATCAATTGAGCATGAGCAACAAGCTCTACTACAACAGTTACAACGATGATCGCACCATCACCTTCACTGACTACCCGCTGGGCAACGCCCCGCGCCAGCGCCGCATGTGGGACGAGCAGCAGACCGGCCTGCTGAGCACGCTGACCTGGCGCGCCAACGACCTGTTGACCCTGGACGGCGGTATTAACGTAGAAGAGCAGGACAACACTTATCGCCGGCAACGCTACAGCTTTGGCGTGCCGACCGATTTCGATGCAGCCCCTGCGCGCATTCAGGACGACGACCACTACACCTTGCGCAACCTCGGTGGCTATGTGCAGGCGATCATCCAGCCGATCGAGTCACTGAAGATCATCCCGGCCATGCGTGTCGACAAGTTCGACGGCAATACCACCACCCTCGGCGGCCAGAAGGCCTCGTTGCAGGACTACGGCTGGATCCAGCAGCCGAAGCTGAGCGTGGTCTACAGCGTCAGCGAAAGCGTCGACGTCTACGCCAACTGGGGCCGCACGTTCCAGATTCTTACAGGTAGCAGTTTCCCGGCCTACTTGAGCGCCGGCCAGGCCAGCTATGAGCCGTCGATCAATACCGGCAAAGAACTGGGGGTCAAGTTCCGCCCGTTCGACGGCGCTGAGGCGCGCGTTTCCGTGTGGCAGCAGGATGCTACCGATGAAGTGGCCAATATGCCGGCCACCGGCACCTCGGTGGGGCTTGGTGAAACCCGTCGGCGCGGCATCGACCTGCAGCTCAACGCGCAATTGAACGAACAGTGGACGTTGTGGGGCTCGCACTCGATTCAGGAGGCCAAGGTGGTCAAGGCCTTCGCCGCCACTGGCGAGTCGCTGGCGGGCAAGGAGGTGTTTTCGACGCCGCGTTACATCAGCAACCTCGGTGCCGACTACCAGTACAACGATGACTGGCGCTTTGGCCTGCAGGCCCGGGCCCAGGGCGACTACTACATCGATGCGCAGAATCAGCAAGGCAAGTACGGTGGCTTTGCCGTGCTGGATGCCAGCGTGCGCTACCGTATCTCCAGCGCGACCAGTGTCGACCTGCAACTGAAGAACCTTACTGATCGCGAGTACGAATACGTCTGGTACGACAACTTCTTCTGGGGCGGCGACGATCAGCCGATGTTTTCGCCAGCACCGGGCCGCTCGGCGTTTGTCTCGCTCAACATGAAGTTGTAAAGCCTGACCAGCTGGGGTTCGAAGGTTAAGACCATCAACACTTCACTTAATCTTTCGCATTTGCAGGTGTATCGTATTCGCCCTTCATTGCCCGCCCCGTGCTGGCAGACTGATCGCGTATAACGAGGTACCTGCACCGATGTCCTTTACCCGTCGACAAATGCTCAAGGGCCTGACTGGCCTGGTCGTGGTTGGCCTGGGCGCTGGAGGCGCAGCGCGCTACTGGCTGGGCAAGGTCGAGGATGACAACGCTGGACATGACTACGAGCTGATCGCCGCGCCGCTTGAAGTCGAGCTGGTAGCGGGCTTCAAGACCGAGGCCTGGGCCTTTGGCCCATCGGCGCCGGGCACCGAGCTGCGGGTCCGCCAGGGCACCTGGCTGCGGGTGCGCTTCATCAACCACCTGCCGGTCGAAACCACCATCCATTGGCACGGTATCCGCCTGCCGCTGGAAATGGACGGCGTGCCCTATGTCTCGCAACTGCCGGTCAAGCCCGGCGAGTACTTCGACTACAAGTTCCGCGTGCCGGACGCCGGCAGCTACTGGTATCACCCGCACGTGAGCAGCTCCGAGGAGCTTGGTCGGGGCCTGGTCGGCCCACTGATCGTCGAAGAGCGCGAGCCCACCGGCTTCAAGCATGAGCGCACGCTGAGCCTGAAAAACTGGCACGTCGACGAGCAGGGCGGGTGGCTGCCGTTCAGCATTCCTCGTGAAGCTGCACGCA
>Ga0247813_10000852_pt1 | contig 24806 bp, 24 predicted proteins | sample UWRJL169409C1_FD_180719 | JGI IMG/M metagenome (GOLD analysis project Ga0247813, IMG submission 180719) | Plant litter microbial communities from Arlington Agricultural Research Station in Wisconsin, United States - UWRJ-L169-409C-1 | ecosystem: Environmental > Terrestrial > Plant litter >...
GGGTGCTCTCGCGGGTCGAAAACCATCCCACGGAAGGTGCCCAGCACCGTCATCGGCTGGTCGAAGGTCAGACCACGGCTGTCTTCCTCGTGGACGAAGACGACGAAGAGCGTCGTGAGTAATAGCCCGATGAAACCTGGGATGAGGAAGAGGAGGAGGTTGTTGCCTGAGACGAAGCTGGCGACACCGACGCCGAGGACCGGAGCAACCTGGGTCGCGAAACCTGTGAGGCCGGCGACCTTGCCGCGCTGGTGCTCGGGGAGCTTGTCAGCCTGCGAGTACTGGAGGTTCCCCAGCACCTGGCCCCAGGTGAGCTGGGTCATGACCCATCCGACTCCCAGGATCAGGATGCTCGTCGACTGCGCCATCACGGTGAGAGCCACCATGCCCAGGAGCATTCCGGCGATCATGAACGGACGGCGTCTCCCGATCCTCGTTCGGGTGCGGTCGCTGAGCTGACCGAGCAAAGGGCTCGCGATCATCACGGCGAACGCGCCGGCCCCGGTGATGTAGCCCAGGTACTGCTCCTGACCGGGGGCGAGCTGGGCGACCTTAATCGCGAGCGATATCCCGAGAGGGGTGATGAAGGCCACGAAGACACCGAACTGGGCGATCACCTGCATCCAGATGTAGCGCGTGCTGACGTCCGGGATGTCGGGCGGCGTAGGAGTGAGGTGTGCCGGTGCCTCAGCGTTAGGTGGCTGGTGCCTACCGACTGCTTCCCCAGTGGCAAGGCTGCCCGCGGCACTTTGCTCGCTGGTCAGCGTTTCGACAGGCATGCGTACGCCCGTCCTGTCTAGTGAATCGTCGTCGATCGTCATGAGCGCTCCATTGCACGTCAGTTACTAGCCCGCGCTAGCGACCTCACTGTGACACACACAGCTAGCGCGCGCAAGCATGATGTCAGGCAACGGCCGCTGGGCGATACCCTGAGCAGATGGAACCTCAGACGCCGACGCGAAACCGACGGGCCACTGCGGCGGATGTCGCTTCGGCAGCTGGAGTGTCCCGCGCCACCGTCGGCTTCGTGCTCAACAACACCCACGGGCAGACGATCTCCGCCCCCACACGCGAGCGCGTCCGGGCTGCCGCCGAGGGCCTCGGCTACCGACCGCACGCAGGCGCACAGGCTCTTGCGCGAGGCTCGAGCACCATCGTCATCTTCGTCCTGCCGGACTGGCCGCTCGATCACTCGATGCGAGCTCACCTCGAGGCAGCGCGCGCTGCTCTCGACGTGGAGGGGTACTCCCTCGTGACGTACACGCGCCACCAGTCGAGCAAGGCACGCCCGCTCTGGGAGGTCCTCGACCCGGCCGCGGTGGTCGGGATGATGCCGTTCACGCCTGATGAGCTTGCTGGACTCCGCCGGTCTGGCGTGACGCGCGTGTTCCCCGCGACATCAGTCGTCGAGTCCGGAGCCGACCAGGTCGTCGACCTGGACACGGCTGTGCGGCTCCAGGTGGACCACCTCGCCGAGCTCGGACACCGTCGGCTCGCCTACGCGCTCTCGACTGACGAGCGCTTGACATCGCTCGGGGCCGAACGCCTCCAGACCGCCCAGGGCCGGGCCCGCGAACTCGGGTTGCCTGAGCTCGACGTCCGCCACCTCCCTGCAGACCGGGGCGAGACGCTCGCCGCCGTCACAGCCTGGATCGGCGCCGACGTCACGGGCGTCGTGGCCTATAACGACGACATCGCCTCGCTCGTCTCGGCGGCCGCTCAGCGACTCGGCGCTAGCGTCCCTGAAGACCTCGCGATCGTCGGCTATGACGACACACCGCTGGCCGCGTTGCAGTTTCCCGCTCTCACCTCGGTCCGGGTGGACACCGAAGGCCTCGGACGAGCCCTCGCCGAGATCGCGCTCGCGCTCATCCAGGACCGGGCCGTCCCCGTCTGGGACGTCGATGCGCACGCCGTCCTGGTCCGCAGAGAGTCAACCTAAGGCTCGTCCCCGCAGCCCGGGACGGAGCGCGGAGCCCGAGGGAGACTCGTAGAGGCGACTCGGCTCTACGTCGCCTAGTCCAGACGGCCTCCATGCGTCAGGTCAACGTTTACTCAACGAAAACGATGCGTGACGTCCCCAGAGGACGGCATCGCTGACCGGCCTGGGACCCTAGGATTCGTTGAAATTCCGGGGCAACGGCAACTGTTGCCATACAACGACAACCTAGTGTCCCAACCCGATCCAGTGTGGGTTCGAATCCCACCCGGGGCACCAGCTCTTCCCGCGACCATCGGCGGTCTCCCCGCACGACGCGCCGCACGTCGCGGTGCGTCCGCGGTCGAGGTGCGGCACGCCCGCGCTCCTCACCCTGCCGACGGCACAGCCACGGCCTCCGTCCGAGCTCAGACCGGGTGTGCCCACAGGCCACGAGCACAGCGCACGCAGACCGGCGCCTCCGAGGATCAGACCGGCCGACCCAGCCTCTCCGCAGCCTGGCGAGGAGCACTCACGGCGGCGACGACGAGCGCGACGGCGGCGAACCCTGCTGCGACCCAGAAGACAGAGGTGGGTCCGGCTCGGTCGTAGACCTGACCGCCCCCGAGCGCCCCCAGAGCGATGCTCGCGTTGAAGACCGCGACCCACAGCGCTGACGTCAGCTCGCGGTCGGCTGGCGCGGCGGCTGCCATCCAGGACTGCGTGCTGACTGACACGCCTCCGTAGGACAGACCCCACACCCCGACGAGCGCTGCGACGACGACCAGAGACCAGGTCCCCGCCAGCGGGAGGACGACGAGCGTCGCGGCGATCCCGAGCGCGAGGACGGCGCACACGGGCTTGGGCACCCTGACGGCCACGGGGCCGACGACGAAGGTACCGACGACACCCAGGACCCCGTAGACCACGAGCATGGTGCCGATCTGAGAGCCGTCCAGCCCGACGAGGCGCTCGAGCGCAGGACGGACGTAGGTGTAGGCGGCGAAGTGGGCTGTCACGAGGAAGGCCGTGAGCACGAGACCGGACGTGACGCCTCGCCTGCGCAGGACCGAGGAGACGCGACCCAGGGCAGGACGCGCCTCTGGGCGCATCGGTGGGAGCACGACGACCATCGCGGCCGAGACGAGGGCGGCAGCTGCGGCGAGACCCCAGAACGAGGCCCGCCATCCCATGACTCCGCCGACGAAGGTCCCGACGGGCACGCCGAGGACAGAGGCCACGGCGATCCCGCTGAAGACGAGCGTGGTGGCCGCCCCGACCGACCGTCGCTCGACAAGCTGCGGTGCGAGGCTGGCCGCGAGCGCCCAGACAGCTCCCATCCCTGCTCCGAGCACGACGCGCGCGCAGGCGACGACGGCGAAGGTCGGGGCGACGGCGGTGAGCGCGTTGGCCAGCGCGACGAGCGCCATCAGGACGACGAGGACGGTCTTACGGTCGGACCGTCCCGCCACCGCAGGGACGAAGGGCGCGGTGGCAGCGGCGACCAGACCGGTGATGGTCAGGGAGAGACCGACAGTTCCTCCGCTCACCTGCAGAGAGGAACCCATGGGGGTGAGGAGCCCGACGGGCATCATCTCAGCAGCGACGACGACGAAGGTCGAGGCAGCGACGAGGAGCACCGCGGCCCAGCGGTTCTCGGTGCCGCGGGGGGACGAGGCTGGAGAGGTAGATCTGGGTGAGGAGGGCTGTGCCCGGTGTGCATGGTCCATGGACCCAGCAGACCGGAGAAGGGCATGGGCCATCTACGGGCGATCGCTCATACACTCATGAGCCCACCTCATCGATCGAGCAGGGTGAGTGTCCGGGCGACGTGAGGAGAGAGTCGATGGCAGAGCTTCCGGTACGCGAGATCGAGTGCTTCATCGTGCTCGCCGAGGAGCTGCACTTCGGTCGTGCCGGCGAGAGGCTCTTCGTCTCGCAGAGCCGGGTCAGCCAGCTCGTCCGCGCGTTCGAGCGCCGGATCGGTGCGCGGCTGGTGGAGCGCACGAGCCGGAGGGTCGAGCTCACGCCTCTCGGGGCGGACCTCTACGCCTCGCTCGAGCCAGCCCATCGTGCACTCGTGACGGTCTTGGACGACGCACGGCTGCGAGCGCGTGGCACACCCCGGCGGCTCCGGGTCGGGTTCCAGGGCGCGATCTACCCGGCGCTCGCCGCGGTGCTGGCCCAGCTCGGGCGGGACGACCCAGAACGCGCCGTGAGCACCCACGAGCTGCCCTTGGGGGACCCCTTCACCCAGGTGCTCGCCGGGAGCATCGACGCAGCGATCGTGCTGCTGCCTGTCGACGAGCCCGAGCTCGTCACCGGTGCGGTCTTCTCGCGCAGGCCGCCCGTGCTCGCCGTCTCGAAGAGTCACCCCTTCGCGGCCCTGGACACCGTCTCGGTCGAGAGGCTGGCCGAGATCACGACAGTCCCTGTGACCGGGGCGGCCCCCAGGTACTGGTTGGACGTGCACGCTCCGGCGACGACCCCCGGAGGCAGGGCTATCCCGGTGACCGCAGGGGCGGGCACGATCCAAGAGGGCCTCTCGGAGGTCGCGTCGGCGCAGGTCGGGCTGGTCGTGTGCGCAGCCACAGCCGAGTACAGCCAGCGCCCAGACGTGGCCTTCGTCCCGCTCACAGGTCTGCCCGACTCAGCCTTGGGGCTCGTGTGGCGCGCCGACAGGGACTCTGACGAGCTCCGACGGCTCGCCGAGGCTGTCCAGGCTGCAGACGACCACGTCGTCGACGCCGACCACGGCACCCCGGCCGCGGCGCTCGACCAGGAGCACCCGGTCGGTCCCCGGATCGCGGTAGTGGGCGATCTTCTCGTCGAGCACGCCGAGCGCTAGGGTCCGGCGCGGACCGGAGATATCCCGTTGACCGGGTTCGAGACAGACGGCAGTGTGCTGCCGTGCTCTGACTCACCCAGAGACCATCCAGGCAAGGCCACGACCCAGGAGGCGCAGTGCCCGGTCCCGATCGCGGTCCCGTCCTCTCCGCATGGCGTGGAGCGTTCACCGACCCAGAGCTCAGCAGCCTGCACGCCGAGGGCTTCGGCCATCAGGTCGAGGAGACGGGCTGGAACCACCAGCTCGACAGCCACAGCCTGGGCTGGGTCACCGCTCGTGACGATCGAGGGCTGGTCGGCTTCGTCGCCATCGCCTGGGACGGACGTGCCCACGCCTTCGTCGAGGACACTCTTGTCGCAGTGCGTGCCCGTCGGCAGGGCGTGGGTGTCCACCTGATCGAGGTCGCGCGTGAGCACGCCGCCCGCGCAGGCTGCGAATGGCTCCACGTCGACTTAGAAGCGCACCTGAGGAGCTTCTACCTCGACGCCTGCGGCTTCGTCCCGACCGACGCCGGCCTCATGAGGCTCTCGGGAGGCGCGGCCCAGGTCGGTTCGACCTCGTCCACCCCTCTGAGCCCCTCGGACCCAGGACCCCGCACCGGCCACCCCTCCCCCGGGCACGACTGTCTCTGGGACGAGCCGGCCGGGCAGGATGGCCAGATGGAACAGCTCCGTTCGCTCATCGCTCGTCGGACCGTCCGCTCGTTCCTGGACGAGGACGTCCCGGTGAGCGTGGTCAGGCAGCTGGTGGACCAGGCGAGGTGGACAGGTTCGGCGCGCAACCGGCAGCCGTGGCGATTCGTGGCGGTCTACGACCAGGCCACCCGGGCAGGGCTGGCGGGGCTCGGTGCGTACGCCGCACACCTCGCCACGGCGCCGGTCGTCGTGGTCCTGCTGAGCCCGCGCGAACGCCACCTCGACACCGAGTTCGACGCCGGGAGGATCGCCCAGTCCCTGACCCTCGCCGCCGCCTCGGCAGGGCTCGGAAGCTGCGTCACCAGCCTCTACCCCGAGGAGAACGCCGACACCGCGGCGACCGTCGTCGGCGCTGAGCCTGGCTGGAGCGCCCGACATGCCGTTGCCCTCGGTCGCCCGGACTCGTCGTCACCTGTCGGGCGTCTCGCCATACCGACCGGGCGCCGATCCACCGACGAGCTGCTCAGCATCCGCTGACCCAGGCGAGACGCGTCCCCTGAGCACGCCCGTCTCCGCCCGGACGAGAGCCGCCGCTCCCCCGCGTCAGACCTCTCTGACAGCCGCCTTCCGCGGGTGGACGGAGATCACCGGCCGGAAGTAGTCCGCCAGAGCCGGGTCTTCTCCGACGGGCACACCGTCCACCGCGACCCACGCGTGGGCGCGGAACGGCATCAGGCACGCCCCGCTCTGCCACTCGGGCCAGCTGCCGCTGCTCCGGCAGAGGAGCGAGACGGCGACCGAGCGCTGCAGGCACCACCGGCCTGCGCACCGCGCGCTCGTCGCGACCACGGCCTCGTAGCAGCGCAGAGCCTCCTCACGGGTCGCCGAGCGTGCGCCTGCGGAGAGTGCGCGCAGGGACTTCTCCAGCCGCCCGGGCCGCATCGTGGACAGCAGCCGCGCCACCCCGATCGCACACCACGTCCTGAGCCGCATCGACAGCGAGAGCCTCGGAGGCGTCATCGGCTCGCCTTCTTCACCACGGACCGTGCGAGCAGGTCTTGCTCCAGAGCGTCCAGGTCCGCGCCGATCCGCCCAGCCTGCTCGGGGAACTCCTGCACGAGATCGTCCTGGATCTCGGCGAGGGAGCGTCCGTCGATCATCGCCTGGAGCACCGTGAACCCCAACGGGTTCAGCTGCAGGTAGGCGCCCGACTTCTTGTCGAGGGCGATCCCTCCTCCCTCGGCCTCCACGATCTCGAGCGAGGGGTTCAGCACGTAGCTCATCGGGCCAGCTCCTTCTGCAGCGACGGGTATCTCGGTCGTTCGACGTCCCGCAGCCACAGCTCTAGGCCGATCGCGACGTCGAGGTCCATGAATGTCGACACCGTGGCCGGCAGGCCGCTCAGCGCGTCGACGACCGAGGCACGGTCGACGATGCCTCGTGCGACGGCTCGGCTGTCCTGCCCGAACAGCTCCAGCAGGGCCGGTCGGTTCTGCTCGAGCCCGCGGTAGAGTTCGCGGTTGTACCCACCCTTGGACCTCCTCTGGGCAAGAGCAGGCGGGAGGATGCCGCGCATGGCTGCGCCGAGCAGCGGTTTGTACGTCCCTGTGCGGATGTGGACCGAGGGCTTCGCCAGCAGCGCTGCCTCGACGACGGCCTCGTCGAGGAACGGGCTCTCCACCCATACACCGTGCCCGGCAGAGAGTGCCGTCATCCTCCGGGTCACGTCCCCGCCGATGCGGACGAGCTTCATGATCTCGTGCTGCGGCTTGCGCGGAGACAGCGGTGCGAGGTCACCGAGGCTGCGGCCGCGGCCCTCGAACAGGTCCCCCAGCCGCGCACGTGCGTCGTCGGTGATCCACGGCGCCAGGCGAGGCGTCGACTCCCAGCCGAGGGACCACGGCCTCCTCTCGGAGACTGTCGCGGCGCCGAGACGGGCGAACCAGTCCTCGAAGGAGACGTCACGGTCTGGGTCCTTCGCCATCCGGCGGCGGACCGTGCGCGGCACGTCGTGGCGTTCGTACACGAAGGCTTCGAAGGGCTTCTTCGCGGCACCCCGGTCCGTCGTCAGGTAGTCGTGCATCGCCAGCACGTCCATCGAGAACAGCTCGTCGCCGCCGGTGCCGTTGAGGCGCGCGTGCGGGGCGGCGACGTCGACCCGGGTGTGCAGGTACAAGGACTTCCCGTGGGTCCGTGCCATGGGGTCTGGTGTGTCACGGGAGTACGACCGGTCCTCCACCATCGTGTACCACGTCGGTGACTCGTCGTAGGGGAACACATGATGCTCGGCACCTGGGAGCCGGGCTGCCGCGACGGCCGCCCAGCGTGCGTCGTCGTTCAGGCTGTCGTCGGACAGCGAGTGGAAGGTCTCGAAGGTCGCGATGTGGCGGTCCAGCATGAAGGCGAGGCTCGTCGAGTCGAGCCCGCCGGACAGGTCCGCGCTGACCGACGCGAAGCTCGCGGACCGGGCCTCGACGGCCCGCGAGAGCGCAGTCCGGACCAGGTCGGCCGCCTGCTCGGCATCGCCGATCTCAGGAGTCGGAGGCGACCAGTAGCTGGTCAGACGCAGCGTCCCGTCGCGGTCGAGGGCAGCGAAGGATCCGGGCGGCACAGCGTCGACCCCTCGCCACAGCGGCAGGTCGTCGACGGGGTGCGGAGGGTAGGAGGCCAGCGCCCACACGGGCACCAGCTGCTCGTCCACAGGGAGGCCACCGAGCTCGGCGAGCAACGACGCGCTGTCCGAGAACACGACGGCACCCGTGCCTCGCAGCCGTGTGCTGCAGAGCCTGCGTGTCCGAGAGATCGAGCCGGCCTGGACCGTGCCGTCCTCTGTGCTGATGAACAGATGGAAGTCCCCGGAGAGGTGGCGGCGCAGAGCGACGAGGTCTGACGCGGTGCGAGCCTGGCCCAGGCCTCGCTCCAGGACACCCGCTCCGTCGTGCGCGTGGACCGCGCCGACGGCCAGAATCCGGCGACTCCCGGCCGAGACGAGCTGCTCAGGGGCGCGGGACCGAGACGTCCGGACGATCCAGGGGCGCCCTGAGGCATGACGAGTCGTGCAGGACCACCCCTGGGCCAGGCACGAGTCGGCCACTGCAGAGTGCTCGGGCGTGTCAGCCAGAACCACGAATCCCATCAGCCGCCCCCGTCGATCGTGCGCAGGCCCAGGTCCCGCGCGACTGTCCGTCCGCGTGAGCGCCGCCCTGTCGAGACGTGGTCGCCAGGGCGGCGCTCAGTGATTCAGCGGTGTCCGATCAGAACCACCATCCGCCGACGAAGTCGACGACCCCGCCGTCTCGCACGGCCTGCGTGAGCTCTGTGAAGTCGCCTGCGGCGACGATGCTCGGTGCCTGGTATGCCTTCTCCATGATGTCCTCCTCTCCAGAAGCGTCATTGCTGCGCGAAGAGCTGGCTCTCCGCCTGGATCCGGGGGGGGTGAAGCCGATCCCCGGGCGCAGATACCTCGACCTAGATCCCCCTGCGACGGTCGAGGTTTCGTTACGCGCCTCACCGTAACAGTGGTCTCCGGAGAGGACAAGCACTCGAGATCAGCGCGCCCAGAGGGTTACCGAGGGCCCTCCGGGCGCCGGGAGGGGTCCGTGCTCCGACGTCGCAGGTCAGAGCGCAGGCCACAGCGCAGGAGGTCGGTCTCACGCGGGACGCGACCCAGGAGGCGGAGTCCGTCGACGCTGGCTAGGCCTTGGTCCCGTGCGGCGAGGCGCCGAGCTGCGTCATCACCGTCTGCACGGTCATCCGCGCGAGACGGTCGTCCAGGGCCCCCTCCAGCGGGAGGAGCGTGCGCGCGAGCAACGGTCCGATGAGCAGGTCGCAGACGAGCTCGAAGTCGACGTCAGCGCTGGGGATCTCCCCTCGGTCCGCCGCAGAGCAGATCAGGTCACGGACGTTCGCCCGACGGGGCTCGATGAAGTCGCTGCGGTAACGGCTCCGGATCTCCGGGTCGCTGCGGACCAACCTCACCAGCCCAGGGAGGTTGCGCTGCATCAGCGGGGTCGAGAACATCGCGATGTCCTCGCGCTGCAATGTGAGGAGGTCGTCGGAGAGCGAGCCCGTATCGACCGGCGAACCCGTACCGAAGCGCCGCCAGATGACCTCGAAGGCGAGGGCGGACGTACTCGGGAAGCGCCTGTAGAACGTGGGCCTGGTCGTGCCGACCTCGGTCACGAGCCGGTCGACCGTCAGGGCCTCGAAACCCTCGGAGACCATCGTCCTCTCCGCCGCCTGCAGCAGTGCTTCGCTCAACCCCGGCGTCTGGGGCCTACCTCCGAGGTTGGTCTGCATGCCGCAACGATATCAACCAGCCCGACGAAAGACCTCAAAACAGTACGGACACCGCAGGCGGACGTTAGGCCCGGGACTGTAATGTAAATCACATGCTCCAGGGGGAAACGACAAAGACGCCTCTGACCGCAGTTCTCGGCCCCGCCCACGGGAGGTATTTCGCCGAGGGCTATCGAGAGGTCCGCTACGAGGTCGGCACGGTCCGCGAGGACCCGATCGACGACTGCCGCGCGCACGCCGTCGTCGCGGCTCTCTATCCGCAGGACTGGTCCCGCGGCAGGGACGGTTCGGCCCGCACACCGCACCTGAGCTCGGTCGACGCCATCGCCCTCCCGCTGATCGTGCTCGAGAGGCTCGCCGACCCGGCTCGCCTGTCCTCCTACTGGGTCGAGCGGGTCGAGCTCCGCGCTCCCACGGGGCCGAGGACCGATCTCGCGAGCATCCCGCTCGTCCTCGACGTCGAGGGGGTCATCGGTGAGACCGACCTGTCGCTCACGGCAGACACCGGCGGCATGCGTACGCGGCTCGCCCTGCGCCGCTCGGCAGCCAGAGGACCTGAGGGCGGCGACGACGGGACACCCTCGGTCTACTCCGAGGGTTTCCGGCACGTCGGCGCTGAGACGTCGCTGACCCCGCGCACCGTCGACGAAGGCGTCGGAGCCCTCCACGACTTCTATCCTCGTCCGGGAGCCCAGATGCCTGTGCTGTCAGGGGTAGAGGCCGCGTTCTCCCCCGCGGTCAGCGCGATCGACCTGCTCGTCACGATGGGTCAGATGACCCAGGCGACGATCTACCAGAGCATGCCTGTCGAGCACCGTCGTGGTGAGCTCTGGATGCGCTCGATGACGATCGACATCAGTAAGACTCCCCGGCCGTTGCCGTCTCGCGTCTCCAGCTCGACGCGGGTCACTCGGCACCGCGTCCTCGACCGGGACGGCCGACGCATCCACGACATCTCTGCAGAGTCGCAGGTCGAGGCTCTCGTGCATGCCAGGGCGAGCCTCGCCTACGTCGAACCCACGCCTGCACCCTCGAAGGGATCACCTGGAGCATGAACCACGTCGACAGCAGGGACGCCCTCGTGCGTGCAGCCTCCGAGCTGGTCACCACCCGCTCCTTCGCAGAGATCTCGATCGCAGACATCGCCGCAGAAGCCGGTGTCCCGTCAGAGGTGGCCCTGAGAGCCTTCCCCTCGACGCACGACATCGGCACGGTCGTGCTCGACCATGAGAGGGCCAGCATGCACGCTGTGCAAGATCGGCTCGCGAGCCATGACGGCTCGGCCCTCGACCGTCTCGTCCTCGCCTTCAGGCTCGTCGGCGAGAACCTCGCGGGCGACGTCCTCGTCCGCGCCGGCGTCTGCCTCGCGTCCGGCGCACGCCACGCCTTCCCAGGACGACGCCTCGACCCGTTCCAGACGTGGCTCACCTTCGTCGATGCCCTGCTGAACGCAGCGCGGGTGGACGGCGAGCTCCGTGACGACGTCGACCTGACGTCGGCGGGCTGGCTGGTCGTCGCGAGCGGGATGGGCACGATGGACTACTGCCGGACGCAGGGACTGTGGCACGACGCGCCGCGCCTGCTCGAGCAGGCGGCGCTGGGGATGGTCGCACTGCTCCGTGCCCCGGCCGCAGAGGGGCGACGATGACGGAGGAGCAGAGCGCCGTCCTCGTCACCGGTGCTTCCGGTGGGATCGGTGCAGCGACCGCACGACTGCTGCTGGACCGTGGTCACGACGTCGTCGCCCACCACGGCCGACGCCGTGAAGCGGTGGACGCCCTGGTGTCCCACGCCGAGTCGATGGGGCGACGATGCTGGCCTGTCCAGGCCGACCTCGGCGAGATGTCGGGGGTGCAGCATCTGGTGTCCGAGGTGGACCGGCTGCTGGTCGAGCACGACTCTCTGCCCCTGAAGGGCCTCGTCAACAACGCCGCCAAGCTGCTCGGCCCCTCCTTCGACGCCGCCGACCCGGACGACTTCGACCTCTACCTCGCGATCAACGCACGCGCCCCGTTCTTCCTCACGCAGCAGCTGTCGCGCAGGATGACCACCGGCGGGAGCATCGTCAACGTCTCGTCTGCGGGTGTGCACTTCTCGAGCCCCGGGGACATCGTCTACGCGATGTCGAAGGCGGCGGTCGAGGCGCTGACCCGGCACGCGGCCGAGGCTCTGGCACCGCGCGGCATCCGGATCAACGCCGTGGTGCCCGGGTTCACCGACAACGGGCACCCGGCGTTCCAGGACCCCGCCATCAGGACCTACATGGCCGGGTTCTCGGTCCTCGACGACGTGGCGGCTGTCGAGGACGTCGCCCGTGCGATCGGCTTCTTGCTGTCTGAGGACTCTCGTCGTACGACCGGCACGCTGATCGACGTCAGTGGTGGGAGCACGTTGGGCGCACGACCGCGCACGGCTGGGAAGGTCTCTCTGCGCTCAGTCGTCGAGGAAGTCGCGCCGCTCGTCCCAGCCCCCGGAGCGTCCGCGCAGGACGAGCACGTCGGCTAGCTCCGTGCCGTCGTCCGGCCCTCTGCGCAGAGCTCGTCACGTGCACGCCCGTGGGCAGTACATTGACGCCATGGACACAGCGTGGTTCGGTCCGACTGCTCGCAGCAGCTCGATGGGTTCGGCCACGCTCGAGCTCGCGTGGGAGTCCACCCCCCTAGGGGCGATGTCCACGTGGGGCGAGTCTCTGCGCCAGACCGCGCGGATGTGCTTCAGCACGAAGTTCCCGGTGATGATCGCCTGGGGCCCCGACCTCACGATGATCTTCAACGACGCCTACCGCGACATGCTCGGCACCCACAAACGCCTGGCGGCCCTCGGCGCACCGCTCGCGACGGTGTGGGAGGAGGTCTGGGACGGCCTGGGCGCGACCGTCGAGCAGGTCATGACGACCCGCCTGCCCACCTGGGCGACCGACGAACAGCTGATGGTCAACCGGTCAGGCTTCGTCGAGGAGACCTTCTTCACCTGCTCCTACAGCCCGCTGCTCGACGACTGGGGTGAGGTCGCGGGGATCTTGGGCATCGCGACCGAGACCACCACCCAGGTCGTCACCCAGCGGCGCCTCGCCCTGGTCGACTCCCTCTACGCCGAGCTCCAGCGCACCCCGAGCGACCCCGCCACGATCGCCCAGACCGCGATCGACCTGCTGACCGCGAGCCCCGACCTCGCGCGGTGCTCGATCGTCCTGCGCACCCCGGCCGCACCGGGGACCGTCGTCACCGGAGACCCTGCGCTGGCCCGAGAGACAGGCGCAGACGTGCTCGACCCGGTCCTGAGCTCACGAGCAGTGACAGTCGCCGGCTCGGTGATCGTGGCACCGCTGTCCTCGACCGACCACGGCGACGCCGACGGGGCACTGATCCTGGACGTCGCTCCCACGCGCCCCTTCGACGCGGCCCTGCGCGGCTTCGCGCTGCTGATCGCCGCGGCGCTGTCCGGGGCGCTGCGCGCCGCGACGCTCCAGCGCATCGAGGTCGACTTCCTCGACGCCAGGGCGCAGGTCCTCGAGCTCGAGCACGCCAAGGCCCGGGAGACCTCGATCGCCCTGCAGCACTCCCTGTTCACGGCTCCCCCCGAGCCCGACCACCTGCACCTGGTGGTGCGGTACCAGCCGGCGGCGCGCGACCTCGAGATCGGCGGGGACTGGTACGACGCGTTCCTGACCAAGGACGGCGCCACGACCCTGGTGATCGGTGACGTCACCGGCCACGACTACCACGCCGCGGCCGCGATGGGGCAGCTGCGCGGGCTGATCCGGGCGATCGCCTATGACAGCGGTCACCCACCGGCGACGGTCCTCGAACGCACCGACGAGGCCATCGCAGGTCTCAACCTCGGCCCCTCGGCGACAGCCACCGCGATCATGGCGCGCCTCGAGCAAGACCCGGTGGGTCGCCTCGACGGGGTGCGCACGGTCCGCTGGACCAATGCCGGGCACCCCCACCCGCTGCTGCTCCGCGCAGACGGGACCATCGAGATCCTCGACCGTCACAACGACCCGCTCCTGGGGGTCCTCGCAGGCACGCCCCGCACCGAGCACAGCGTCGACATGCACCCCAAGGACACGCTCTTCCTGTACACGGACGGCCTGACCGAACGCCGTGGGGTGTCCTGGACCACGAGCACCGCAGCGCTGGTCGACGCACTGCGGGGTGGCCACACCAAGACCCTCGACGAGCTCGCCGACCACGTCCTGGCGACGCTCGCGCCCTCGGAGGCGGCCGACGACGTCGCGCTGGTCCTGGTACGCCCCTACCCGGAGAACCGGCCGCGCCCGCCCGAGGCCGGACCTGGGTCGGACGTGCCCGGACCGATCGTCTGACCCGGGTCGACCGGTCAGGTCACTGTCTGTCCCGAGCGGTCACTCACGACGGGACGTGGACGGGGGCCGTGTGGACAGTCCACACGCACTTGGACGTCTCTGTGCGGAACCAACCAGCCTCCAGGGCGACGCCGAGAGCCAGGACGAGCCCGAAGCCACCGTCCCCGCTGTCCCGGTCGACGGCCACCTGCGGGGGTGACTCAGGTGCACGGTCGACGACCTCGAGCAGACAGGTCGGTCCGTCGGTGCTCAGGTGGACCGTGGCCGACCCGCCGCCGTGGCGCAACGCGTTGGTCGCCAGCTCGCTCGCGATGAGCACGAGCCCGTCGACGGACTGATCTGGGGCGGACGCGAGGTCGCCGGTCAGGATCCTCGAGACGTCGGCGCGCAGACCCGCGAGGTCTCTGGTCGAGGCGAGGTGCCACGTGCGCACAGCGCGATGCCCTCGAGGAGGGTGGGCGTACTGGATCGGTGGCACGGGTGCTCCGGGGGCTGAGATCGTGCAGGTCCTCCCACAGGGTTCGGCGGTGGGCCGATGAGGATGAGCGAGACCGGACTGCCCTGGGCCGGTGCGCACAGCAGGTGCTCGAAGAGGTCGGCGAGCCTGCGAGCCTGGGCGAGAGTCCTCGCCTACGGCACCCGCGCGCCACCACGCACTCCGCGACCCTACGTCCGATGTGTCCGGCACGCCCGAGCAGCCCTGCGCCTCGGCGATCAACGCCAGCGAAACCCGTCGATGGTCGATCTGGCTCGTGGTCGCCGAGTCGCCGCTCCGAGCAGCGCGAGACCCAGTGCGGCACCGAGGACGTTGAAGAGCAGGTCGTTCACGTCCGCCACGTGGCCGCCGCCCAAGAGGCGCGCGGTGACGTACTGCACCACCTCGATGAGCAGGCTGAAGCCCGCACCGAGACCGAGCACGCTCCACCACCGCGCTCGGGGCAGGAAGAGCGGGACGAGGATCCCGAGCGGCACGAAGACCACGATGTTGATCACCGCGTCGCGCACCTCGTAGCCGGCCAGCGGCACCAGGTTCAGGTACGTGTCCCAGGGCTGGTCGGCCGGAGGCTTGTCGAGGAAGATCGGGAAGACCGTGTTCGCGAGGACCCCTGCGACGTACACGCCGACAGCGAGTGCGACAGCAGCCCGGCGACCTGTGAGGAGCTCACGTCTGCGAAGAGTCCAGAGCAGGATCACGACGACCGCTGCAGCGACGGGGACGACGACCGGCAGGACCGGCACCTGGTGGAACACGTGAGATTCTCCCTGCGGCAGATGTCGAGACGACAGCGTCGACCTGCACGCGCTGAGCACGTCGGTGCCGCCTGCGCACGACGACCTGCTCAGAGCCTCAGGGCTGTCCGTCCCACACCGTAGGCCGGAGCGACCAGGGAGGACGTCCACCGGAGGCATGATCCTCGGACGGTCTGCTGCACCCACGGGTGGACGACGGGGTTCCTCCCGTCACGTCGCCTGAGCGCGGGCCGCTCCGCCGAGCGCCTGTGCCGCGTCCCTCGGCTGCTCCCTTGGACCGTCAGCGGACGTAGACCTGACGACCCTGCACGCGGACGAGCCTCCCGTGGTGGTCCAGCTCGACCGCTGCGGCGATCTTCGCCCTCGCCCGCTTGGCCCGGAGACCGATGACGAGCGCGACGAGCATGGTCGCGATGAGCAGCGCGAAGGCCACGAGGATCCCGGCCAGGACAGCGAGCCCGCTCGAGACCGTCGAGCCGAAGATCGCGGCGAGCAGCCCCAGGACGACGCCGCAGGTGGAGCACGTCAGCAGCATCGTCGAGGCGAGCTGCGCCCGAGCAGCTGAGGCGACCACCGCGGGCATCGAGGCGTTGAGAGCATCGGTGGCCTCTCGGCTGAGGATCGGGTCGACGTCGTCCCGGTTGCTGCTGCGCACGGCCGCTCTCCTTCAGATGGATCGTGAGGTGTGTCCCGCGCGCACCAATCTATGCTGGAGACGCCGGACGACGGGTCAGACAGGCCGACGTTCGTCGGACGTGGGACGTGGGACGTCGGACTTCGGACGTCGCTCCTCCCGAAGCGCAGGGACCCGAGAAACCCTGAGGCTGCACAACGGCTCAGACCGCGTCGACGAACTTCCTGAGGACAGGCCTCGTGTCGTCGGCGCGCGAAGCCCAGGCGAGGGTGCTCGGTTCGTGCTCGCCGTCGAGCTCGAGGGCGACCACCCCGCTCGGCGCCGTGAGCAGCGCGCTGACGGGCGCCACGGTCACCCCGACCCCCGCCGCGACCAGGTGCAGGAGGGTCGTCCAGTTGGACGCCTCTTGCACGACCTCGGGGATCGCGCCGCCCGCCACGACAGGGGCGAGGTTGCGCGCTGTCGCGAGAGCTCCGGCCCCGGGTGGGAAGAACACGAAGGGGTCTCCTGCGATCTCTTCTCCACGGATGCTCGACCGTCCGGCGAGGCGGTGCGTGGACGCCACCGCGGCGACGAAGCGCTCCGTGTGGAAAGGGGTCAGCTCGACGCCGTCGACGGCGTCGGGATCACGGACGATCGCGAGGTCGAGGTCGCCGCGCAGGAGCCGTGCGAGGAGGTGCGCCGTCCATCCTTCGGAGAGGTGGACCTGGACGAGCGGGTGCTCGTCGCGGAACTGCTGGACCCGCCGCACGGGACCGAGCGGGAGCGCCGAGCTGACGAAGCCGACGTCGAGCCGTCCCTGCTCTCCCCGGGCGACCCGCACCACCTCGTCGGCGTCCTTCTCGCCCTGCGCCAGGAGCGCTCGTGCGCGATCGCGCAGCACCTGGCCGGCCGCGGTCAGCGCCACGCTGCGCGAGGACCTGACGAACAGCTCGACCCCCAGGTCCCGCTCGAGCCGCTTGATCTGCTGGGACAGCGCAGGTTGCGCGATGTGGAGCGACTCAGCGGCACGGCCGAAGTGCAGCAGGTCGGCGACCGCAAGGAAGGGACGGAGGGCGCGCGGCTCGAGATCCATGCACAGAGTTTATCGATATGCCGATTCTCATCTTGGACGTGCACCCATCTGAGGTCGGAGACTGACGTCATGACCTCGACGACCTCCACGCCGCGACCAGCACTGGCTCCAGCTCCAGCTCCAGCTCCAGACTCAGCACGGGCACCGGCACCGGCTTCCGTGTCCATCGCCCCGATGGACGGCGCAGCCGACGCGCGCGCCTTCCACGACCTCAACGCCGGATGGATCACCCAGCACTTCGCCCTCGAGGAGACCGACCTCGCCGTGATGCTCGACCCGCAGACCGCGGTCGTCGACGCCGGGGGTGCTGTCCTGATCGCCCGCGACGGAGAGGCGCGCATCGGGTGCGTCGCGCTGCTCCCGCACGGTCCCGGCGTCGCCGAGCTGGCGAAGATGACCGTCGCGCAGGACCGCCGCGGGACGGGCCTCGGGCGTGCGCTCATCACGGCAGCCATCGAGACGGCTCGCGCGATGGGCTTCAGCCGGCTCGTCCTGGAGAGCAACACGGCTCTCGTCGCGGCGGTGCGGCTCTACGAGTCCGTCGGCTTCGAGCACGTCCCTGCGGACCGGCGCGAACCGTCGCCCTACGAGCGGGCCGACGTCTTCATGGACCTGGAGCTCGCCCACGAGTCCGTCACGACGAGGACTGCCCCCGACGCATGACGTTGTCCGGGTGCTGGGCGTCGTAGGCCGACCGCGCGTCGGCGATGACCTCGCGGTGGGCGAGCGACCAGTCGGCCAGCGCCTTGACCAGGTGGGTGAGGCTCGCCCCGGTCTCCGTCAGCCTGTAGTCGACCTGCGCTGGGACCGTCGCGTACACCGTCCGGGTCACGAGACCGTCGCGCTCCAGCCTGCGCACGGTCAGGGTGAGCATCCGCTGGGAGATGCCGTCGATGGCGCGCTGGAGCTCGCCGAAGCGCCGCGGCCCGTTGGCGAGCTCGACGATCACGAAGACCGACCAGGTGTCGCCCACACGGTCGAGGAGGTCACGGATCCCGCAGTCGGGGTGCTCAGGCTGCCCGCAGGGATCGAGCTCGGCGGGTCCAGCAGTCACACCTGTGTGCGTGAGTGACATCGAAGTGCCTCCTTGTGGGGTGGTCGCGGCGGGTCGAGGATCACCGTATCCGCTGGGCAAGACCACGACAGGAGACTCGACCGCGATGATCATGGTGACCGGAGCGACCGGACAGCTCGCCTCTCTCACGCTCCACGAGCTGAGCAGCCGCGGGGTGCCGGCTCTCGGAGGTACGAGGAGGCCCACCGACGGGCAGCGCCTCGTGAACTTCGACGACCCGGCGAGCCTCGACCTCACAGGCGTCTCGACGCTGGTGCTCGTCTCGGCCGGCTATGCCGAAGACGACCAGGTGATCGCCCGGCATGCAGCCCTCCTCGGCGCAGCGGCCCGCGACGGTGTGACCCATGTGGTCTACACGAGCCTGACCGGCGCGGGTGACCACCTCGGCTTCGCGCTCGCCCACCGGGCCACCGAGGACCTGGTGAGGGGCAGCGGTCTCGACTGGACGATCTTGCGCAACGGCCTCTACGCGGAGCTCTTCGGTGGGCTGCTGACCTGGGGCCCGGACGTCCTGGAGTCGCCCTTCGGCGACGGTGCGCTGGCGGCTGTGGCCCGGGCCGATCTCGCAGCGGTCGCAGCCGTCGTCGCGGCTCAGCCCTCCGCCCACGCCGGTGCGACCTACGAGCTCGTCGGTCGCCCGATCACTGTCGGCGAGGTCGCGGAGCGGCTGGACGTCCCCTACCGGAGCCTCGGCCTCGGCGAGTACCGTGCACGGCTCCTCGCGGACCCCTCGCTGCTGCCGTTCCAGCCGCCCATGCTCCTGTCGATCGCCTCGAGCGTGTGCCACGGGTTCTTGAGCGGTTCGAGCGACGATCTCGCCATGCTGCTGGACCGACCACCGGCAGACGCGCTGGCTGTGGCAGCCGGTGCAGCGTCGGCTGGTCGTCCTCTCGCGTCACCTCGAGAGCCACTCGGAGCGCAGGACACCTGAGCAGCGAAGGCTGACTACACCTGAGGTTGGTGCTGAAGCGCAGGCGGGAGGGCAGCGAGGACAGCCTCGGCGACGTCTTCTGGGGTGATCGCCGTGGTGTCGAGCACGTGGGTCCTGGCTCGGAGCCAGGGCAGCGCTCTGTCGTAGTCCCGGCGACGCTCACGTCGCCACAGGGCTGCGGGGAGCCGTCCGGCGTCGTCCTCGGGGCGAGAGAGCATGTCGGTCTCGATCCTGCGCAGGTGCTCGGCCTGCTCGACGTGCAGGGTGACGGCGGCGACCTGGATCCCGCGGTCGACGAGCGTCCCGGTGATCTCGTCCCAGTACTCCTCGACCACGACGGTCTGGGGCACGACCACGTCACCGACGTCTGCGCGCGCAAGCTCGGTCAGAGCCGTCACCACGAGGCGTCTCCAGGCGGGCCACTCCTGGAAGTCGCCGACAGGGTGCCTGCTCGCCAAGGCTGGTCTGAGCGCGTAGCCGAGCAGCTCGGTGTCGAGCTCGGCCAGGCCAGGAGATGCCTTCAGGAACTCTCGTACGGTGGTGGTCTTGCCCGCTCCGAAGGGTCCGTTGAGCCAGATGATCACAGAGGAACGCTAGCGCACCTGGCTCGGTCGACGTCGTCGGCGCAGCGCCGGCCCTCGGCGTCCACCACGGTCGGGCACCCGGTGGCGGCCGACTGCTCCGGCGCGTGTCAGGGCCGCAGGTCTGACGGCGAACAACAGCCCCCACGTGAGCGCGCCGGACCACACCAGCCCCCACCATGGGAACCCTGCGCCAGCGGCGCCCGCCACGATCACCGCTGCGGGCAGGTCCGCCTCGTCCACGCGGTGCGCCTGCACCAGCAACCTGTGGGTGTTGACACCGATCGGCGTGCAGGTGACGAGCGTCAGCAGGTCGGCCCCAGGGACCGGTTGGAGCAGGTCGGTCTCGGTGGGCAGCACGGTGGCGATCCGGTCCACCTGGTAGGTGAGGGTCTCCCCCACCACCTCGACGGTCACCACGTCACCGGCGACCAGGTCGTGGAGGTCTGTGAAGAGCCGTGACTGCGGGATCCCGCTGTGACCGGTCAAGACGCTGTTGGTGCCGGCGCCTCCGACGGGCAGGGCTGATCCTTGAAGGTGCCCGACACCACGTTCGAGCGTCTCGTCGCTCGTGCCGTGGAAGACGGGGAGCGACGCACCGATGGTCGGGATGCGGAGCCGCGCCATCGTGTCGGAGCTCCCGAGCCGCAGCTGGTCGAGGTAGCCGAGCCGTGTGCCGTCCGACGGGCTCGGGGCGTCTACCGGCTCAGCCGCTGCCGGGTCGCCGAGAGCGCCGGTCGTCTCGGGACCTCCTGACTCCTGCTCGGACTCTGGAACCGCGCCCGAGGCCGTGGCCAACCCGTACGGGTCTTCGATACGGTCGGTCGCGAGCGACCGGTTGTAGTCGTGAGCCCGGTCGAGGATCTCTGACCGTTCGCCCGCAGGCAGCGAGTCGACAGTCTCGGTGTACCCGGACACCTCCGCCGCGTGGGCCCGGTCCGAGAACCAGGTCCCCGCCGAGGGATAGAGGAGGACCGATGCGCCGGCGACGGCGAGGAGCGCGACGAGCGACCGACGGACGACCATCGCTCGGGGCGCGCGCGTCTGCGAGCGCTGGACGTCCCCCGCGCTGCGCCGGGGTGCCCGACGGGGCGCTCGATGGCTTGCTGCACGTGGTGGTCGCTTGGCCACGTCAGACCGTCCGTCCTGTCGTAGGTGAGAGGGTGCGGGGCTCGTGCCCGCGCACCCTCTCCGTGAACACTGCACGTCGCGTGCCGCTCGTCTGGTGGCGACTGCTGTCGCCTCCCGTCCGGAGGTGGCGACGTGCGCCTGCCGGCAGGAGGTGACTCCTTGCGGCTGCCGTCCGTAGGTGCCGTGAAGGGCACCTACGGGCGGCTGACGGCTACCTCGATCAGCGGTCCGAGCGCGACGAACGACGCGAACGGATACTGAGCGTGGCGGCGCCGACGAGCAGCAGGACGCCTGCGGCGATGATGGTCGTGACGCCCTGAGCACCTGTCATGGGGAGCTCGAAGCCGCCGTTCGCCTCGGTGTTCTCGATCGTGAGGTCGACGGTGGTGTCGTCGCTCGTCACCGTGAAGGCGATCGGCTCTGCCAGCAGCTCGTACCCGGACGGGGCGACGACCTCGACGAGGTAGTACTGGACCCAGTCGGCCGGGTCGTCGATCACGACGTTGTCGACGATGTTCGAGTAACCGAGCCCCGAGATCGTGAGCAGGCCATCCTGCGCGCTGGTCCACGTGCTGACGCCCCCGAGGGTGACCGGCTGGGTGCGGGTCCGAGCGTTCTCGAGGGAGGTGAAGACCTGGAACTGAGCGCCGGAGAGAACCTGGCCCTCGGAGTTCACCTTCTGCGCGGTCATCGCGCCGAACTTCGCGACTGCCGGCGGGGTGACGACAGGGTTCCCCTCGTCGATGCTGGGCTGGTTCGGGAAGATCGAGGCGATGTTCTCGATCTCGCCGGCCTCGAGGACCGTCGTCTCGATGACCACCTGGACCTGTGCGCCCTCGTTGGCTGCGAGGACGTCGAGGCCCGCTGCTGTGAAGTCGACGGTCACGGTGTTCGTCGCGACGTCGAGCACGGAGGTGTAGTGCACACCCTCGGTCAGCGTCGTGCCGTTGGTGAGGGTCGCCGTGGTGGACACGTGCTCGAGCCGAGAGTCGAGAGGATCGACGACCCTGTAGGCATCGGTCCGTCCGCCGACAGGGATGTCGCCGGTGATGGTCCACGTCACGACGTCGCCGACCTTGGTGCCAGCGTCGGTGACGGTCTTGCCCGCCGTGGTGATGACGTTCTTCGGGTAGACGTGCACGTCGTACAGCCACTCACCCGAGGTCACCGGGTCGGTGAGCGGGAGCGTGACGAGGAACGGTGCAGCGGCGCGCGCACCAGCCGGGGTGAGTGTCTCCTCGACGTAGTACAGACCGAGCGGGAGGTCGGAGAAGGTCAGCAGACCGTCGGCAGCGGTCACGCCGCTGAGACCGGGGAGGCCTGCGACCGCGGAGGCAGCCGTGTCGACCGTCAGCTCGGCGGCCGAGGACCACCCGGCGTTGGTCGTCAGGTCGATCCCGGGCACCTGGGTGACCGTGAAGCCGACCCCTTCGAGCGCGGTGAGCCCGGAGAGGGCAGACGGGTCGATCTCGGTCCCGTTCGACGTAGGCAGGCCGGTCGCGGTCTCGGGGTGCTGGAACTTGTGGATCGACAGCGACGCGACGGATTCCGGGTCGATGGTGGTTGCCGCGACGGCGGGAGAACCGCCGACGCCGACGGCAGCCAGTGCGAGTGCTGCGACGAGCGCAGATCCGCGGAAGGTGAGTGCCATGTGTGATGTGCTCCTGATGATTCTCGAGGACCATGAAGGTCCGGTGTCGTGCTGGCGCCCGGTCGTGAGACCTGGCGGAGTCTGTCGGGCTCTGCGTGTCGTCGTCAGCGCCTCCGCTTCCGGAGGGCGGTGAGGGGCAGGGGGTGGCTTCGGGGCCCGAGGACGGCTGTCGCTGCGACAGCACCTGCGAGCAGCAGGAGCCCGACCGTGACGAGGCGCCCTGCGCCCGCCGACCCGGTCTCGGGCATGTGGAAGGTGGGGACGTCGGTGACCGTGAGCCGTCCGCCCGAGGCCGCGACCTGGGGGGCGGAGGCCGGGTCGGGCAGCGTGACGGTGCCGTCTGCCGCCACGTCGAACCTCACGGCGGTCGCGAGGAGCTCGTGCCCTGGCGGGGCGACCGTCTCTCGGAGCCAGTAGGTGCCCGGCGCGATGCCCGAGATCTCGAAGGCCCCAGGGCTGTCGGCGACCGGTGACACGGGCAGAGAGTCGACGACCTCGCCGAGCGCCCCCTCCGCGTCGGCGACCACCTCGAAGGCTGCGCCGTCCAGAGCGACGAGCTCATCGTTGACCTCACCCTGCTTGAGCAGCTCGAGACGCGCTGCTGTCGTCGTCGAGGTGGAGCAGGCAGGGTCGAGCGCCGAGGATCCCGCAGCGCAGGTGGACGGCGGGGTCGAGCCCGTGGCGGTGACGGTGTTGGCGAGCTCGGTGCTCCACGCGTCGTCGTGGACCACGACGGAATAGCTGAGCGTCGCCGTGCTGCCTGCGCTGAGTGACGTCGGGCCTGCCACGACGACGGGGTCCTGCGCTGTCGGGTCTGCCAGCTGCTCTCCGGGCTCGGACCCGACCGTGTACCGGACCGAGCCAGGGACGAGGTCGGCATGGGCGAGCACGGCCGTGAGGTCGTCGGTCAGCACGACGTCTGCGACATCACCCGTCGTGCTCGTGGCCGTGACCGTGTAGGTGAGGGTGTCACCGGGTGATGGGTAGGTGGTGTCCCCCGAGCTCGTCACCGTCTTGGCGACCGACCAGTCTGCCGCACCGACGGTGGTGAGGGTCTGGGCTGTGTTGTTGGTCAGGTCGAGGTCGGAGTCCACGCCGGACACCGAGGCGTTCGTGACGATCTCCGTGCCCGGCGTCACCGGCGCCGTGCCCCGCAGGGTGATCGGGCCGAAGCTCTCCCCGGCACCGAGGACCGCACCGACTGCCGAGGGATCCCCGCCGGAGAGGTTCGCGAGCGTCGGCATCACGGCGTCCTGGCTGACCGTCCACCCCGGTGAGGCGACCGAGCACGAGAGGTCTCGGCCGTCCAGGACGCACCCGTCCGGTGCGTCGACGAGAGAGACGCCCGTCACGGCCTCCGGGACGGCGTCAGCGACGATGAAGCCATGAGAGGCCGCTGGTCCGAGATTCGTCGCTTCCAGCGTCCACTCGAAGGTCCTTCCCGGTGCGACAGCTGCGGGGGCAGACGTCGAGACGCCCAGGTCGGCCACCTCAGCACTCGTCGTGAGAGCGAGAGGTGGCTGCCCGACTGCGCCCCGAGGGATCTCGCCCGTACGGGTGTTGAGCCGACTGATCTGCACGACGTGATCCAGACTGATCGTCACGCTCGACACGAGGCCGGACACCTGGATGGCGGGATAGCCGCGCGGGGTGTCCACCCCGATGGGTTCGCAGCTGGTAGGGCTCAGCCCGGTGCCGATCCCGTCGAGGCGCACTGCTCCGTTGCTCGCGACGGCGAGATTCTGCGCAGAGCTGACGTGATCGAGCTGACGCGCCCCAGCCGCACCACCGTCCACCCTCACGACCTCGGCGTTCAGCCACGTCAGGTAGCACGCCGCGGTGGCATCCGGGGGAATGTAGATCGGGTAGAACCATCCCAGGCTGAGCCAGAGGATCGGGTCGACCGTCGGCCGATCGAAGGTCACGGTGATCTCACGTTCACCGCAGGTCTTCAGATAGCCGGCTGACGGCTGCTGTGCTGGGGGACGAGGGATCTCAGCCAGGCAGTCGACGGTCGCAGGGTTGTCGCTGCTGTTGGCACGCAGCAGGTCCTTGTAGTGGATGTAGGCCACCGGGGTGTCCAGCGCACGGACCATCTGTCCTGCTCTCTCGGCCATGACCAGATCCGATGACGGAACGGCGACCGAGACGCTCCCGACACCGCCAGGGAGCGGCGCAGACGCGGTCCTGCTGTCTGCCGAAGGCGTCCACTCCCCAGCGAAGGCCTGCCCGAGCTCACTCGCGTTGTAGGCATCAGACGACCACCCTGGGTCCGACGCGAGCTCGAGACGCTGCTCTGAGACCTCGCCGGCTGCCTGGACGCCGCCAGCTGTGAGCAGAGACGCGACGACGGACAGGGTCGCTACCGTTGCGGCCAGGACGGGTCGACCGCCACGGGTGGCCAGGGTGGTGGTGCCGCCGCTCACGGGTGCTCGGCCTCTGCGTGGTGC
>Ga0247813_10000853_pt1 | contig 24777 bp, 22 predicted proteins | sample UWRJL169409C1_FD_180719 | JGI IMG/M metagenome (GOLD analysis project Ga0247813, IMG submission 180719) | Plant litter microbial communities from Arlington Agricultural Research Station in Wisconsin, United States - UWRJ-L169-409C-1 | ecosystem: Environmental > Terrestrial > Plant litter >...
CACCGTGATCGCGACGAAAGGCGGGGTCATCGTGCGTTCCCAGGACATGCTCGCCGTCGCCAGCGGTTGGTCCGTCTCTGCCGGTTCGCTGCCGATGATACCAGCCAGCCGGCCGGGCCAGATAAAGCCGATACCGGCGATCATCACCAGCATGATCAGGGTGACGGGCCGCGTTTCAAACGGCGTTGCCGAGGCGATATAGGCAAGTGCCCAGAGGCTAAGGCCGATATTGGCCATCGACGGCACGACGGTCCAGCGGCGGATGCGGGCGGCAAGAAGGGTGGCGATCCAGGCGATGCCGAGAAAGCCGAACAGGCTCCACGGGCTTGGGCTTTCGGACGACACCAGTGCCGGGGTGATGAGCGACGCGAGCAGGCCGAGGCCGGCCAAAGCCTGTCCATGCAGGAGCGATAGGCCGACAGTGGCAAGCGACACCAAAGCCAAGAGCGCGAAAGCCGTCACCGGCCCGATGAAACCATAGACGCCGTGGGCGGCATAGCAGACGCCGAACAAAGTCACCGCCCCCGCGGCCGTCAGGATGCCGGGAATCATGGCATTCTGGAATGCGTCGGCGACCAGCGGCACGGCGCGGCGGCGGACAAATTCGCCGATCGCCATCAGCACCAGACCGAACACGGCCGCCATGAACAGGCGCACAGCCGGGCTGAGCAGTCCCGCATCGATCGAATATTTGACCATGAAAATGCCGCCGAGTGCCAGCGCGATGCCGCCGACCCAGACGGCCCAGCGCGCACCAAGGCGGCTTTCGAGGCTTTCCTTCTGGCGCGGGGCCACAGCATCGATGGTGGTCGCAGCACTCGAGCGGGCAGCGACGGGCTCGCCGCGCGAGGCCTTTTCGACCGCATCCTGGCTGGGCGGCGGGCCGCCGAAGATCGTGTCGCCCGTCTTGATATCCGCGAGGCGTTTGCGCTCAAAGGGAGGCGGCTCAATCGGTTGCGGCGCGCTTTCCAGCACCTCCCCCTGATCCGCGGCTTCAACCACCGCAGCGCCGCTTGGGGCAACAGGACGAAGTGCTTCCAACTGCGCCAGATGCTCCTTTAGCGCGGCGATCTCGGTATCCAGCCTTTCGGCTGTCTTGCGTCCGTTGAGAAGCGCTGCGAGCGCTAGACCAAAAGCAACGAAAGCAATGACTTCGAGCATGTTTTCTCCCTGGCACCGGGACCGGCGCAATGCTGCCGACCATACAGGTTTTCAACCAAAGGCCAAATCCAAGACAGCTCAGGGCAGCACTATGTTCACCGGATTATTGCCAAGCTTAACCGGCTCGTCTTGCTGCAGGCCTACCGCATCAGGTTCTCGATCGGAAAGATCGCGCAGGTTTCGGTGCCGTGGGCGAGCAGCTTGCCGTTCTTGTCCTTCAGCCAGGCTTCAGACGTTGCCAGCGTGCGGCCGCGATGGACGATCTTGCCTTCGCAGAACACCTCACCCATGCCGGGCAGTAGCGGGCGGACCAGATTGACCTTGAACTCGACGGTCGTATAGGCCTCGCCCGGCTTCAGCGTCGTCATGACCGCACAGCCAAGGGCCGAATCCATGATCGTTGCCGCCCAGCCGCCATGCACCGTACCGAGCGGATTGAGATGTTCGGCGGATGGCAGGCCTTTGAAGACGACCCTGCCCTCTTCGACTTCACTCAAGCCGAATTTCAGCGTCGCAGCCATCGGCGGTGCTGGATGAACACCTGCCAAGAGGTCGCGCATCGCTTTCAGCCCGCCATCGCGCGCGACAGCCTCAAGCGGCACCGTGCCGATGCCGGACACGGTCATTCCGGGATAGAGTTCAACGGTCATGCTTTCGGGATTCCTTATGGGGCGGCTATGGCACCTTGCGGCTTCAAGGCCTTGAGTGCGGCCTGAACGAAACCATCGCGGGCCGCCGAAAGGCCGAGACCGCGCGGTTCATAGACATGGCGATGAAGGAAAAAAGCCGTCATGCGGAAGGCGGCGGCCAGGCTGTCATAGTCGGCGGCACCGCCATCGGCCAGAAAACCGGGCAGCGCCAGCATCTTGCCGGCATAGGGCGCGCCCGCGGCGCGGCTGACGGCGCGGCCGGATTTCGGCGAGACATAGATCAGATCCTCGCGCGTGCCTGTTGCGGCGCATTCGGCTAGGTCCAGTCCGAAGCCGAGATCGTTCAGAACCGCGATCTCGAAGCGGACGAACAGTTCTCCGGCGTCGCTGGGATCGTGCAGGTTTTCAAGGATGATGTCGAGCGCTTCATAGAGATGCGGATGCGGATCGCGCTCGGGCAAAAGCCTGAGCAACGCGCCCATGGCCTGGACGCCATAGACCGAGGTTGCCGCCTCCATCAGCCGGGCGGCGCGAAGCCGGACCGGCTCCATCCTGAATTCGCCGAGATGCTCATCAAGCCGCGCCCTCCAGGTGACCTCGACCTCGTTGCCGGGCTGCAGCACCGGCTGCATCGTCCGCGACCGGCCGCCGCGCACGAGCCCGAGATGGCGGCCGCGCACGCGCGTCATCACCTCGGCGACGACGGAGGTTTCCCCGTGACGCTTGACGCCGATGATGATCGCCTGATCGCTCCATTGCATATCTTGAGTTTTACCCCTGGCGGCAGGCGAAGACAATCAGGATGGAGACCGGTTGCCGGAGGTGCCGGCAACCGGTCTCCCGATGCTGTGTGTCCTACTTCCGCTTCATGGCCTCGGCGAGTGCCGCACCAAACGCACCTTGCGACGGGGCCTGCGGTTTCTGCTGCTGGACACGGGACAAGGTCTGGCGTGCCTGTGCAGCGGCCTTCGGATCGCTCTTCATCTCGCGGCCGCCTGACTCTGCGGCACCGTCCTTGCGCATGGTGAGCGCGATGCGCTTGCGGGGGATATCGACCTCGGTGACGCGCACCTGCACGACGTCGCCGGCCTTGACCACCTCATGCGGGTCCTTGACGAAACGGTCGGCGAGCTGCGAGACGTGGACGAGCCCGTCCTGATGCACGCCGATATCGACGAAGGCGCCGAAGGCTGCAACGTTGGTGACGGTACCTTCCAGCAGCATGCCGGGCTTCAGGTCCTTGATGTCATCAACGCCATCGGCAAAGGTTGCTGTCTTGAAGCTCGGGCGCGGATCGCGGCCGGGTTTTTCCAGTTCGGCAAAGATGTCCTTGACCGTCGGCAGGCCGAAACGCTCGTCAACGAAGGTTTTTGGATCGAGCTGTTTCAGCGCGGCGCTATCGCCCATGATAGCGCGCAGGTCGCGGCCGCAGGCGGCAACGATTTTCTTGGCGACGCCATAGGCTTCCGGGTGAACCGAGGAGGCATCGAGCGGCTCCTTGCCATCGCGGATACGCAGGAAGCCGGCGCATTGCTCGAATGTGCGGGCGCCGAGACGCGGTACTTTCATCAGCTCCTTGCGGCTGGTAAAGGCGCCGGTCGCATCGCGATGGGCGACGATTGCTTCAGCCGAGGACTTTCCGAGACCGGAGACGCGGGCGAGCAGCGGTGCGGAGGCGGTGTTCAGATCGACACCGACGGCATTCACCGCATCTTCGACGACGGCTTCCAGCGAGCGGTTGAGACGGCCCTGATCGACGTCGTGCTGATACTGGCCAACGCCGATCGATTTCGGCTCGATCTTCACCAGTTCGGCAAGCGGATCCTGCAGGCGGCGGGCGATGGAGACGGCGCCGCGCAGCGACACGTCGAGGCCGGGGAATTCATCGGCAGCGGCTTGCGAAGCGGAATAGACCGATGCGCCCGCTTCCGAGACGATGACCTTGGTGGGCTTGGGGCCGGCCGGCAGTTGGGTCAGCATATCGGCGACCAGACGTTCGGTCTCGCGGCTGCCGGTGCCGTTGCCGATGGCGATCAGCTCGATCTTGTGCTTGCGCACAAGGCTGGCGAGTTCGGCCTGCGTGCCGCGAATGTCATTCTTCGGCGGGAATGGATAGACGGTGGTGGTCTCAAGCAGCTTGCCGGTGCCATCGACGATGGCCACCTTGACGCCGGTGCGGATGCCTGGGTCGAGACCCATCGTGGCGCGCGAACCGGCGGGGGCGGCAAGCAAGAGATCCTTGAGATTGCGGGCGAAAACGTGGATCGCTTCTTCTTCGGCCCGCTCGCGCAGTTCGCGCATCAGGTCGAGCGACAGCGACATGGAGAGCTTCACCCGCCAGGTCCAGCCGATCATCTCCATCAGCCACTTGTCGCCGGGCAGAGTGCCGCCGACCTTGTAGACAGCAGCGATGGTGCGCTCCACCGGCTTGACCGGCGACGTGTCGTCGAGATCGACGACGATATCGACGGAGAGAAACTCTTCGTTCCAGCCGCGCAGCATGGCGAGCGCCCGGTGTCCGGCAACGGTTGCCCACTTTTCCGAATGATCGAAATAGTCCGAAAACTTGGCGCCGGCCTCCTGCTTGCCTTCGACAACCTTGGACCGGATCTGCGCCACCTTGCGCATATGGGCGCGCAGCCTACCGAGCAGATCGGCATTTTCGCTGATGCCTTCGGCGATGATGTCGCGGGCTCCATCAAGCGCGGTTTTCACATCCGGCACATCGGCGGTGATATAGGCGCTGGCATGGTCAGCCGGGGCAACGGACCGGTCGGCAAGAATGGCTTCGGCGAGCGGACCCAAGCCCCGCTCGCGGGCGATCTCGGCCTTGGTGCGGCGCTTCGGCTTGTAGGGCAGATAGATGTCTTCCAGTTCCGCCTTGGTGGTGACGCCGGCAATCTTTGTTTCCAGCTCCGCCGTCAGCTTGTCCTGGCTGCGGATCGAATCGAGAATTGAAATCCGCCGGGCTTCGAGTTCACGCAGATAGACCAGCCGTTCGGCAAGATTGCGCAGCTGCGTGTCATCCAGTCCGCCGGTCACTTCCTTGCGGTAGCGGGCGATAAAGGGAACGGTCGCACCTTCGTCCAGAAGCTCGATGGCTGATATCGCCTGGGCGGGCGTTGCCTTGATTTCCTGGGCGATGAGGACGGCGATAGACTTTGATGGCAGGGACATGGCATTCCGTGGTTTGCGCTGATTTGGCAGGGAGCATAGATGCACATGCCATCAAGGCCAAGTGAAGGCGCTCGGCGGCAGCCGAACGTCCACAGATGGATACCGGTTCAGTGCCGGCAGATGGCTCAGAATTCCACCGGCTCCAATGGCGGGCGGGTCTTCTCGAACGCGCGCAACCTCCCTTCACGCTCGCCGATATAGTTGCGCGTATAGGGTACCGATTCCAGTTCGTGCGACAGCTGGATCTGGAAGATCGACAGCTTGTCGTAGAGGAAGGCCGTTTCCGACGATGCCAGATAGAACTCCCACATGCGGAAGAAACGCTCGTCATAGAGCCGGATCGCCTCTTCCTTGCGGGCGGTAAACCGTTCGCGCCAGGCCCGCAACGTATGGGCATAGTGCATCGGCAATATCTCGATATCGCGGATCACCAGCCGGGCCTTCTCGATCGCCGGTACCACCTCGGACAGCGCCGGCATGTAGCCGCCGGGGAAAATGTATTTCTCAATCCATGGATTGGTCGCCCACGGTTTCTCCGCCTGGCCGATCGAATGCAGCACCATCACGCCCTTGGGCGCCAGCAGGCCGGCCATCTTGGTGAAAAAATTACCGTAATTGGCCATGCCTACATGCTCGAACATGCCGACCGAAACGATGCGGTCGAACTGGCGATCAACCATCGTCCGGTAATCCTGCAGCTCGAACCGCACGCGCTCCTCCAGCCCGCGCTTTTGTGCCCGGGTGCGCGACACTTTCAGCTGTTCTTCGCTGAGCGTAATGCCGGTGACATCGACGCCGGAGGATTCGGCCAGATACATTCCCATGCCGCCCCAGCCGGAGCCGACCTCCAGCACCGACTGGCCAGCTTCCAGCAGAAGCTTGGCGGCGATATGGCGTTTCTTTGCCGTCTGCGCCTCGTCGAGGCTGATGCCGGGCGGATCGAAATAGGCGCAGGAATATTGCCAGTCCTGATCGAGGAACAGGTCGAAAAGCTTGCCGTCGAGATCATAGTGATGAGCGACATTGTGCTTGTTGCGATTGACCGGCAGGCGGCTTTTGATCTGCTGCTCGGCCACATGCAGCAGCGCCGTCGCCGTGTTGCTGATCGTTGCCGCCCTCTCCATACCGTTGGCCTTCACCATCGATAGAAGATCGAAAATATTGCCCTCGTCGATGACGATGCGGCCCTCGACATACATTTCGCCGAAACGCAGGCCCGGATCGCGCAGGATCGCCCTTTCGGCTTCCTCATCCAGCGTCCGTACGGTCACCGGAACGCCGGACCCGTCGCCGAGAATGGCGCGCTCTCCAGACGAGAGGATGAGTGTCAGATTGCCTTTTTGAACCAGCCGGCGGAAAATTCTCAGAAATGTCGTGTTCATTCTGGACCTCGACCACAGATGCAGCGCATTCTGGTGAATGGTCACGTGCCGCCGGCCTTGGCTTTGCCGGACATTCGGAAACGAGAAGAACCGCAGCTGGAGCGCCATCGGCGTCGTCCGGGAGGGCGGAATCTGGGCAATGCGCACGGAGCGGTTGCCATCCGGCTGCCGGAAAGATCGTCTGGGCGCCCCGGTCAGGGAGCTCTATCCATCAGAACATCCTCTAAAAATAATGATGTTTTACCATTCGGCAATGGCTTTGCAGGTCCCTCAAGGATTTATTTACTTAGCAAATCCTGCGGGATCAACAGTCATCACGCCCTGCCCGGTCAACCGGGCGCGATCATACGGACGATCCAGATCCAGCAGCGGACCAAGCGGCACGATCCCGGTCGGGTTGATATGGGCGATGGAGTAATAGCCGCGCTTGATATGATCGATCCGGGCCGTTTCGCGAATGCCCGGCCATTGATAGATCTCGCGCAGATAGTTCGACAGGTTCGGATAGTCCTCCAACCGCCGCAGATTGCATTTGAAGGCGCCGTGATAGGCGGCATCGAAGCGGATCAGTGTGACGAACAGGCGTATTTCGGCTTCAGTGAAATGGGTTCCAGCGATATAGCGGTTGGCGGACAGATGTGCGTCCAGCGTATCCAGCATGTCGAACAGGCTGGTGACCGCTTCCTCGTAAGCGCCTTGCGTCTTGGCAAAGCCCGCCCGGTAGACGCCGTTGTTGACCCGCTCGTAGATCGGCGCATTCCAGCGGTCGATTTCGGCGCGCAGGCTCTGCGGATAGAAATCCTGGGTATCACCCGTCAGGTGATTGAAAGCCGTGTTGAGGATGCGGATGATATCGGCGGACTCGTTGTTGACGATCCGGCCTTCCTTGCGATCCCAGAGAACGGGCACGGAAACCTTGCCGGTATAGTGGGGATCGGAGGCCGTATAGAGCTCGTGCTGATAACGGATCTTGCCGACGCGCGGACCGGCATCCTGCGGCTCAGCATAGGTCCAGCCGTTTTCGCCCAGCTCCGGCTCGGAGATCGACACCGAAATGATGTCCTGCAGACCCTTTAGATTGCGCATCATCAGCGTGCGCGACGCCCAGGGGCAGATGAAGGCGACGAACAGCTGATAGCGGCCGGCCTCGGCGGGCAGAGATGCCTGGCCATCAGGTCCCGGCTCGCCATTCGGGGTGATCCAGCTGCGAAAGCTGGTCGGCTCGCGGTGAAAGGCGCCATTCTTCATCTCGCTGGCGGCGACATCGCCGGTTTCCCATTTTCCATCAACCAGCTGCGGCATCGTCACTGTCCTCATCCAGACCCGGAAATGCCGGGCCGTCACTTCCTCTGGAATCTCATGTGCGCGGAGAAACGGCAAGACAGCGCGTCCGCGACAGACTGTTCGATGATCGGTATCGCCGGGACGGCGCAGGCAGAATGCGCTTGACGCCCGATCATTACGTCGATAAATCTCGACATATGGACGATACAAACACCGTCAATGCTTTTGCCGCCCTCGCCCAGACCACGCGTCTTGATGCCTTCCGCCTGCTCGTCACCCACGAACCCGACGGGTTGCCCGCCGGTGAAATCGCCCGGCTGCTCGGCGTTCCCCACAACACCATGTCCACCCATCTGGCGACCCTGCAGCGGGCGGACCTGATCACCGCCGAGCGGCAAAGCCGGTCCATCGTCTACCGCGCCAGCCTCGACAGCCTGCGCCAAGTGGTGACGTTCCTCCTGAAAGACTGCTGCGCCGGTCATCCCGATCTCTGTGCACCGCTGATCGCCGATCTCGCTCCCTGCTGTACGCAGAAGGAAAAAGGCCATGCCTGATAGTCTGAAAACAATTGCGACCGGCTGCCCCCATCTGGACGCCGACAGCAAAGGCCAATCGTGACCACCACCATCTATCACAACCCCGATTGCGGCACGTCCCGCAACACGCTGGCGATGATCCGCAATGCCGGGATCGAACCATCCGTGATCGACTATCTGCAAAACCCGCCAAGCCGGGATCAGCTCAAGGCGATGATCGCGGACGCGGGATTGGCCGTGCGCGCGGCGATCCGGGAAAAAAGCACGCCGTTCGACGCACTCGGCCTTGCCAATCCGTCGCTCAGCGACGATCAGCTTCTGGACGCGATGCTGGCGCATCCCATCCTGATCAACAGGCTCTTCGTGATTACGCCGGTCGGCACCCGGTTGTGCCGGCCGTCCGAGGTCGTGCTCTATATCCTGCCGGAGACCCATAAAGGTGCGTTTGCCAAGGAGGACGGCGAACAGGTGCTTGATGCCGGGGGCAAGCGTCTTGTTTGATTTGCCCGCAGCCAGCCTGGCACATCTTCGCCAGCCCGACATGGACGCATTGCGCGTGCCGTTCTCTGGCCACCCGCCCCGCATTCTCATCCTCTACGGCTCGCTCCGCACCGTTTCCTACAGCCGCCTTCTTGCCAAGGAGGCCGGCCGTTTGCTGACGCATTTCGGTGCGGAGATAAAATTCTTCAATCCGGAGGGCCTGCCCCTCCCCGACGCAGCACCAGCCAGCCATCCGAAGGTGCAGGAATTGCGGGAGCTGTCCTTGTGGTCGGAAGGTCAGGTCTGGGTGAGCCCGGAACGGCACGGCGCCATGAGCGGTATCATGAAGGCGCAGATCGACTGGATTCCGCTCTCGGTCGGGTCGGTGCGGCCGACGCAAGGGCGAACGCTGGCGATCATGCAGGTCTCGGGCGGCTCGCAGAGCTTCAACGCGCTCAACCAGATGCGCATTCTCGGCCGCTGGATGCGGATGATCACCATCCCGAACCAGTCCTCCGTCGCCAAGGCCTATCAGGAATTCGACGCCGACGGCCGCATGAAACCGTCAGCCTATTATGACCGCGTGGTCGATGTGATGGAAGAACTGATGAAGTTCACGCTGTTGACGCGCGATGTCTCAGGCCATCTCACCGACCGTTACAGCGAACGCAAGGAAGACGCGGCCAAACTGGAGCAGCGGGTCGGGCTGACGAGCATATGACAAAATAAAAGGCGCCGTTTCCAGCGCCTTGATCTTACTTCGGGAATTCCAGGCCCATTTCGCGGAAGCGCTCGGGGTCGTCGCCCCAATTTTCGCGGACCTTGACGAACAGGAACAGGTGGACCGGCTGTTCGAGGATTTCCGAGAGTTCCTTGCGCGACGCCATGGAGATCGCCTTGATGGCGTCGCCGTTCTTGCCGAGTGCGATCTTCTTCTGGCTGTCCCGCTCGACATAGATGACCTGCTCGATGCGCACCGAGCCGTCCTTGCGCTCTTCCCACTTTTCCGTCTCGACATGCGAGGAATAGGGCAGTTCCTGATGCAGGCGCAGGAATAGCTTTTCGCGGGTGATTTCCGCGGCGAGCTGGCGCATCGGCAGATCGGAAATCTGGTCTTCCGGATAATACCACGGACCTTCCGGCAGCTTCATGGCGAGATAGTCGAGCACGTCGTCGCAGCCGGAGCCGGTCAGCGCCGAGATCATGAAGGTGCGTTCGAAATCGACGAATTCGTTGGCGGCGGTCGCGAGTTTCAGCAGATCCTCGCGCTCGACCTGGTCGATCTTGTTGAGAACCAGCATCTTCGGCTGCTCGACATGCTTCAAACCCTCGAGAATGGTTTCCGCATCGCCCTTCAGGCCGCGTTCGCTGTCGATCAGCATCATGATCGCATCGGCATCCTTGGCGCCGCCCCAGGCGCTCGTGACCATGGCGCGGTCGAGACGGCGGCGCGGCTTGAAGATGCCGGGCGTGTCCATGAAGACGATCTGGGCGCGTTTGTGGATGGCGATGCCGCGCACGATGGCACGCGTCGTCTGCACCTTGTGACTGACGATCGACACCTTGGCGCCGACCAGCTTGTTGAGCAGCGTCGACTTGCCGGCATTGGTGGCGCCGATCAGGGCGACGAAACCGGACCGGGTCGGGCCCTTTTCGGTTTCTACTGCGGTTGGTTCTGTTTCGCTCATGATGTCCGTAATTTCCGATTGGGCGACCGGGCGCCGCTGCGGCGCGCAAGATCGCAATTGTCTGTCAAAGGATTGCCTGATCTTTCGGGAGGAACCGTGCCTCCGGACAGATCAGGCCGTCGTCGCTTTCTTCCAGACGCCTTCGCGTTCCAGAATCTTCGTGGCGGCCACCTGCTCGGCAGCGCGCTTGGACCGGTCGATGCCCGTTTCCGGACCGATACCGGGTATATCGACCGTCACCGTGAAGCGCGGGTCGTGATCCGGGCCGGAGCGGTCGTCGATACGGTAGCTTGGCGTCACGCCGAATTTGGCGTGGGCCCATTCCTGCAGTTCGGTCTTGGCATCGCGCCGCGCGCCATCGACCCGGCTTGCCCGCGACAACCAGTGGCGCTCAATGAAGCCACGCGCTGCTTCCAGGCCGCCGTCGAGATAGATCGCCGCGATCAGCGACTCTACCACATCGGCGCGCACATTGAGCATCGATTTTCCGGTGAGCTTCTTCACGTCCGCCCCGGTGCGAATGAACAGATGCAGCGACAGCGTATCGGCGACGAGCGCGCAGCTGTCGGCGCTGACAAGCTGGTTCAGGCGAACGGAAAGCTCGCCCTCGTCGGCATCCTTGAAGGTATCGAACAAAAGTTCGGCGACGCAGAGGCCCAGCACGCGGTCGCCCAGGAACTCCAGCCGCTCATAGTTGGAACCCTTGGCGTTACGGGCGCTGGCATGGGTCAGCGCCCGGTCGAGCCATTCCTTCTGGACAAAGCTGTAGCCGATCGCGGTCTCAAGCCGCTGCCGGTCGTCGGTGTTCAGCGAACGGCCCTTGCTCATTCGACGCTCTTGAAGAGGCGATCGTAACGCAGGTTGGTCGGCCATTTCCAGATTTCGCGGAACGATGTGTCGTTGCCGAGCGAGAAGAAAATCATCGACGCACGGCCGACAAGGTTCTGTGCCGGGACGAAGCCGACGTCGAAACGGCTGTCTGCCGAATTGTCGCGGTTGTCGCCCATCATGAAATAATGGCCTTCGGGAACGATGAACTCGCGGGTGTTGTCGCCGCGCGAATCTGGAAACTGGTCGAGCGTGTCGAAATTGACGCCGTTGTCGAGCGTCTCGCGGAAAACCGGCACGTCGGCGCCGGTGTCATACTGGTCGTCGGCCCGGAACATGCCGTCCGGAACGCGCTGAACGGCCTTGTCGTTGACGTAGAGGATGCTGTCGCGGACCTGGACTTTGTCGCCCGGCAGGCCGATCAGGCGCTTGATGTAGTCGATGTCCGGGTTCGGCGGGAAGCGGAACACCACGACATCGCCGCGCTTGGGTTCGCTGGCGAAGATGCGGCCTTCGAACAGGTCGGGCGAGAACGGCAGGGAATATTTCGAATAGCCATAGGCGAATTTGTTGACGAAGATATAGTCGCCGACCAGGAGCGTCGGCATCATCGAGCCGGACGGGATGGTGAAGGGCTGGAAGAACACCGTGCGGATCACCACGGCGAGCAGCAGCGCCTGAATGATGACCTTGACGTTCTCCCAAAGGCCGCCAGCCTGCTTCTTATCGATGTTTTCTGCCACGCCACTTGTTCCTTGATCTGATCACCACACGCGCTTGAAAGCCGGGTGGATCTATTCGCTGCGGTTCCGTATCCCGATGGGTCATCCGATCGGTGGCTGCCTGACGCATATCGTGCGCGGCGCCGTCCTTTCAAATGAACGCAAGCCCGATTGTACGGTCCGTTTCATTTGGACATGCTCTAAACGCTTCCTCAATCTTGAGCAACGGGCAGCGCCTCAATTATGACGAAGGCCTGCGCCAGAGGGAAATCATCGGTAATGGTCAGATGAATGACGCCGCGATGGCCGGCCGGCAGCATTTCGGCAAGCCGCTCGGCAGCGCCGCCGGTTAGCTGCATGGTCGGCTTGCCGCCCGGCAGATTGACGACACCCATATCCTTCCAGAACACGCCCTGCGCCAATCCAGTGCCGAGAGCCTTAGAACAGGCCTCCTTGGCGGCGAACCGCTTGGCATAGGATTCGGCGCGGTTCTTGCGGCCTTCCGATTTGCGGATCTCGATATCGGTGAAACAGCGATGGCTGAAACGTTCGCCGAAACGCTCCAGCGAACTGGCGATACGCCGGATGTCGATCAGGTCACTGCCGATGCCGATAATCATCGAGATGAAAATACCTTAGTGGGAATACAACAAGAGCAAACAGTCCGCCCTCTGCCAAGTTAAAAATATGTCAGAAATCAAACATCATCGGCCCAGGCGACTGCACGTGCCTGCATCTTGTTTTGGCGGCGGGTATGCCGGCGAGACTGGAACAGCTTGGCCGCATAGAAAGCCCCCACATAGAAAACAACGGCACTGACGGCTGCAAGCGGCACCGAGCCGACCAGCATCGGCTTGAGCACAGGCCCCCACAGATGGGAAATTTCGAGATGCCGCAGCATGTGGAGAATGTCCTGACCGGCCATGGCGCCGTTACCTTCTGTCCCCAGCATGATCAGGCCGACTTCATAGGTGGCGGCAAGAATGAACGGGATGGTCAGTGGATTGGCGAGCGCCGTCGATATGCCGGCCGCAATCATGTTTCCGGACAAAAGGTAGGCAAAGGCCAGCGCGATGAGAATATGAAACCCGACAAACGGGGTTGCCGATGAAGCAGCACCGGCAGCAACGCCGATGGCTATGGAGTGCGGCGACGACGAAATCCTCAGCACGCGCATTGCCAAATACCGCGGCCCGCGCGAAAAACCCTTTCGCGGCCACAGGAACTCACGGAGCTTGCCCGACCAGGTCGCCGGCTTCTTGCGTCTGAACAACATAATGCTCTGATAGACGATGCGGATATGGCTGTTCAATGGCGCCGGTGCGAAAATCAGCATTTCCGGCGGCAGAAGCGCAGATAGTCCGGAGATGGGGCAAACATTGCCGGCGCGTCTACGGTGTTGCGCATCATGCGCATCGAGAGCATCCGGTATACGCTGCTTGCATAGGTCCCGGCAGCCTGTCGATGCAGGCAGCCGGACAGGACGATAGCTTAGAACGAGTTGCGGAACAGGCCGCGGTCGATCTGACGCTGACGGTATTCCAGGTCGATCCGGTCGAGCGAACCATTGAGATAGTTCAGTTCGCGGTCTTCGACAGACGGGGCGCGCAGGGCGTTGGTGATTTTCTTCAGTTGCTTAAACATGGTAAACCTTCTTTCGTTTACCTCCCGACGCTGAAGATAGTGGACCTGGCCTCTGTTCACCAGAGCTACAAAGAGGCGGCAGCCATGCGCTTGATGCATGACCTGCACTTTTTCGCCTCATAGAATGCACAATCAAAGTGCAATTGCCGCCAAGCCATGCGGAACTGCCGTCAATCACGGCGAAATATAGACACGACCGTCCGCCAGTTGCCGATCAGACGGACGAGCCTTGGGGCTGGCCGTCGATTTCGATCGGATGCGGAGAGAAAAAAGCAATGCCGAGAAGGCGGCATTACTCAAAGACGCGCTTTACCGTCGAAACGCTCGGCAGGTCGCGGATCTGGGTGATGAGGTGGTTGAGCTGACGAAGGTCCCAGACCTCGATATCCAGCTGGAATTCGCTGAAATCGGCAGCCACCTGTCCCATCGACAGGGTGCGGATATTGATGTCGCTGGTGGCGACCGCCTGAGCAATCTCGGCCAGCGTTCCCGGTTCGTTGAGCGCGTTGATCTGGATGCGCGCCATGAACCGGGTGTTGTTGGCTTCGTCGAGATCCCAGCGCACGTCGATCCAGCGCTCGGATTCCTCGTCGAACCTCTGCAGGCTCGGAGACTGGATCGGATAGATGGTGATCCCCTTGTCCTTCTCCATGATCCCGACGATACGGTCGCCAGGAACCGCCCCGGACGCGCTGAAATGCACCTCGGCATTGCCGGAAAGCCCGCGGATCGGCAGAGCCTCCGGCCCCTCGCCGTCCAGCACATCGAACATGTCCTTCGGGCGTCCCGGCAGCTTGAAGACCATGCCGGCGGCACTGCGCATGTTGAACCAGCCATCATCACTGGGCTTGACCGTGACACGCTCGTCCTGGTGATCGGGATAGACGGCGCGCAGGACATCGAGCGACGACAGCTCTCCACGCCCGACTGCAGCGATGGCGTCTTCGATTTCCTTATGACCGAGACGGTGCAGGACAGGCTTCATCCCCTCGCGGGTAAACTGCTTGCCGGCCCGCTCGAATGTGCGCTCAAGGATGCGGTAACCGAGGCCGGAATACTGTTTACGCACAGCTGCACGCGTGGCGCGGCGGATGGCCGCGCGGGCCTTGCCGGTCACGACGATCTCTTCCCAGGCCGGCGGCGGCACCTGGATGCCGGAGCGGACGATCTCGACCTCGTCGCCATTGTTCAGCCGTGTGACCAGCGGCATGATCCGCCCGTTGATCTTGGCGCCGACGCAGGTATCGCCGATATTGGTGTGAACCGCATAGGCAAAATCGATCGGTGTGGCGCCGCGCGGCAGCGCGATCAGCTGGCCCTTCGGCGTGAAGCAGAAGACCTGATCCTGGAACAGTTCAAGCTTGGTGTGCTCAAGGAACTCTTCCGGATTATCCCCTTCGGCAAGCGACTCGATCGTCCGGCGCAGCCAGGAATAGGCGTTCGACTTCGGCGACAGCTTGACCTCGCCGACCGGCTCGACGCTATCCTTGTAGAGCGTATGGGCGGCGATGCCGTATTCGGCGATCTCGTGCATCAGGCGGGTGCGGATCTGCAGCTCGATACGCTGGCGCGACGGGCCGACGATGGTCGTATGGATCGACTGGTAGTCGTTCTGCTTCGGTGTCGAGATATAATCCTTGAACCGGCCCGGAACGACGCGCCAGCGGGTGTGGACAATCCCGAGTGCCCGGTAGCAATCCGGAATATCGGCGACGATGATGCGAAAGCCCCAGACATCCGAAAGCTGCTCGAAGGACAGCGACTTCGACTGCATCTTCTTGAAAACGGAATAGGGCTTTTTCTGCCGCCCCTTGACCAGCGTGCCCGTCAGGCCCCTGGCCTGAAGCAGCTCGTCCAGCTCGGCCTCGATCTTCTTGATCAGGCCTTCATTGCGGGTCGAAAGCTCCTCAAGGCGCCGGGTGACCGTCTGGAAGGCTTCCGGGTTGATATGGCGGAAGGCGAGGTTTTCAAGTTCCTCGCGCATATCCTGCATGCCCATGCGGCCGGCAAGCGGCGCATAGATATCCATCGTCTCTTCAGAAATCCGGGCGCGCTTTTCCGCCGACATATGGTCCAGGGTGCGCATATTGTGCAGACGGTCGGCAAGCTTGACGAGCAGGACGCGCACATCGTCGGAAATCGCCAAGAGCAGCTTGCGCAGGTTTTCCGCCTGCTTGGCCTTCTTGGTGACGAGATCGAGCTTCTTGATCTTGGTGAGCCCTTCGACCAGCGCGCCGATGTCTTCGCCAAAAAGGTCATCGATTTCCGCACGCGTCGCCGTCGTATCCTCGATCGTGTCGTGCAGAAGGGCGACCGCGATGGTCGATTCATCGAGATGCATCTCGGTGAGGATGGCGGCAACTTCGAGAGGATGGGAGATGTAGGGATCGCCGCTAGCCCGCTTCTGCTGGCCATGTTTTTGCATGGCGTAAACATAGGCCTTGTTGAGGAGCGCTTCGTTTACATCGGGCTTGTATTTTTGAACGCGCTCAACGAGCTCGTATTGACGCATCATCCGCTAGGGACTCCAGGAGAGGTCCGGAAAACAAAAAGTGCGCCAATCATAGGAGTGGCGCACTGCTTTGCAAATACCGGTGTCACGCGAATTCGGAACGAAAACGCGGCATTGCGTCAGAGCGTCGCGCCCGGCCAATAGGCCGGACACTGCATTTTGGCTCAATAATCGTCGCTTTTTTCCGGCGGAACAAGGCCTTCGATACCGGCCAACAGTTCTTCTTCCGACATGCGATCGAAGGTCACGACCTCAGGCTGATCGTCTTCGCCCGACTGGTCGGCAAAGACGGAGGCAGCGTCGCCGCTGATCATCGAAGCCGGATCGGGCTCGGGCTCATCAACTTCGACATGCTTCTGCAGCGAGTGGATCAGGTCTTCCTTGAGGTCGCCCGGCGACAGTGTCTCATCGGCGATTTCGCGCAGCGCCACGACAGGGTTCTTGTCGTTATCGCGATCGATAGTGATCGCAGCGCCCTGCGAGATCAGGCGGGCGCGATGGCTTGCGAGAAGCACAAGCTCGAAACGGTTATCGACTTTGTCGATGCAATCTTCAACGGTGACGCGGGCCATTGCCTGTCCTTTGGATCTCAAGAGCGAAGCTTCGGTCGCGGATGCCGTGAGGCCGCCCGCCGCTGCGCCGATTAACAACACCGGAACCCGTCCAGCCGTCGGCTGACGGTATGCGCGGCTCCGATTTCAGGAATTAACCTGCCCGATACAATCAAACCCACACAAATTCAAGTTTTTCCTGCATCAAGGAACAAGTTATCCGGCAATCGCGCTGGCGCAGAGACCCGTAAATAAAATAGCGCAGGGCTGCTTCATCAAAATGATAGGCTTTGACATCCGCGCGAATGATGATTGAATATCGTAATATTGCCGCCATTCCGGGGAGAGAGGCTATTGGCAGAATCGGGATAGCCCCACGACCCTCGGAAAAAAATGCTAAAAAAGACTGGATATTTCGCATTTTCAGCAAAAAACTGCGAGAAATAGCTATTTCAACTGGAATTTTCTTGGACTACAGCGAAAGCAGGTCCAGAAAGCTGGAATATGATGAAATCTTAATGTATTCGAGCTGTTCTGCCATTGATGACATCTCCTCCCGGTTCCGCACGGTCAGGTTGAAAATCAAAAAAAACATTGAGACAACAAAAAGGAAATACGATGTTCGACCCACGCGAAAAAATCGCGCTCTTTATCGACGGGGCCAACCTCTATGCCGCATCGAAAAGCCTTGGTTTCGACATTGATTATCGCAAGCTTCTCAAGGCTTTCCAGAAGCGGGGCTATCTACTGCGCGCCTATTACTACACGGCGCTGATTGAAGATCAGGAATATTCTTCCATTCGGCCTTTGATCGACTGGCTAGACTATAACGGTTACAAGGTTGTGACAAAGCCGGCCAAGGAATTCACCGATTCTCTCGGCCGCCGCAAGATCAAGGGCAATATGGACATCGAACTGGCTATCGATGCGATGGAGCAATCCGAGACCGTCGATCATCTGGTGATCTTTTCCGGCGACGGCGATTTCACCACGCTGGTGGAAGCGTTGCAGCGCAAGGGGCGCAAGGTGTCCGTGGTTTCGACAATGTCGACCCAGCCCCCCATGATTGCCGACGATCTGCGGCGCCAGGCAGATCACTTCATCGAGTTGGTCAGCCTCAAGGCCGAGGTCGGCCGCGACCCCTCGGAACGCCCGGTCCGGGTGACAGAGCCGGTCAACGACGAATTCCACGACTGAACAGAAAGAAGGACCGGCTGATTGTCAGCTGGTCCTTTTTCTTTAAGGTCGGCTTTCAAGCTCAGTGATCCTTGAGAAGCCTGCTCTTCTGCCGGTTCCAATCGCGTTCCTTTTCGGTCTCGCGCTTGTCGTGAAGTTTTTTACCCTTGCCAAGCGCCAGTTCGAGCTTAGCCCTGCCCTGGTCGTTGAAGTAAATTTTCAACGGAATGAGCGTCATGCCATCGCGATTGATCGCGCTCTGAAGCCGGCCGGCCTCACGTTTCGACAGGAGCAGCTTGCGACGGCGGCGCGGCTCGTGGTTGAAGCGGTTGGCCTGCAGATATTCCGGCAGGTAGGAATTGATCAACCACATCTCGCCGCCCTCATCGGTGGCGTAGGATTCGGCGATATTGGCTTTGCCTTCGCGCAGCGACTTGACCTCGGTGCCGGTCAGAACCAGACCGGCCTCGTAGGTATCCATGATCTCGTAATTGTAGCGGGCCTTGCGGTTCTCCGCGACAATCTTCTTGACCACTCGCTGGCTGCCTTTGGGTGCCATCAGTTCATCAATCCCGCATGACGAAGTGCTGCATCGATCGCGGCCTCCGTTGCCGGCTCAAGCGTCGACAGCAGCGGCGAACGCACGGTGCGGCTCATCTGGCGCAGGCGGTTGAGCGCATATTTGGCACCGCACAGGCCCGGCTCCATGAAGATCGCCTTGTGCAACGGCATCAGCTTGTCCTGATAATCGAGCGCCTTTGCATAATCGCCGGCAAGCGTCGCTTCCTGGAATTCGGCACAGAGGCGCGGCGCCACATTGGCGGTGACCGAGATGCAGCCGACGCCGCCATGCGCGTTGAAGCCAAGTGCCGTTGCATCCTCGCCCGAAAGCTGGACGAAGCCTGCGCCGCAGGACAAGCGCTGCTCGGAGACGCGTTCGATCTTGCCGGTCGCATCCTTGACGCCAATGATCGACGGATAAGCCTTGTGCAGGGCTGCCATCGTCTCGACACTCATATCCACGACCGAGCGGCCGGGAATGTTGTAGATGACGATCGGCAGCTTCACGCTTTCGGCAATCGCTGCAAAATGGGCGAAAAGCCCCTTCTGGGTCGGCTTGTTGTAATAGGGCGTCACCACCAGAACGGCGTCCGCGCCGGCTTTTTCAGCGTGTTGCGCCAGTTCGACAGCCTCTGTCGTGTTGTTGGAGCCGGCCCCTGCGATCACCGGCACGCGCTTTGCTGCAGTCTCGATGCAGAGTTCCACCACGCGTTTATGCTCGGCATGCGACAGGGTCGGCGATTCACCGGTGGTGCCGACCGGCACCAGACCGTGACTGCCTTCGCTGATCTGCCATTCGACATGCGCGGCAAAACTATCCGTATCCACAGCGCCGGACGCGGTGAACGGGGTGACGAGTGCGGGAATGGATCCCTTGAACATGCACGACTCCTGACGGCCGGGGAGCTTGAAAACCAACCCACGCTTTAGCCGCATTTCATGGTTAGAAAACTGGCGCACCATAATCATGTGAGGTGCCTGCGGCAAGCACTCTATAACGCCATTCATCGCCGGTTTCAGTCTATTACCCCAGCGCAGATGGTGTTTTTATGCTTTTCCGGGTGAAACTGTCTCTGGCGCGGGGGCGCCGATATTTATGGGATTGAATGGAAACGGGTAATCTTTCGTTAACAATTGCATCGCCAAATGAGAGACAAGCCCAAACGAGAGACAGACACTGGGAAGCGTGGGGTACTTGATGCGTGGAGTTAAGTCTCTCCGGATGATTGCGATGCTGAGTGCGTCGGCAGTGCTTGTTTCGGCGTTTACCGTTGGCGCACAGGATGATCAGGTTCCGCTGCCGCGGGTGAAGCCAGAGATACTGGTGAAAACCAGCCGAGCGCCCTCCCCCGAAGTCACCGGCTCCATCATCTCCGCGACAGCCTCTATCCCGGTCAACTCCAACCTGAAAGCCGGACTGGACGCTCTTTCCAACAAGGATGCCGGGAAAGCCATCGTCGCGCGCAATGCAATGGCCAGGGGTACGCTGGACCGTCATATTCTCAGCTGGGCGATTGCCACATCGGGGCAGAAAGGCGTGCCTTCCTACGAGATCGCTGCCGCGCAACAGGAACTGAAGGGATGGCCGGGGCTTGGCGCGTTGCGCGCCAATTCCGAACGCGCCCTTTACCGCGAAAATCCGCCCGTTGCCGACATTCTTTCGGCCTTTGGAACGACGCGGCCAGAAACAGCCGACGGGACCATCATCCTGGCGCGGGCTTTGCAAGACACCGGAAACAACAGCGCGGCATCGAAATTGCTGCGGGATCTCTGGTCGAAGGACGCTCTCGACAAGGAAAACGAGACCAAGATCCTTGCGGAATTTCCAACCCTTCTGACGACGGCCGACCACCGGCAGCGGATGCAGATGTTGCTCTATCGCGGCCGTCTCGACCAGGCTGCCCGGTTCAGCGATCTCGGCAAGGCGCAATCGCTTTATCGCGCGTGGATCGCAGTGGCCAAGAAGGCTGACAATGCACAAGCGCTGATCGCTGCCGTCGATCGCTCCTGGTCAAAAGAGCCGGCCTATCTGTTCATCCGGGTCGAATATCTGCGCAAGCAGGAGAAGTACGAGGAGGCAGCCAAGCTTCTGGCCGGCCTTCCGAAAGACAAGGATGCTCTCGTCAACCCGGGTGAATGGTGGGTCGAGCAAAGGATCATCAGCCGGGGTCTGCTGGACCAGGGCAAGTTCAAGGCGGCTTATGCGATCGCGGCAAACAATTCCGCGGTCAGCCCGGCAGACATCGTCGATGCGGAATTCCATGCCGGCTGGTATGCGTTGCGCGGGCTCAAGGATGCACCGGCTGCGGCACAGCATTTTCAGCGTATCCTCAAGGCCTCCAACCGGCCGATTTCGGTTTCGCGTGCATGGTACTGGATGGGGCGTGCTGCCGAAGCCGGCGCTCCCGGCGACGCAAAGGAGTATTTTGCCAAGGCAGCCACCCTTCCCGGCACATTCTACGGGCAACTTGCGGCAGCCCGGCTTGGCCGCACGGGGTTGAACGTTACCTATCCGTCGCCGACGGCCGACGATCGTGCGCGGTTTGAAGGCCGCGAGGCGGTACAGGCTATTGCGCGGCTGGAAGAGGCAGGGCACGGCTGGCGGGCCGATAATCTCTATCGGGCGCTGGCCGAGGAAATGACCAGCCCAGGCGAGCTCGCCATTCTTTCGGCCCGCGCGGAAAAGACCGGAGGGCACCAGCTGTCGCTGCAGATCGGCAAGCTCGCCTTCGGCCGCGGCATTGATGTTGCAGCGCTTGCCTTTCCAATCGGTGTCATTCCAGCAAATGCCAATATCAGCGGTTCGGGAAAAGCGCTTGCCTATGCGATCGCGCGCCAGGAAAGCGCCTTCAATCCGGCGGCGATCTCGCCCGCGAATGCACGGGGACTGCTGCAGATCCTGCCCGGCACGGCAAAGGGCGTGGCCGGACGGCACGGCCTTGCCTATTCCCAGGAACGGCTGACGACGGACACCGCTTACAACGCCACACTGGGAGCGCATTATCTCGGCGAACAGATCGACGATTTCGGCGGTTCCTATATCCTCACTTTTATCGCCTATAATGCCGGACCGCGCCGCGTGCCGGACTGGATCAACCGTTACGGCGACCCACGCGGCAAGTCGATCGATGATGTTGTCGACTGGATCGAGCGCATTCCCTTTGCCGAGACGCGCAACTATGTACAGCGGGTGATGGAGAATTATCAGGTTTATAAGTCCAGGCTCGGACAAACAGCTGATATCGTTCATGATCTTCGTATTGGCCGCTGAGTTTGTGCGTATCTGCCGAAGCGCTCTAACCAGCGCCTGAAAGCACAAAGTCCGGCCGCCCCTCTTTCGGCATCGCCGCGATACGCTATGATTCTCTTGTCTTCACAGGAAGGGAGAGAACGTGACGCCCCTCATCAATACCAGCTTTCAGGAACGCCGGTTTACAGCCAGCGACGGCTTGCAGCTTTATGCCCGTGACTATGGTTACGACAATCCGCAGGCACAGCATTCGCTACCGGTCATCTGCCTGCCGGGGCTCAGCCGCAACAGCCGGGACTTTCACCTCTTGGCGTTGCGGCTCGCAGCGCACGCCGAACGGCCGCGCCGCGTGATTGCTGTCGATTATCGCGGCAGGGGCTTTTCCGCTTGGGATCCAGACAAAAGCCATTATCAGCTGCCGGTTGAGGCCGCAGACGTCCTGACCGCATGCGAGGTGCTCGACATTTCGCGCGCGATCTTCATCGGCACCTCGCGTGGCGGCCTGATCCTGCATCTGCTCGCGGCCATGCGCCCGGCACTGCTCGGCGGCGTGGTGCTCAATGACATCGGGCCGGTCATCGACATTACCGGCCTGCTGCTGATCCGGCAGTATCTGCAGGCACACGGGACGTTCCACGCATGGGACGAAGCCGTCGAAAGCCTGCAAAGGGTGCACGGTGCGGCGTTTCCGGCACTTGATCCGGCAGACTGGAAAGACATGGCAGAGGCGATTTTCCGGAAAAAAGATGGCGTGATAACAGCCGATTTCGATCCGGCGCTGATCGAGCCACTCCAGAGCCTCAACGCGGACACGCCAATACCCGATCTTTGGGCGCTATACGAGGGTTTCAAAGCGGTCCCCTTGATGACAATCCGGGGGGAGAACTCAACCATTCTCTCAAAGGCAACCGTCGCCGACATGGCTGAGCGGCATCCCGGTATGAAATCCGTAACAGCCGGAGGTCAGGGCCACGCCCCGTTGCTCCATCGCGCCGACCTGCTTTCAGAGATCACCGCTTTCATCAACGCAATTGGATAAGCGCCCTCGCCTGCGCGGTCACAGCAAAGGGCAGAAAACGCATAAAACGGAAAAAGCCCGGTCTTTCGACCGGGCTTTCCATCACTGACACGAAGCCAGAGATTAGAAGTCGCGCTGCAGACGGATGAAACCAGTGGTTTCGTCGCCACCGACAGTCTTCGTTGTACCGTCGAAACGGGTGAACGAGCCGTCGTCAACATCCTGGTACTGAACAGTAGCAAGAGCCTTCAGGCCGTCTGTGATCTGGTAGCCAGCCGTCAGGCCAACACGCCAGGCGTCAACACCGTTGTAGAAGCCGAAGTCGCCGAAGTACTGAGCTGCCGGAGTGATGGTCAGCTTGTCGGTTGCCTTGAATTCATACGATGCAGCAACGGTCCACTCGGATTCGTTGTAGTAAGCGTTCGGGTCAGAAGCCCAAACACCAGCCAGGCTGAATGTGCCCGGACCAACTTCAGCCGACAGGATACCACGGATGGCGCCATCTTCACGTTCTGTGTCGTAACCGCCGAGCAGGGTAGCTGTTACGCCACCGACCGAGCCGGACAGCATGGCAGCAACGCCAACGCCGTTGTCATGACGACCGAAGCTGTTCGGTGCACCGGCACCGCTCAGACCGTCGAAGGGGCTAGCAGGATCGTCTACAGTGTAGTCAGCACCACCGAGACCTTCGAGTTCGTCAACCGAGATACCGGCCTTGAATGCGCCGCCATCGTAGGTGTACGAGATCGAGTTGAACAGGGTGTTGGTTGCGAGAGCATCGGTTTCGCCGGCGATGCCGTCGTCCCACCAGCTGTAGTAGTAGCCGAACTTGAAGCCAGCGATCGCGAACGAAGCCGTATCAAGGAACGTGTTGTTGCCGTTGTCGTTCTCACCACCAGCTGTATCAGCATTGGTCTGCAGAACGATCGTGCTTTCGAGCGTGCCAAGTTCAGTGTCGTTCTTGGCGTCGAACTGCAGCTGGCCACGTGTGAAGGTATCCCAATCGGACGTGCCCGACTTGTCACGGCCGAAGCCGGTCTGGAAACGGACGTAGCCGCCGATCTTCAGGCAGGTTTCCGTGCCCGGGATGTAGAAGTAGCCAGTGCCGAAAGCGTCGCAAACGCGAACGTATTCCATTGGTTTCGGCTCAGCAGCAACGATTGCGTCAGCTGCCTGGGCGCCGGATACTGCTGCGAGAGCTGCAGCGGAGCCGAGAAGAAGGCTCTTGATGTTCATTTCTGACCTCCAGTCAGAAATACCTCACCAGGCGCGTTTGACCTCCCCTTCACAACCCCGACCAGTTGCGGGAAGGCCAACCGCTAAGAGAACCTGTGCCCTTATTTGTGACGCTCCAGAATCGGCACGCATACATCGAGATCATACGGAGCGAGATGTGCATATCGCATGGTAACGTGAAGCGTTTGGTGACCAAGCCACACCTGTACGCGGCGGATGCCGATGCCACCTCTCACAAGCCTTGAAGCACACGTGTGACGGAGCACGTGGGGAACAACATCGCTGTCGGTTGATAGCCCCACGTCTTGCTTGGCCTGGTTCCACACCGCGCGGAATTGTTGCTGATCGATGGAAACGAAAGGTCCGTTCTGTCCGGCTTGGCGGGCAACCGCTGCGACAGCACGCGACGTAAGAGGGACTGACCGGCTCTTTCCGGATTTCGTCACCCAGAACGTCACGCGATTTTCGGTAATGTCTGTCCACCTTAAATTGATGGCCTCTCCCAGACGTGCGCCGGTATCAACGAGAAAGACACAAAAGCGATGATAGAGTTCTGAATGGCCCTCGATCGCAGCAAAGAGCCGATCTTCCTCGTCATATTCAAGGAAACGAATGCGGCCAGCTTTCTCTTTCTGGCGCCGGAATTCGGGTAAACTGTGCACCTCTCCCATTTTGAACGCCTTCCGCAACAGCTTGCTCAGTGCCGCCATCTTTCTATTGATGGTTGCGTTGCTGTTGCCGCGTTTGCGGAGAGAGGCGATCAGGCCATCGAGCATTTCGTCAGTGAATACCGAGAACTCAGGCGTAATCAGCAGAGTGTGGAGTTCATATATAAAGGCCGTCACATTGTATTTGTGCGAACCTGGCTCCCAGAGCAGATCTCCATAGCGCTCAAAGAGCAGCTTGAGAGATACGCTTTCC
>Ga0247813_10000854_pt1 | contig 24769 bp, 13 predicted proteins | sample UWRJL169409C1_FD_180719 | JGI IMG/M metagenome (GOLD analysis project Ga0247813, IMG submission 180719) | Plant litter microbial communities from Arlington Agricultural Research Station in Wisconsin, United States - UWRJ-L169-409C-1 | ecosystem: Environmental > Terrestrial > Plant litter >...
TGAAGGAAACTTTTAAAGCGATTGATTGACCTTTTAAAGACACATAGTCACCACCTGATTTACTGAAGTAAAGTGGAAAACGTAAGTCATTAGCCTGGTTATACATACCCAATAAGTGTTCTGAGATAAAAGAGGAGCCACTAACTGTAGGGTTATTTGTTCTTTCCAGGTTCATTACACTTTCTTTCGAAAGATAGTTAGCAGGAATTATTGCCCCAGCTGTATTTAAGTCTTCCAAAGTGCTGTTCAATGCCAATGCCTGCTGTGCCGCAGCCAGTGAACTTGCCCATTCTCCCCTGTACTCATAAACTCTTGCAGCAAATGCCAATGCAGCTACTTTTGTGAACCGGTAATTTTTACCTGCTTCAAAAGTTGTTACGTTCAGGAATTTCTGTCCCTCTGCAATGTCAGCTAATACTTGTGTATAAACCTCTTCTATGGTTGAAAGTGTATAATTTTGTTCCAAATCAAGTTTCAGCGATAAAGCGATACCACGATCAGTTGAAGCAGTTGCTTTGTTATATGGTTTAGCATACAGGTTCAATAATTCAAAGTGGCTGTAGGCACGAAGTAAATAAGCCTCCCCTTTCATCTGATCTGTCTCTGCATTTTTACCTGCTATACTTTCTACATTTGCAATAACTTCGTTTGCATAGAAAATAGTTTTATAAAAGGTATTGTACTGAAATTCCTGAGTTACAGCATCAGGGCTGCTATCGTTCCATCTGGCAATATCGCGAAGGCTAGAATAATCAAAACTATATTCATCAAGAAACAGCTCATCTGTACGTAAAGCAAGGTATGACTTGTGCTGTGGAAAACCATTGTAGGCGGAAGTAAGCAAAGCCCTGTAATCCTCTACTGTTTTAGGAATTACTCTTCCTACCGGTTCTATATCTAAATATTTTTTACAGCTGCCCAATGTTAGCAAAACCAACAATACAGCGGATAATTGTATAATCTTTTTCATTTGAATAATTATTAAAATGTTGCGTTTAGACCAAAAGAAATACTTCTTGTAATCGGCTGCGCGTAAATATTACCATAAGTTTCCGGATCAAAGTATCCCTTATAGTCGCCACTTAATACGAAAAGATTTCTTCCTTCAACACTGAATCTTAGCGTATTTGCTTTGATCTTTTTAGCAATACCTGAAGGTAATGTATAACCTAAACGTACACTGTTAATACGTACATAACTTATTTTCTTTGCAAAAATATCCAGATTCTGATAAGAACGTGCGGGATCATTATCGCTTAAAAAATTAAAAGCCATCCATCTGCTACCATCACCAGTTTCCCTGCCAATAATCTGAGGCAATGTTGAGCCCGTATTTTCAGGTGTCCATGCATCCAAAATATCTCTTGAATAATTCTGACCGCGATCTACTGTTGCTGGCCCGTATACAGGTGCACTGGTTACCATCTGATCAAGGTTAAAAATCGCTGTGATAGCCAGATCAATATTTTTATAACGGAAACGGTTTGTCAGACCACCTGTATATTTGGGATCCTTATCACCCGCATAAGTATATAAATCCCTAAATTCTGCTGCAGTAAGCGCACTTTGTGAGGCCTCTCCAGGAAATAAATCTGCATATGGATCATATAACTTGTAGAAATCTTCATAAGACACTGTTTTACCATCCTTGACAAACTGAGGAATACCATCTTTATCTAACCCTGCCGTTTTAAGCACAAACAATGCATTTACCGGATAGCCTGCTCTTGAAGGAGTATATTGACCAACTTTTGGTTCTTCTTTTATTACCTTGCTTTTATTATGAGCAATGTTAAAATCTGTTGACCAGGTGAATTGTTTAGTATTGATATTTCTTGTGGAGATGGTGAGCTCCAATCCTTTATTTTTCACCTGTGCAAAGTTCGCATTAGTAAAATCAAATCCTGTTTCTAAGCCTAAAGCTTGTAAACCGATCAGATCTACACTCTTCCTGTTATAGTAATCAAAAGTAACTTGTACAGCATTATTAAATAATCCTAAGTCTAAACCTGCATTAAAAGTAGATGTTTTCTCCCAACGCAGTTTATTATTCGGCGGGCTATCTACAGCGATTAAATCTTCATTTGCTCCAGGTAGAATTGTTCCTATGCCATATGTACCTACAATAAAAGGAGAAGTGTTTTTATCTATATTGCCTTGGATACCGTAAGAAGTACGAAGGCGTAAATTAGAAATCGCTTTGATATTTTTGATAAATTCTTCTTCACTTGCATTCCATGCGCCGGAAACCGAATAGATAGGGAGATATTTATATTTTGGATCTACACCGAATAGATCTGACCCATCATAACGGATACTTCCATAAGCTGTATATTTCCTATCGTAGGTATAAGATAATGTACCATACATGGAGGCAAAGGCATTAGTTACTTTTGTTTTCTGATAGGTACGATATTTAGAAGCATTAACTGAATTGGCATTAGGAAATAAAATATTCTGATTGGTCAGCGTTCTTTCATTATAACCAAAACCCTGGGTAGCTAAATTTTCATTGTTATTTCTCCTTAACTCTGTACCAACATTTGCTTCAATCTCATGTTTATCATTGATTACTTTTTTGTATTCCATTAAAGTTTTCCAGTTATACTGGAAAAAAGAAGTTTCCTGATTTTGAATGATTCCGCCAACAGGGAGGAAGTATTCATTTTTTTTGGTTGTAGGATTATAGTATTTCGTTCCTTCTCTAAAATTACGCTGATAATATGAATTAAGTCCGGCATATTTTTCGGAGCCGGTTTCTTCAAACTGCAAACCTAATTCTGAATGAAAATTCAAATCTTTATAGATCCTGTAATCAGCACTTAGAATACTTTTCACACTTTTATTCCCTAAGGTATATCTTGTATTTTCTCGCTCTTCAATGATATTAAATGGTGTATAAATCTGACCATTGTCAGCCCCGAAAACGTCAGGATCATAAGCATAATTACCATTGATATCTCTTACTGTCTGGTACGGATTTACATTACGGGAATATTTTGATGGATTAGTAAAGCCGGCACTTTCAGTAAGATAATTCTTGCGCTCTGTTTTTGAAGCAAATACTGCCGCTCCAAACTTCAGCTTATCTGAAATATTATAATCCGTTTTTAACGTCATGTTGTAACGTTCCAGCCCTGTACCGATAGTTGTACCTTTTTCATTATAATAACCACCAGAGAAGTAGTAAGTCGCCTGATCATTTCCACCGGATAGACTTAAGGTATATTGCTGGTTCAGTGCAGTCTGATACAATTCTTTGCCCCAGTCTGTATTGTTCTGACGTAAACCATTAATCGCTTGCTGCGTTGCTGAACTCAATCCACCAAAACCGCTAGTTCTGTAAGTATTCAGTTCATTATTTGCTTTTAGGATCCTGGTTACGCCACCTTGTCCGTCGCGGTAAGTTAAATCAGGTCTTGAGATTAGTCCCAGTTCAAAGTCAACCTTCTCATTTGAATTCATCAGATTCAGCCTATCGAAATCTGGTCGCTGAGCAATAAAGGTATTGGCATTGAAACTGATAGCAACAGGTCCTTTTTTACCTTTTTTTGTAGTTACTACAATTACACCATTTGCTGCTCTTGCACCATATATCGCTGTTGCTGCTGCATCTTTCAGGATAGTAATATCTGCGATATCATCAGGATTCAGACCTGCAATTGGCAAATTACGCAGCTGATCTATACTTTCTTTATCATAGATATTTGGCAGGTTGGTTCCTTCCAAAGGAATACCGTCCAATACCCATAGCGGATCCTGACCACCATTCAATGAAACGGTACCACGGATACGGATCTTAGGTGCAGATGATGGTCCTCCGCTTAAACTGGTAACTGATACACCGGCAACCTGCCCTTCCAGCAACTGGTCAATTCCTGAAACACCCGCCTGACGGATCTTTTCATAATCAACCACAGCAATGGAAGTAGTGTTTTTACGTTTGGCAGTTGTGGTATAACCATTCACAATTACTTCACCTAAATTATTATCATTGCTTTGAAGCGATACGGTAACATTTGTTTTATTGATGACATTTACCAGCACAGAATTATATCCAAGATAACTTACGCGGATATTCTGTGTACCTTCTGGTACTGTTAAGCTGAATTTACCAGCAGTATTGGTCACTGTACCAATCGCGCTGTTCTGAATTACACCGGGTACACCTGTCTGCTCCCCGATTGTTGATTTATCAACATATACAGAAGCTCCCGGTATCGGCTTGCCATCAGCATCCAAAACCTGTCCGGTAATGGTTGCCTGATTCTGACTATATCCTGAAAAGCTAAGGCCAAACAGGAAAAGCATTAAAAGTAAAAGTTTATTCATTTGTGTATAGTTTAGTTGGGTTATGATATTTTAATTAATTCTAAGACTTTGACGGATTCTAAGGATCAGATCTTCATAATGACTTTTTGTGGCCTGATCTCCGCTGTTTTTGTGTTTCTCCAACAAGGCTACAATCTGTAATAACTCTCCGCGTTTAGCAGATGCTACATCAGAGGTGCGGCTCATTGAAGTCACATAGATATTTCTAAGTGCTGCAGCAGGGCTGGTGATCTTTTCCAAACCTTTATCCAGACCCAGATCACATGTTTGCGGCAGGTTCATCAACGCAGCAGGCTGCAATGATTTTTTAGTCACCTTGTCCAGCATTTTATCAGTGCTTACGAGTAAAACGTCAACATAGTTCTGTTGTAACATTCTGTCAGTAATAGATAACCCGCGACCTTTTAGGGTTTGTGCAAAAACTGAATTTCTTACCTCATTCAGCAATGTTGCTACGGTAAACACTTTTTCCTTGCCCTCCATCAATTCCATTTCAAACATCCTCAACAAGCGCTCTTCACTCATCAAACTATAGATCAAACCATACTGAAATTCGCGTCTCAGGTTGTATGGTGCATACTCAAAAGGACCAAGTGGCGTATCTTTAATGGGGAAGGTTTTTTGTAGTAAGGCTTTATCAAATAACCAGTCCGGCATCGTAAATACCTGTTCTTTGATATAATCCAATGCACCTAGCTGTACAGCTACAGGAACTGGCGTGTATGTATTTTTACGATCGCCACTCACAGGATTTTCCAAATAGTAACCACCAATATTTGCAGTTACGTGCTCTGCATAAGTTTGCCATTGTCCTAAAGCAGCCATGTACAGCTTGCCCGTTTGGTAGTAGTCTTCGCCATCTTTGGCCGACCATTCCGCTATCTGTGGAATCAAACGTTTCAGGTTAGCCAATCCATAGCGACTTGCTTTAACTGCATCATCTCCCAAATCTTCAGATTGTGCTCTTGGGTCTACAATATTCATGGAGCTTTGCTGCTCACCGTAATGGTATAAAGGATCATTTTCGTGCAATTTGATCCAGCTTTTCAGCAGCGGCAACTCATCATGTGCATCTTTTACGTCTAACCAGCGATAACCCCAGGCAATTGCATATTTATCGTATACCCCAATCTGAGGAGTAATATTAGTTACTTTATCTTCCGGCTGTGCCACATAGTTGAAACGGGCATAATCCATAATTGAAGAGGCCGTACCTCCCATCCTGTTCGTAAAAGCAGGAGAACGTAAAGAATCAACAGGGAAAGAAGTGGATGCGCCCATATTGTGCTTCAAACCCAGTGTATGACCAATCTCATGCGAAGAGACGAAACGGATAGCATGTCCCATTTTATCGTCACTCAGTTTATTTGACCTTGCGCCGGTATCAATTACGCCCGTTTGTACACGCATCCAGGACTGCAAAGAGGTCATTACATTATGCCACCAGATCACATCAGACTCAAGAATTTCGCCAGAACGCGGGTCTACGACTGCCGGACCCATCGCATTAGATTTTGGCGATGCAGCATAGGTAATTTCTGAATAACGCACATCATCACCATCGTAATCAGCCGTATCAGTAACTTCTCTTGCCTGAATCGCATTTTTAAAACCGGCCTGTTCAAAAGCCTTTTGCCAGTCTACCACTCCTGCAATAATCTGTTTTCTCCATTGCGGAGGTGTTGCCGGATCTATATAAAATATGATAGGTTTTACTGGCTCTACCAGCTCACCCTTCAGGTAACGCGCACGATCTGCTGCTTTAGGTTCCATCCTCCAGCGGGTAACCAGTTCCCTGCTTTCCATTTTATGCTGGGCATCAGAAAAATACCATCTTGGTGTACTAAAAAAGCCAACTCTGTTATCCGCGAAACGTGGCTTCATCGGTATTTCCGGTAACAGTAACAAGTTGGTCGTTACAGCAACGCTAATAGGAATACTGCTTTGTCCTTCAGTAACCCTTGTACTTAACAGGGCGCGGACTACAATATTCTGAGGAAAACTTTTAATGCGTTCTATAGAAGATAAAGATGTTTTGGCAGATGTACCCAAACCAATATCAGTAAATACATCATTGAAACTCTTCTCTGTACCATCAAAAACCTTGTTCATTTTAATCACCACAGCAGATGAATCTGGCGAATAGGCTTCTATTTTGAAAGATTCGATCACAGATCCGGTAAAGTTATCATTTACTGAGCGGGTAATCGCATCACCCACAACAGATTCTATCTGTGGCACAATGGTTTTAACCCATACTGTACCAGCCAGTTTGTTTCTTGAAAAGCGGATCACTTTGTTTTCGAAGTTCATCCCTTTGTTTAAACCTGATTCATTCAAGGCCATCGGCACTGATGAGATCTTGTTAACAAGCAGAAAATCTTTATTCATCAAGGCAAGAGGCACTTCAAAATAGTAATCCGTCTCCACCTGATGTACTTTAAACAAGCCTTTAATGGTTGTTGCTTTTTTTAATAAATCAGCATAACTTTTCAGCGACTTAGTTTTGGAGCTATCGGCACCTTTTTTAAGGCTATCAGTAACTTTCTTTCTCACAGAATCTGCTACTGTTTTTTTATGCGCAGGCTTTGGTAATTTTTTAGGGATTTGAGCAAATCCATTCACACCAAATAAAAACAAGAAAAATGCAGTAGAAGCAATTTTCAAAACTTTTTTATTCAAAATCATGCTACAAAATCATGCTTAGTTGGCATATTTTAAAATTACTCAACGCCAAACAGCAGTTTTCTGAGGCGAAAGCGCAGTTTTAGGGAGTGGACACAATTGTAATTACCGGTAAAAAGCATTTATATGTATCATTTTCAATTGTAGAGACTAAATAGTAGTCGCCAAAATGTGCATATACACTCTGCAAATAATTCAAGCCTTGTTTTCCTGAATCTTTAACATCATTTCGCAACTGCAAATTATTAGTTACCATTATTCCATCGCCCTCACTTTTCATCGTAATATGGAGGGGCCGCGATTTTGACACCACATTATGTTTTACTGCATTTTCTACCAATGTCTGCAAACTCATAAAAGGAATATACGCCGCCTGATGTTCTGCTGAAATATCTACGACCAGGGAGGCCAGGGATTCACCGAACCTGATTTTCAATAAAAAGAAATATTCACTGGCAAATCTGATTTCTTTGGATACTTCTTCCAATCCTCCCGGCGATGGATCAAGGACATACCGGTATACTCTAGATAGTTTAACAACGAAGGACTTTGCCAGTTCCGGCTGCTCTTCAATCAAACCATTTAATGAACTTAAGGAGTTGAACAGAAAATGAGGATTCACTTTTTCTTTCAGTTTATCCAGCTGCAGCAGCGCATTCTCTTTTTGTTTCCGCTCGGCAGTCAGCTCCGCCTCCTGCCGCATCATAAACTCTTTCTGCCATTTGGCCTGCGACCAGCCAATGAGTCCCAGTATAATTAGCGCAGTGCTCACAAACATAATGAGCACGTATTTCTCGATAGCTTTTACATCTTCGTCGATCACAAAAACAGGTGTATCTACGACCATCGTCCAGTTCATTTTTCCAATATTTAAAGGCGTGTAAAACCTGACTACCGGAACCTGTAAATAAGAAGAATTGACAATCTCATAACTGCTCACACTATCCGACAAGGTAGTTTCCCCTTTCATTTTTTCCCCCTCGGGAACTTTTAGACCTATCAGCTTCTCATCCTGATTGGTGATATACAATCTGTTTGAATCTACTATAAATGCAGAAGCACGCCCGGTACTATCCACACTCCATAAATAATGCTGTAATTCATTGAAATTGATATCAAGACCAAAAATCAGGATTGATGAGTCAGCCAGTTGGTGTCTTGCAGCGAGCAGACAATGGAGGGAATCTTTCACACTGATCAGCGTACTGCTTCTCACTGCGGTATCTGTCCTGTTCAATTGTGTACGGATCCAGCTTTGCTGATAAACTAGTCCGACCCCCTTACTATATTTATCTTTTTCCTTTGTGATGGTATGGTAGACCGTATCACGACCTTTTACGATGGCGTACCAGCCATTATGCACTTTTGAATGGCTCAGCAGCAAGGAATTAAAAAGACGTTCTTCTTTAAAAAAGTCAGACTCCGTTTTTAGCAGAGGGATGATGACTTCGGCATTGCCTAAACCTTTGATGAAACTATTAAACTCATTGCGGATCACGTTCGATTTCAACTGGTAGATCTTCGTAGCCATATCCAGACTGATCCTTTGTGTGCGTTCATTGAACTTACTTTTCATGAATAAGCCCATGCCGGTAAAACACAAAAAGATAAAAAAGCCGATAGCAATAAAATATTTGGAGTTATATACCGCAGGTTTCATACCTGCAAATATATAAGCTCCAAACTATACACTAGTTTTTATCGACAAACTTATTGTTCGACTCATTGTAACGTGCGCCTGTATTTGGATATTTTTTTAAGATATCTTCCAGCAATTGCAGATCTGCAGTACTAAGTTCCACGTCAACCGCACCAGCATTATCAATCAGGTATTTCCTGCGTTTAGTACCGGGAATAGGAATAATATTTTCTCCCTGTGCCAGCACCCACGCGATAGCCAATTGTGCAGGTGTACATTCTTTCTGCGCGGCAAGATTGGCAAATTCAGCCGTCAGACTTTTATTGTTATCCGCGTATTCTGCCTGGTAACGGGGCAGCGTTTTCCTGAAATCGTTATCAGCCAGTTCCTCCACATTTAATGTATTGGTTACTAATCCCCTGGCCAGAGGACTAAAAGGAATAAAAGAAATTCCCAGTTCCTTACATACCGGCAAAATTTCACTTTCCACTTCCCTGGTCAGTAATGAATATTCACTTTGCAGTGCGCTGATCGGATGTACAGCATTTGCTCTTCGGATAGAATTTGCTGAAGCTTCAGACAAACCAAGGTAACGTACTTTCCCTTCCTTCACCAAATCAGCCATGGCACCAACCATTTCTTCAACCGGAACATTCGGATCAATACGGTGTGCATAATACAGATCTATCACATCTGTCTGTAAACGTTTCAGACTTTTTTCAACTGCGGTCTTAAGATAAGCGGGCGATCCGTCAAAGGAGCTGATCTTTTTATCAGCATCTGCGTGAAAGCCAAATTTAGTAGCTATAAATATCTTTTGACGATTGGGCTTAAGCACTTTTGCCACCAGTTCCTCATTGGCACCATTAGCATATACATCTGCCGTATCCCAGAAATTAATTCCCAGTTCGATTGCTTTTTCGAGTGTGGCGATAGATTCCACATCATCAGGTTCACCATAAGCATGGTTCATTCCCATACATCCTAAACCTATGGCCGATAATTCTACATCTGTTTTTCCTAACTTCCTATATTTCATCTTGTCTTAATCTGTAATTTATACACGCAATAATAGAGAACTTAATTCTTTTTAAACAACCATGCTACAGCTTTGTTCCTGTATATGCAATTATTGCATTCCTATGTCTGATCCGGAATAGGAAATTTCTAGAATAACATTATGCCAAAGAAGACAAAAAAGACCACTTCCAAAAAGACATCAAAGAAAAAAGGAAGCAAGAAAAAAGGGACTAAGAAAAAGAATAAGCTCGGGGTAAAAAACTCCTTAGTCAACAATATCAACGCCCGCAAGAAAAAAGGCATTGGTCGCCCTAAAAGCAAAAAGACAGTAAGTAAGAAATCTTATAAAAAGATGAAAAAGAAATGGAAAGATTAAGCTGGTCTTAATCTCTCCCACTATCTATTTTTACTCAATAACAACAGGCCAAATACGGCTACAATTCCTAATCCGCCGGCAATATATTTACGGTGTGCCTTGGGTTTTCCGGGTAAACCCCAGCCACCATGCACAGCATTGCCATACTTTACAGGATTAAACAAATTACCATCTGTTCTGGGAATCTCCTCAGCATTTTTAAGGTAAGTGCTAATTACTTTCTGTGTGATGCCTATCGTAAGTTTTGGCAACAATGCATAAGAAAGGCGTAATAGAATCGACGTACTGCCAATCATCATATTTGCCTGCGGGTCTTCCGCAAGTTTCACGATGCCCATAGCTACTCTCTTCGGATCGTAAACCGGAGGAGCAGGTTTAATTGCTCGTCCTGTATAGTTAGCGGCATGCTGAATTCCCGGAGTATCCAGAAATGCAGGGAAAGCATCGCAGACATGAATATTAGGATATTCAGCCATTTCAGCTTTCAGCGCCGCAGAAAAACCGCGGATTCCAAACTTACTGGCAGAATAGCCTGCACCATAAGGCACAGGCAGGAAACCTCCTATTGAAATATTATTGATCAGGATTCCTTTCCCTTGTTGTATAAAATATGGCATTACTGCATGTGCGCCGTTCATATAACCTAATAGGTTAGTGCGGATGACCTGCTCATGAACTTCCATTGGCGTTTCTTCGAAGGAGCCGACAGCGAGCACACCTGCATTGTTGACCCAAATATCTATTTTCCCGCCAAAGTCCTCCGCCTTAGAGGCCAGATTGATCATGGCCCCGTAATCTGTCACATCAGTTTCTACACATTTCACCCTGGCCCCTAATTCTTCACATTCCAGTCCCAGCTCCAGCAATGCATCGAGGTTCCTTGCCGCGAGGACGAGTTTTGTTCCATGGATAGCAAATTCCAACGCGATAGCGCGCCCGGCTCCACTGGAAGCACCTGTAATTACAATTGTTTTGTGATTTAGCATAATGATGGTTTTGTAAAAATAACCGCTCATCAGCATTAATGTTTTTGTTTATTGAAATCTAACGGTAGCCCATTGCCTGCAAATCGAATAATTCTGCATAGCGGCCCGACTTTTTAAGGAGCTCCTCATGGCTGCCGATTTCAATTAGTTCGCCCTTATCCAGCACCAGTATTCGGTCGGCCATTCTTACGGTAGAGAAACGGTGCGAAATCAATACTGCCGATTTCCCTTTAGTGAGTTCTGCGAAGCGCTGGAATACTTCATATTCCGCTCTTGCATCTAATGCTGCCGTTGGTTCATCAAGGATCAGGAGCTGTGCATCTTTCATGTAGGCCCTTGCCAATGCTACTTTTTGCCATTCACCACCGGAAAGTTCAACGCCATCGGCAAAACGTTTACCCAGCATCTGGTCATAATGATGAGGCAATTTTTCTGCAAGCACATCAGCAAGACTTTGCCGGGCCGAGGTGATAATCAGTTCCCGGTTTTCTTTTTCACTAATATTGCCGACAGCAATATTTTGTGCAAAGGTCATCTGATAACGCAGATAGTCCTGAAAAATAATGCCGACATGCAGACGTAATGCGTCAAGGTCATACTCTTTAAGGTCTACCCCATCTAACAGAATCCTTCCTTCTGTCGGATCATACAATCTGGACAGTAATTTAACCAGCGTGGTTTTACCCGATCCGTTTTCACCGACCAATGCCAGTTTTTCTCCGGGATGTAAGGTGAAGTTGAGGTGCCGGTTTGCCCAGCGGGTAGAATTCGCATACTGAAAACCTACATTCTCAAAAGTGAAACCCTGCTGGATAAATTTGGGGAATGGTTTGGGTTGGAGCGCGACTTTAATCTTGGGTCTGATTTCAAAAAACTCGAAGAAATCGCTCAGGTAAATTGCACCCTGAGATACTGCCGTAAAGCGGGTAAGCACGCCCTCCATGATTGACCTTAATTGCCGGAAAGAGCCGGCCAGAAAAGTGAGTTCACCAATAGAGACACTGCCATTAATGGTTCTGAGTATAATGATGACATAGGCCATATAATAACCTGTACTGCCCAATAATGCAAAAAAGGTTCCCCACAGGGATCTGGTTACAGACAGCTTTTTATTTTCGTCATAAAAGCGATCAGAGAGCAGGCGAAAACGTTCGAGGATGAAACCAGACAGGTTAAACATTTTCACTTCTTTCGCCGTTTCATCACTGGCACCTAAAAAACGGAAATAATCAAGTTCACGCTGTTCTGGCGTCCTGCGCCGTGCAAGGGAATAACTTTGATTGTTAAAATAAGATTCTCCGAGAAAAGCAGGGATAATGGCGACTAACAACAGGAGGATCAGCCAGGGATTGAATGCCATTAAACCGACAGCGAGAAAACCTATGGTAATCAGGTCCTGCACCTGACTCATTACCTGCGACAATAAGACGGTCCGCCCTGCCGTTTGCTGCCTTGCCCTTTCCAGTTTATCATAAAAGACCGCATCTTCGAACTGGTCCAGATCCAGCGTACCGGCATGTTCCATTATTCTTACTGAAGTATGATTAGCAAAAAGGTTGCCCAGCAGACTATCCATTAATGTGATTGCTCTTGATAAACCGTCAGAACTGATGGCAAGCACAAATTCGAGTACAATTAATTCCCATAACAGATCATGGGTATGTTGTCCGGGATCCCGGCTCAGCAGTACTACCTGGTCAATGATCAGTTTTCCTACATACAAAATAGCGAGTGGCATAACAGATTTTGCCACCCGCAGTATTCCATTGGCAACAGTCATTTTCGGGCTGGTCTGCCAGATCAGTTTAAAAAACTCAGGCAGATTTTTCAAGGCCTCCATTCTGTCACGGAAGGTTAAAGAAGTAATTTTAGGATTTTGGTTCAGCGGCTTTCTTACCATATGTCGAAAGCAGCAATATAACAAATATCCTACCGCTGTGACTCCCGCGATTATTTATTTACACTAAACTGGTATAAAGATTTTGTGGAATACGTCTGTCCCGGTTTGAGCACTATCGGTGCAAAAGAAGGCTGGTTAGGTGCATCAGGAAAATGCTGTGTCTCCATCGCAAAAGCTGTACGGAAATCGTCCTTAGCCCCACCTTTCAACGTATTCTTACTTTGCATAAAGTTACCGCTGTAAAACTGAAGTCCGGGTTCTTCGGTATAAACTGACATTACAATTCCGCTTTTGTCCCCTTTTACGATAGCTACAGGAGTGGTAGCAACATGTTTATTTAGAGCGAAGTTATGGTCATAACCCTTACCATTAATCAGTTGCTGATCTTTAACCTCAATTCTGGCTCCAATTGAAGTTGTCTTTTTGAAGTCGAACGGCGTACCGGAAACACTTGCAATTTTACCCGTAGGGATCAAAGTAGAATCAACCGGGGTATACCCATCTGCATTGATCTTTACCAGGTGATTCAGGATGGTGCCACTGCCTGCGCCATTTAAATTCAGGAAAGCATGGTTAGTCAGATTCACCACCGTAGTTTTATCTGTAGTCGCTTCATAGCTGATAGACAATCCATTTTCGGCTGTCAGCCCATAAGTAACTTTAACCTTCAGGTTACCCGGAAAACCTTCTTCCATATCTTTTGATAAATAAGTAAGTTCCAGTGTAGAATCATTGAGCTGTTTAGCATCCCATACCACATCTTGATAGCCCTTTTTACCTCCATGTAAAGTGTTCTGGCCATTATTGGTAAAAATGGTATAATCTTTACCCTCCAGCTTAAACTTGCCTTTGGCTATTCTGTTGCCTACGCGACCAATAGTGGCACCAAAATAGGGCTCGGTAGAGTTTTTAAAACCATCTACACTGTCAAAACCCACAATTACATCTGTTGGTTTCCCAGTAGAATCCGGCACTAAAAGGCTTACCAGACGACCACCATAATTGGTGACCGCAGCTTCCATTCCTTTTTTATTTTTCAATACGTACAAGCTGGTTTGTTTACCATCGATTGTTTTTTCGAAGGCACCTTTTTCTGAGATTCCGGCCTGCTTAAGCGTATCCGTTCCTTCAGCATTTTTTTTATCCGAAGAATTACAAGCTGCCAGTAACAACATAGAGCCTGCGGTGAGACTCAGAAGATTGGTTAATTTCATTTTTTTCAATTTATGAAGGATTATTCCCTCTGTTGGTTAATATTTGGTTATTTCTTTCCTGCAGGATGTAGTACTCCAATTCCTGTTTTAACAGGAATGCCAAAGTTAGGTGATCCATCTTTATTCCAGGTAAATTTCTGTGCCCGGGGAGAACGGAAACCTCCGCAGCCCTGTCCGGCTTTATCATTCGCATGGTACAAGATCCAGTCTTCACGGCCATCGGGTGATTTGAAAAAGGAGTTGTGACCAGGAGCGAAAACACCATTTTCAGGTGATTGTTTGAATACTGGTTTCGGTGATTTAGTCCATGACGCAGGATCTAGCAGATTACTGGTACTTTTAGCGGTTAACATACCCAATGCATAAAAATCTGTCCAGCATCCGCTGGCAGAATACACGATAAAAACTTTGTTATTGCGCATCAGAAATTGCGGACCTTCATTTACATCCACATGTGGAGGATTACTATTAAGCCCCAGGTCGCCCACTTTTTCCCAGTCAAACCGGGGACTGGAAATTTTTACTCTTTCCCCATCTACTGTCCAGGGGTTTTTCAGCTTAGCAATAAAGATCTCCTGTTTTCCATTACTGTCACCTTCCCATCCAGACCAGATCATGTACAACTGATTATTCAACTCCACAACATCACCATCTATTGCCCATTTATTAGTTGGGTCTGTGATTTGCCCTTTAAACGTCCAGGTTCCTTTCATAGGATCCGGAGAGGAATTCTCCAGCACATACATACGGTGGTTTTCATTTTCCCCATCATCCGCAGCAAAATAGGCGTACCATTTATTTTGTAAAAACATGATTTCCGGTGCCCAGATACTTTTAGAATAAGCCGTATTTGCCGGAGGAGTCCAGATTGTCTGATGTGGCGCATCCTTTAATGCCGAGAGGTCTTTTGTTTTCCATAATTCGATCCTGTTACCTGTAGTATGGGTATAGTAGTAATATCCATCTTTGTAATAGCTATAAGGATCTGCCCCGGAAGGTAAAAGCGGGTTGGTTAACAATTGCGCCCGGACAGTAAAGCCGAGCGCAAACACACCAATTATAAACAGAACAACACTTCTTTTCATCAATTTTTTTTCAGTTATATTTCCTGTACACAATCTTCAAAAGTCCGATACCTTAACGGTTCTGAAGAGCGCCTTGATAACATTATCAGATTACTTATGATTCAATTGATTATCCAATAATTTTATTGAATATCCAGCAACTACACTACGCGCCTGGAAACCTACTTGTTTACCATTAGTGGTCTCGTGCCAGTCACCCAGAGGAACACGTGTAGGGGTTTCCAAAGCGTATTTATAAATAGGATCAACAAACTTGTTAAAATCAGCCTCATTATCCGCTAAGGTTGCCGTCCACATAATCCAGTCAGATTTAGTATAGGTACGGCGACTATCCAAAGGCAATCCAAAAGCGTTTTGCTTCTTTAAATAGAAGTCGATTTCCTTTTTGTACACTTCCTTCGGGAAAATACCCAGCTTTAATACTTTATCCCACACCAAATTATACTTCTGGCTCCAGGTATCTTTATTATCGAACGTTAATGCATAGTGATCACCGGAATCGGCCATTGTCATCCATTTTTGTCCCATATCTTTCGCTATCTGATGATACTTTACCGCTACATCCTTATAACCCAGCTGATCTGCCAGCATTGCATAACCGCCTAAAGCAACAATTGCTTTTACTGATAAGTTAGCGTTACGCGCAAGGTGACCAGCAAAATCATCCGTACATAACTGCGTAGCCGGGTCAAATCCTTCTTTACTTAAATATTCTGCCCAGGTAGTTAAGGTAGCCCAGTGTTTTTTAGCGTAATCCGCGTTACCTTCAGCTTTTGCAATTGCGGCAGTCAGGATTACCATATTGCCCGATTCCTCTACCGGCATGTCCTCACCATAAGTTTGTCCGTTAGCCAATGGATAGGTCCCCAGATCATGCGCAGGAAAAGGTTTTTTCCATTTGCCACTTTCGCTGTAATAAAAGATTCCGTTCATCATCCCCTTTAATAAATCCGGATTATAAACCAGGAATAAAGGCGCCGATGGATAAGTGATATCCACAGTATTGATAGAGCCGTTACTAAAGTTTTCTTTGGAAAGGAAGAGGATTTCTCCTTGCGGACTTTTCACTAATTTATGCGCAGAGATGGACTGGCGGTAAGCCAGATCAGATAGTTTTGCATATTTCTCTCCGCCGGCTTTTACATTTTCCGCGTAAAACTTTTTATTAAAGTCGTCACATTTTTGCAGTATCGCCGCATATTCATCATTTGCAGCAATCAGTTGTTTATCTATTGTCTGATCACCTTTATCATTCCACCATGGTCTTAAGTTCTGACCGAAATACTGAATGGAATATAAATCGTCATAACCGATTAAAATATTTTTTGCTACCCCACCAGTACCTACCCCATTGAATGGTAATACGGTTGACAGCACCAGGCGTTTCCCATCAGCATTTTTAGTCGCGCTGTTTTTACCCGCAATAAAATCAGCCACTACACTTTCTGCCGGACTAATAAACTGGCGGGCAGCAGATTGCTGTGGTGCTGCAACATAAACATAACCCCAGTCGATCCGCAAATCGTCACCTCTCTTTTTCAGCAATGGCTGTTCTTTGCTACCTGCTTTCAACACTGATAAGGTGCCTGTCTGATAATGTTCAGCCATTACTTCCTGCAAGTTGGTATTTACAGCAAGATCCGTTGAAGCACCAAAATAGACTTCAGCATTGTGCTTTTTACCGTCATTTGCTTTCACCTGAAATGAAACATAAGAAACCGGTCTTGATAAAAGATTAAGGTCGCTCATTAACAAGGGAGAAGTAAAAGTAACCGCCAGATTCACTGCACCGCAATCAAAACTATAACTCGTTTGCGTAGCATTGATATCCACATTTTTCTGTTTTGCCATTAACACCTGCTGTGCTGCTGGTATTGGTTTTTCATAAACCAGACCGGCATCAATAAATTGTCCGCCTGTATTGTTTTTCACATGAATAGCCAGGATATTCTGACCTTTTTTTAACAGTTTATTGTCTACAGGCAAGTAGATGAACTTGCCCACAAAACACTGGCAATCATAGATTTTCTCTCCATTAAGATATACTTCTACGTCGTCATCATGCATAATCTTTAGGTTCAATGCCTTAATAGCTGTCTGCTCCATATTAAATACGCGGCGCTGCCAAAGATCTTTAGTTCTCCATTGCGTTTTTGCATCTCCGTCGCCAAAAGGTGCGGCACCAGTTTTCCATTCTGCATCAGCAAATTCAGGCTTTTCCCAGCCTTTTGCAGGTGCAGATTCTGTGTATTTTACACTATATTCTTTTTCATCAGCAGCAGCCAGCACGGTTACAAAAGTCTTTTCCTCAGCCCCCATAAAGCGGTACACTTTGCCATCCACTTTCAGTAAGCCAGTTAAAGACTGACTGGCACCTGTCCAGTGTTTAGTAGCAGAAGCATTTAAGTTGTCTGTAAAAGACCAGACACTAAAATAAGGATCATGTGTAATTAAGGGGTATGCAGGAGCCTTCCGATCCTGTGCGGTCGCATTAAAAAATGCTGCCGTGAGTAACATTAATGGAATAAATTTCTTCATTTGTGTGTGTTGGTTTTGATAATTTAAGGCTGTATCGTATATAATTTGCTGTTTACACTTTTCAATTGCTCCACAGGTACTTTCATCACTTTACGGTCGTAAGTCATAAAACCGTTAATCTCCCCCTCCACATCGGTAGTTTGCGTATACACTGCTGCAGATAATCCCAGGGGAATCAGTTCTGCCAGGCGATCTGTAAAAGAGGAATATTTCACAAACAGGTCATTCGAATTTTTAAAACTCTGGTATCCCCAGTTGTTTTTCTGCTGCCAGGTATGTCCGTCTACAGGTAATCCCAGTCCGCCGAATTCACCCAGCACAAGAATCTGTTTTTCTCCAAAGAGATCCGGACTTGGCATTGCCGGATGCGGATAATTGTGCAGGTCGATAATATGTCCGGTGACATAAAAGTTGCCCCCACTCGCACTATTCACTAAACGCGAAGGATCTTTTTTCATCGTCCATTCCGTAATCTCTACCGTTTTAAATTGTCCCCATGCCTCATTAAAAGGAACCCAGACAACAATTGAAGGGAAGTTATACAAGCTGTTGATAATGGTATCCCATTCTTTTCTGTAATATCCTTCAGACGTTGCTGTACGGTTTTTATCACTCCCATGATCCAGCACTCCCGGACGGTTTTCCCAGCCATTGCCCAGATCGCCGCTAGGCATATCCTGCCATACCAGCATTCCATTTTTATCACAATAATTGTAATAACGTGCAGGTTCTACTTTGATATGCTTGCGAATCATGTTAAAACCCATTGCCTTTAACTTGTCGATATCATACACCATCGCTTCTTCTGTAGCCGCAGTATATAAACCATCAGGATACCAGCCCTGGTCCAGCGGACCATACTGGAAAACGAACTTATTATTTAACAACATGCGCTGAATCCCTTTGGCATCTTTGCCCATGGAGATTTTACGCATGGCGAAGTAACTTTTGATATCGTCTACTACTTTATTTTTTCTTAGCAAGGTAATATGCAGGTCGTATAAAAAAGGATTGGTGGTAGACCATAATTTTTCATTTTCCAGGCTAATCACTGCGGTTCCTGCTGCATCCACCTGTTTAGTAGTCACCACTGATTTACCATCCAGCACCTCAATCTTTAGCTGGTCGCCCGCCTGTACATTCTCTACCTCTGCACTCACCGTGATGGTATGTGCATCAATATCAGCCGTATGTTTGGTCGACACAATATAAGATTCAGGTACCGCTTCCAACCAAACCGTCTGCCAGATTCCTGTAACCGGCGTATACCAGATGCCCTCAGGTTTTCTTACCTGTTTACCCCTTGGCTGGGGGCCTTCATCCGTAGGATCCCACACCCGGATTTTAATTTCCTGCATCGCTCCTTTATTCAGCAATGCCGTAATATCAAACGTAAAAGGGTCGAAGCCACCTTCATGTTTACCCGCACTTTTGCCATTCACAAAAACTTCCGTTTGCCAGTCCACTGCTCCAAAATGCAATAAAATCGCTTTATTTTTCATCAAAGAGGGAACTGTAATGGTATTGCTGTACCATAAGGTACTGTCTTTCCCTACTGTTTTTCCTACCCCAGACAATGCAGATTCTACTGCAAAGGGCACCAGGATTTGACCATCATATTTCGTTGGAGCAGCTACAGTTTTAGGCACAATAGCATATTGCCAAAGGCCGTTCAGGTTTTTCCAGTTATTGTTCCGCACCAGTTGCGGGCGCGGATATTCCGGTAGTGGTGCTTTAGGATTTACTTTTTCTGCCCATGGTGTTAGAATTTTATCTTTGATCACATGCCATTCCGTCTGCTGCGCATTTGCCTTGTTGGTTTGAGCACTGAGGTGAAGAGAAAGAAGAAAAAATGGAGAGAGAGCTAATTGCTTCAGGTGTGTACCAATAAAGGCTACACTTCTGCTGTAAGCCTGCGAACGTCTTTTCATATCTTTTATATTCGGTTAATCATTTCAAACAGGGTATCAAATCCTGTTTAGACATCCATCAAATATGATACTTTTTCATGTTTACACTAATCAATTTTGTATCAATCTTTCCTCAATTTGTCTCAGGTTTCATCATTAGTTATGTTTTGCTGCGCTATGACGCAGCCTGAATTCAGCTTTCCTGCTCAAAAAAAGCAATTAATTACATTTTATGGAACCATCAAAGTCCATCTGTCTCTATTATTACGATCAGAATCATTATATTGAAAAGAGCCGATTCTTTAATATATTTGAAAACCAGCTAACCAAATTGAAAAAAACCGTAACCTTTCTGGTCTTATTGCTTTCGGCAAGCCTGCTGTATGCTCAACCCTACTACTTCAAACATTACCAGGTAGAAAACGGGTTATCCAACAATACCGTGTTCTGTAGTGTACAAGATGGTAAAGGCTTCATGTGGTTTGGCACTAAAGATGGATTAAACAGATTTGATGGTTATTCTTTTAAGACTTACCGTAACGATCCTTCAAATCCAAAAAGTATTGGAAACGGACTCATTTACAGCCTGCACTGTGATAAAGAGGCAATACTCTGGGTGGGTACGAACAAAGGACTGTATATTTATGATCCTGTAAACGACAGCTTTTCGCCAGTTAAACACACTGAACAAATGAATATTCATCATATGGAAAGCGATGATGAAGGTAATTTGTGGATCACAGTGGTAGGCAAACTTCATAAATACAATAAACAGAAGAAAACACTGTACGCCTTTAAAGACAAGGCTCCTTTTGATGTGAGCTCAGTTTACCAGGCTTCAGACCACACTATGTGGATTTCTACCACCCGTGGAACGATAGAGAAATATGACCGTAAGAACAATACGTTCAGGTCCTATAATGTTCTGGATAAAAACGATGAAGGCAAATACAATATGATTGCTGCTGTGAGAGAAACCGGGGATGGCAAGCTCGTCATCGGAACGACAACACAGGGATTAAAACTCTTCGATATCAAAACAGGTCAGGTTAAAAATCTGATTACATTGAATGATGACAAGACCCATATTTTTGTCAGGGATGTGGCTAAGCTGTCAGACCATGAGTTCTGGGCAGGTACAGAATCGGGTGTATATATCTATAACCATCAAAATGGTAAAATAACACATCTGCAAAAGCAGTATAATAATAATTATACACTATCAGATAATGCCGTATATACCGTTGCGAGAGATAGAGAAGGCGGCATTTGGTCGGGCACCTATTTTGGCGGGATCAATTATTACTCTCCTCAGTATTCCATTTTCACCAAGTACTTTCCCATGCAACAGGCCAACTCCATTAATGGCAGCGATGTGCGGGAAATCCAGAAGGACAAAAACGGTAATTTCTGGATAGGAACAGAAGACGCAGGATTGAATAAGCTGGATGCAAAAACAGGACTGTTCACCAATTTTCTACCCAACGGAACAAAAAACAGCATCGCTTATTATAATATACATGGTTTGCAGGTGGATGGCGACAAGCTGTGGATTGGCAGTTTTGAGCATGGGATAGATCTTATGGATATCCACACCAACAAAATCATTAAACACTACAGTACCCTGAACAGACCTTCACTGCGATCTAATTTTATGATCGCTTTTTACAAAACCAGGGCCAATCATATGATGCTCGCCAGCACCAACGGTCTGTATACCTATGACCAGAAAAAAGATGACTTTGTTAGGGCGGGGCCTGTGCCCTATACTTTTTATAATTCCATCTGCGAAGACCATGAAGGTTATATCTGGGCAGGGACCTTTAATGAAGGTGTTTTCCGGTACAAGCCCGGGGAAAGCACTTTCAGGAATTTCAGGTCCGCAGATGGTGATCTCACCAGTCTGGGTAACAACACGATCAACAATATCTTTGAAGACAGTAAACAAAGGATCTGGGTTTCTACTGACGGTGGTGGTTTGTGTCTGTATGACCGGAAAAAAGAAACATTTAAGCGCTACACCACTAAACAAGGACTACCAAGTAATTTTCTTTTTCGAATAGAGGAAGATGCAGACCATAAGCTGTGGATCAGCAGCACACGCGGGCTTGTGCATTTTGATCCCGAAAGTGGCAGCATGAAAATATATTCAAAATCAGACGGTCTGCTCACTGATCAGTTTAATTACAATTCATCTTTCAAAGACGCAGACGGGCGTTTGTACTTTGGCAGCGTAAAAGGACTAATCAGCTTTCAGCCGGGGCAGCTCCACAATAAATCTTATGCCGTACCCGTATTCCTGACCGATTTTCAGATTGAGAATGAGGAAAATGCTGACGACAAAAATCGTTCTCCCTTAAAAAAATCAATTCTGTACACCGACACCATAGTATTGAACAGCAGCCAGTCTTCTTTTAGTATCAATTTTGCCGCACTCAGTTATTTTTCTCCGGAAATGACACAGTATGCTTATAAGATGAGTGGATTGTATAAAGAATGGGTATACCTGAAAACAAACAGGAAAGTGTATTTCACAAAACTTGCACCGGGTGATTATACATTCGAAGCCAAAGGCCTGATCAATGGCAGCAATGAGTGGAGCAATAGGAACGTAAAGATATTTATCAAAGTTCTGCCCCCTTTCTGGAAAAGTCCGGCAGCCTATATTTTATACTTTCTTTTTTTAGTGGCAACAGGTTATTATCTCGTGATGCGTTATCACCGTCGTACTGCCCGTAAAAACAAAAGGCGGATGGAAGTTTTTGAACATGAAAAAGAGAAAGAAATTTACCAGGCTAAGATTGAGTTCTTTACCATGGTTTCCCATGAGATCAGGACACCACTTACCTTGATTAAGGGACCGATGGAAAAGATCATCAAGCTGGCACATCAAGTGCCTTCTATTGAGAAAAACCTGAGGATTATGGACAGGAATACGGATCGTTTGCTGAACCTGACCAATCAGCTGCTCGATTTCAGAAAAACAGAGATCAATGGTTTCTCCCTTAATTTTATAAAAGCAAACATCTCGGAGATCTTACAAGATATGACATTGAATTTCCAGCCGCTGGCGGAACATAAAAATATCAGCTTACAGACAGAGCTGTCTGCGCATTCCTTTTACGCCTATGTAGATACCGAAGCCCTGCATAAGATACTCAGCAGCCTGATAGATAATGCCATTAAATATGGACAAGCCAAAGTTATCGTTAGCCTTGTGATTGATCCGACAGATGAAAACTATTTCCAGGTAAAAGTGATGAGTGACGGTGCAATTATTCCATCCTATCTCCACCAAAAGGTCTTTGAACCTTTTTACCGGATCAAAGAAACTGAGATAAGTCCCGGTACGGGAATAGGGCTGTCCATCTCGCGCTCACTTGCAGAACTGCACCAGGGAACACTGGTGATAGAGAATACCAGTCCCGATTTTAATATATTTGTGATTAGACTCCCGATTCATCAATTGATTGAATTTAACCTCAATGGAAAATGGAAAAAGCATTAAATACTGATTTAATTCAGCACGTTGAAGATGTAAAACCTTTTATCTTACTGGTAGATGATAATGAGGATATATTGGATTTTGTATCAGACGACCTGAGTGAAAAATATCATGTAGTCACCGCTAAAAATGGTCTTGAAGCCCTTGCCATTTTACGTCAGGAAATTGTACAGTTGGTGATCAGTGACATCATGATGCCAGAAATGGATGGTTTTGAATTGTGTGAAAAGATCAAGTCGACATTGGAATTCAGCCATATTCCTGTGATCTTGTTAACAGCGAAAAATACCATGCAGTCAAAAATTGAAGGGTTGGAACTCGGTGCTGATGCTTATGTAGAAAAGCCATTCTCTCCGGAATTTCTACAGGTGCAGGTTTCCTCACTGATCAAAAACAGGAACAAGATCAAGGCTTATTTCTCCAGTACACCACTGATCCATATCAAAAGTATGGCTTATTCTAAAGCCGATGAGTTGTTCCTTGGAAAATTGCAGGAGACCATTCACAAAAACCTGGATAACCCAGATCTTGATGTAGAGCACCTTGCCGAGAACATGAATATTAGTCGCCCTACACTCTACCGGAAAATCAAGGCTATTTCGGACCTCAGTCCCAATGAACTGATTAACCTTGCCCGTTTAAAGAGAGCTGCAGAATTACTCAACGAAGGCGTGCTTAAAATATATGAGATTTCAGAACTGGTAGGCTACAGCTCACAAACACATTTCGGCAGGAACTTTTCCAAACAGTTCGGCATGTCGCCCACCGAATATATCAACAGTAAACAAGCAGAACGGAATATTAACCAGCTTTAAAAATTACTCTATCCCCCATTAACTCCCACACTACAGTTCCGTCATTTGCCGTATCAGCCGTTGTTTTAAACATCAAGGCACCAGTACGACCAGACTTTACACATCTCCATACTTTGGTACCTGCATAAACCGTCTGCCCTTTGTTCACTGGTTTGCTCTTCTCCCAGCTATTTTGTGCCGCAAAGCCTGAATTTGTGGCTATCCACTGTTGAGGCGGATTATTGATATCACGGATTACCGATCCTTTCGAATAATTACCATAAGCAGGGATTTTCGAACCATAACTTTGTGTAATGATCCACGGCTTACTCTTCTGGTTGAAACCGGGTATAATGACTTCCGGCAGATCATCCGTACTTCCGGAATAGTTATCGCGGAAACCTGTAGCAGGATAAGGTTTATCCTTTGTGACCATATAGGAAGTGACTACACTTGAAAAACCAATTTCATCCAGACCATGTCCGCTGATCTGGTTATCAGCAACAATCAGGTTATTCATTTTGGTAAACCCGACGCCAGTAAAATAGATGCCATGCGTGGTATACACGCTGTCCTTCATCGATTGAAAAGTTAACCGCTTACTATTGCGCAACTGGTTGCCCGAGATATTCAGTTGTGTGATCCACCCATCCTTAGCTTCTATTAAAATATCTGCTGCTACTTTTTTATCCAGCCAGTTACGGCCGTCAGTTACCGAGTTGTCTTTGATCAGACCAAAAAGATTGGTGGCTACTGCACTGAAATAAATCCCATGTCCTCCAGCA
>Ga0247813_10000855_pt1 | contig 24761 bp, 21 predicted proteins | sample UWRJL169409C1_FD_180719 | JGI IMG/M metagenome (GOLD analysis project Ga0247813, IMG submission 180719) | Plant litter microbial communities from Arlington Agricultural Research Station in Wisconsin, United States - UWRJ-L169-409C-1 | ecosystem: Environmental > Terrestrial > Plant litter >...
GCGTCGCTCGTCGCTCAGGCCGAGGCATACGAGCAGGGCTGTGACCAGGTGCTGTTCCTCGACTCCGAGGAGAACAAGTACCTCGAGGAGCTCGGCGGTATGAACGTAATCCTCGTGAAGAAGGATGGCACGCTCGTGACCCCGCAGTCGGAGTCGATCCTCGCCGGCATCACGCGTGACTCGATCCTGCAGCTCGCGGAGGACCGCGGCCACACGGTGGAGCGCCGCCAGGTCACCATCGACGAGTGGCGCGAGGGTGCGGCATCCGGCGAGATCGTCGAGGCGTTCGCGTGTGGAACCGCCGCGGTCGTCGCCCCGATCGGACTCCTCAAGGCGAAGGACTTCGAGATCCGCCACGAGAGCACCGAGGTCTCGCTGTCGCTGCGCGAGGAGCTCACCGGCATCCAGTACGGCAAGGTCGAGGACAAGCACGGCTGGATGGTGCGGCTCGACGCGTAGGGTTGAACCATGAAGATCGCCCGTTTTTCGACCACAGGAACAGACCCCCGCTACGGCATCGTGGACGGTGACGAGCTCGTCGTGCTCAAGGGCGACCCGATGTTCTCCGGGTTCGACACGCTCGACGAGCGCGTGCCACTCGCCGATGCGAAACTCCTCGCCCCGGTCATCCCGCGCTCCAAGGTCGTGTGTGTCGGGCTCAACTATGGCGCCCACCTGCACGACATGGGCGACCAGGGACCGGCCACACCGCTCATTTTCCTCAAGCCGAACACCGCGGTCGTCGGCCCGGGCGACGCGATCCAGCTGCCGACGGGTGTGGGCAAGATCGTGCACGAGGGTGAACTCGTCATCGTGATCGGGAGTGTCGCCAAACGCGTGCGCGCCGCTGACTACGCCGACGTCATCTTCGGGTACACGATCGGCAACGACGTCTCTGCGCGCGACCTCATGGTCTCTGACGGGCAGTGGGCTCGCGCCAAGGGATACGACACCTTCGCGCCAATCGGCCCGTGGATCGAGACCGACCTGCCCAACGCCCAGAACCTTGAGATCACGACGTTCGTCGACGGTGAGCCCCGCCGTCAGGGCAATACGAGCGACATGATTCACAAGATCCCCGAGATCATCGAATTCGTTTCGGATGTCTGGACCCTCCTGCCCGGCGACATCATCATGACCGGCACCCCCGCGGGCCTGGGCGGGTTCACCGACGGCCAGATCGTGGATATCACCATCGAGGGCATCGGAACCCTGAGCAATCCCGCGCGTGACCGAGCCTGACCTCGAGCGTTCGCGGGTTCATCGCCGTACGGTATCCGCGCTCGTCGCCGGCCAGATCCTCGGCGGTCTGGGGTTCGGCGCGACGGTGTCGATGGGTTCGCTCCTGTTCGCGGAGCTCTCGGGTACTCCCGCGCTCTCCGGGATGGCCTCGACGATGAGCACGCTGGGAGCCGCGGCCGCCGCGATCCCGCTCGCCCGGATCGCGCAGCGCTCCGGGCGCAGGCTCTCCCTCAGCACGGGCGCGACTCTCGCAGCCGTCGGCGCTGCCCTCACGGTTGTCGCTGCCGGTCTGCCGTCGCTCCCGCTGCTCTTCGTGGGTATCGCCCTCATCGGCATGGGCAACGCCGCCAACCTGCAGGCGCGGTTCGCCGCCACGGATCTCGCACTCCCGACGCATCGGGGCCGCGACCTGAGCGTCGTCGTGTGGTCCACAACGATCGGCGCGGTCGTGGGCCCGAACCTGCTCGAGTCCGGGGAGCGCCTCGGGGTGGCGATCGGGCTCCCGCACCTGTCGGGTCCCTTCGTTCTCACGCTCGCGACGCAGTTGGTCGCTGTCGTGGTCTACCTCGTGTTCCTCCGACCCGATCCGCTCGTGCTGGCCACGCGGCTGCAGCTCGCCGCGGTGGCGAAAGGTGCGGTCGCGGCCGTCGAGCTTCCCCGGAGGTTCTACGTCTTCGCGGTCATCGCCGTCTCTGCGAGCCACGCAACGATGGTCGCGATCATGGCGATGACTCCCGTGCACTTGACCGAGCACGGTGCATCCCTCACTCTTGTCGGCATCACGATCAGCCTGCACGTCGCGGGCATGTTCGCGCTCTCCCCGGTCTTCGGCATACTCGCCGACCGGATCGGGAGGGTGCAGACGGTGCTGCTCGGGCAGCTTCTGCTCGCGCTCGGTCTTGTCGCGACAGCTCTCGGTTCTGATCACCACTTCTGGGTCACCGTCGGACTCGCGCTTGTCGGTCTCGGCTGGAGCGCGGCGACGATCGCCGGCTCCGCGCTCGTGACAGAGTCCACCCCGCTCGCTGTTCGCACTCGCAACCAGGGACGCAACGACCTCGTCATGAGCCTCGCCGGGGCGACGGGCGGAGCTCTCGCCGGTCCGGTGCTCGCGGCAGCCGGGTATCCAGGGCTGTCGATCGCCGGGGGAGTGCTCGTCGCAATCGTCGTCGTGGCGAGCGTCGTACTGCGGGCAGGCACCCGCCAGCCCTGAGCCCTTCGGTAGACTCGGGAGGCTATGTCGACTCCCACATTCTCCACTGCGACCGGCGCCGACGTGCGCGTTCGCTTCTGCCCGTCGCCCACCGGAACGCCCCACGTCGGGCTCATCCGCACCGCGTTGTTCAACTGGGCGTACGCGCGCCACACCGGCGGCAAATTGGTCTTCCGCATCGAGGACACGGATGCCGCGCGCGACAGCGAGGAGAGCTACGAGCAACTGCTCGACGCGCTCCGCTGGCTCAAGCTCGACTGGGACGAGGGCATCGACGTCGGTGGACCGCATGGCCCATACCGCCAGTCGCAGCGCGGCGACATCTACCAGGGCGTGATCGAGAAGCTCAAGGCATCCGGTCATCTCTACGAGAGCTTCGCGACGGGCGAGGAGATCGAGGCGCGCAACGTGGCGAACGGTCGTGACCCCAAGCAGGGCTACGACAACTTCGAGCGTGACCTCACCGCTGACGAGATCGCTGCCTTCAAGGCCGAAGGTCGCTCGCCCGCACTGCGCCTGCGCGTGCCCGACACCGACCTGAGCTTCGACGACCTCGTGCGTGGCGAGATTACGTTCCCCGCCGGCTCGTTCAGCGACTTCGTCGTCGTGCGCCCCAACGGTGCACCGCTGTACACCTTCGTCAACCCGGTGGATGACGCGCTCATGGGCATCACGCACGTGCTGCGCGGTGAAGACCTCCTCTCGTCGACGCCGAGGCAGATCGCGCTGTACACCGCGCTCATCGAGGTGGGTGTGGCGACCGCAATCCCGCGCTTTGGCCACCTGCCCTACGTGACCGGCGAGGGCAACAAGAAGCTCTCCAAGCGCGACCCCGAGTCGAACCTGTTCCACCACCGCGACCGCGGCTTCATCCCCGAGGGACTCGTCAACTACCTGGCGCTGCTCGGCTGGTCGCTCACGCACGACCGCGACGTCTTCTCGATCGACGAGATGATCGCCGCGTTCGACGTCGTGAACGTGAATCCCAACCCGGCGCGCTTCGACCTCAAGAAGGCCGAGTCCATCAACGGCGACCACATCCGCCTGTTGTCGACCGACGACCTCGCTTCGCGCCTCGTGCCGTACCTGGGTGACTACGTTGCGACTCCGCCCACTCCGACGCAGGAGGCCATCCTGCGCGAGGCAGCACCTCTCGTGCAGGAGCGCATGCAGCTTCTGGGTGAGGCACCCGGGCTCCTCGGATTCCTGTTCACCGCTGACGACGCTCTCGAGTACGACGCTGACGCGTTGCCGGGCGAGGGTGCCGGGCTCCTGCTCGATGCATCCATCGGCGCTCTTGAACAGCTCAATGACTGGTCGACCGCGGAGATCGAGCGTGTGCTTCGCGTTGAGCTCATCGACGGCGCCGGCCTCAAGCCGCGCAACGCCTTCGGGCCTCTGCGCAGCGCGATCTCGGGCAAGCGCATCAGCCCGCCGCTGTTCGAGTCGATGGAACTGCTCGGCAAGGAGTCGTCGCTCGCTCGACTCGAGCGCCTGCGCGCCCGGCTGTGACTGTAGGCAACACCACTCGTAGCCCGCTCCGCGAGGTTGCGGCTACGCCGCATGCCCTTTACTTGCTCGGAACCGCGCTGGTCGGGCGTCTTCCGACGGCGATGGCGACGATCGCGATCGTGCAGCTCGTGCGCCTGCAGGGCGGCAGCTTCGAGCTTGCCGGGCTCATGACCGCCGCCTACATCGTCGCGCAGGCGGTGGGTGCTCCCGCGCTCGGCCGCTGGATCGACAGGGTCGGGCAGAGCGTTGTGCTCCTCGTGACCGGGATCGGGGGCGCCGCTGCATTCGTCGGCATGGCGTACTCGGCCGCTGCCCTGCCTGCGCTCGCGGTTGTGTGCTCCGCGCTCGGCGGGCTCCTCACCCCGCCGCTCGAGCCCGCCCTGCGATCGCTCTGGCCGCGCCTCGTGCGCGAGGGTGAGCCGCTCAAGGCGGCCTTCAGCCTCGATGCCGGGGCGCAGGAACTCGTGTTCATCACCGGTCCGCTGCTCACCGTGCTCGGCATCTCGGCGTTCGGCGCGACGGGTAACGTGCTGTTCTGTGCCGCGCTCGGTCTCGGTGGCACTCTCGCCTTCGCCGCCAACAAGGTCTCCCGCGAATCACGCGGCCTTCAGCTGGATGGCACAGCGCACGTCTCCCCGATGCGCTCCGGTGCGTTCCGCCGCGTCGTGGTCTTCCAGTTCGGAGTCGGGGTGCCGCTCGGCGCCCTCGTGATCGCTGTCACGGCGGTCGGCGAGCAGCGCGGTCTCGAATGGTTCGCCGGCTGGGCGCTCGCAGCCAACGCGGTCGGTGCACTCATCGGCGCGACGGTGACCGCCGTTCGGCCGTTCAAGCGCACGCCCGAGGTGCTCCTACCGATCTGCGGGTTCCTGCTCGGAGTCGGATACCTGCCGCTCGCTATCCCCGGGCTCGCGGCGCCGTTGTGGCTCGCGCTCGCCGTGGTTGCCGGACTCATGCTTCCGCCGACCCTCGGCCAGGTGTTCGACCTCGTGCACCGCACGAGTCCGGTGGCCTCACTCAACGAGGCCAATGCGTGGGCTGTCAGCGCCCTCAACGTGGGGGCCGCGACCGGCACGGTTGTGGGCGGAATCATCGCCGGGCTCGGCGGCGCAGCATCCATCAGCCTGACGATTCTGATGGCTGTGGGCTTCACCTGGGCGCTCTCGCTCGTGCTCGTGCGGCGGCGGTTTTTGAGTACCGCTCCCAGTGCGCTAAAGTAGACAGTCGGCTCAGCTTCGGCTTGGGCCCTGTGGGGTATGGTGTAATTGGCAACACGGAAGATTCTGATTCTTTTGTTCTTGGTTCGAGTCCAGGTACCCCAGCTTTGAGCTCTTGCTCACGATCGATAGGCCCTCGCTTACGCGGGGGTTTTTGCATTAGTCGCGGAGGATTTTCGATGGACGACCACATCCAGCGCGCGCTAGCCATCACGCCGGCATCACCCGCGGCTGCTCGCACTGTCGACATCTCCACGACCGGTGCCCGCACGGGGCAGATCAGGCGCATCGAGATCTGGTTCTACCGCGTCGATGGGGAGATCTACCTCACCACCCAACCTGCAGCGCGGAGCTGGTATGCGAACCTCCTCGCCAACCCCGAGTTCACGTTCCACCTCAAAAACGGCGTGCGTGCTGACCTCAAGGCGACCGCAACGCCCGTGCTCGACGAGGATGACCAGCGCCACATCTTCACCGCGATCGTCGACGACCTCAACCAGCCGCTGCACCGCGGCTACCTCGCGCAGCCGGTCGAGCCTGTCGAGGAGTGGGTTGCCGGCAGCCCGCTCATGCACGTCGTCTTCGCCTGAGTCCTTCTCTCTCACGTGATCGCGGGCGTGAGGCTGCCCGGGTCATTGGGCTAGTCGTGGCATCATCATCCGATTGGTCGATGAGTTGTTCATCTCATAACGCGACTGTTCTTTTTTATCACTTACACGATTATCTGATAAAATCTACTAGTCTCGATATCAGATGTGCGTGCACAGCATTCTGGATTCGAGTGCGCATCTGCGGGCAACTCTCCACAGCCGAGGGATTCACCCGCTGCGGCCGAGATGAGGGCGACGTGGAACCGAGCGATACCGCCGCGTGGCCCGCGATCGGGTTCGAGACCCTGGCGTGGACACCTTCCGAGCGCGTGTGGGGCGTCGAAGGCGGCCGCGCGCGCCGTACAACCGGCGAGCACTACGAGGCCGCGGTCCCCGCGGAAATCGCTGGGCTCACCCCCGTCATCTCGCCGGAGATCCTCGCCCTCGCCGAAGACGCATCATACGAAGTGTCCCGGTTCGATGCCGAACTCGGCGGCGAGGTTACTGCATTCGGCTCCATACTCCTTCGCTCGGAAGCCGCCGCCTCGTCGCAGATCGAAAACCTATCTGCCAGCGCTCGCGCTATCTTGACTGCCGAGATCGGCGACACCAGCGCAGCGAACGCAAGCGTTATTGCCGCGAATACGCGAGCGATGTCCGCCGCGATCGACCTAGCCGAGAATCTCGATCCGGACAGCATCCTCGCAATGCATCGGGTGCTCATGGCACACGATCAACGACACAAACCCGGCGTGTGGCGGGACGAACCCGTCTGGATCGGCACCTCGGCCGCCAGTCCCGTTGACGCGCTGTTTGTTGCTCCCGCAGCAGGTCGGGTGCCAGGTCTCATCGACGACCTCATGCGGTTCGCCGACCGCGACGACCTCCCTGTCCTCGCGCAAGCCGCGATCGCACACGCCCAGTTCGAAACAATCCACCCGTTCACTGACGGTAATGGCCGTACCGGCCGGTCACTTATCCAGGCAATGCTCCGCAGCAAACGACTCACCCGCAGCGTCACTGTCCCGGTGTCCGCTGGCCTACTCACCGACATCGACGCTTACCACGCAGCGCTCACCACCTACCGGTCGGGCAACCTCGAATCCATCGTCTCCCTCACTGCGGCAGCATCCCTGCGTGCAGTCGGGAACGCCCGAATCCTCGTCTCCGACATCCGCGACATCCGAAAAGCATGGATCGGACAGGTGAAGGCCCGCCGCGACTCAAGTGTCTGGCGAGTGCTCGATCTCGTCGGACGGCAACCGGTCATCTCCGCCGAATCTGTTGCTAGCGAACTCGGGATCGCTGTGACCAACAGCTACCGCTACCTTCACCAGCTCGCGGACGCAGGCATCCTCAAGAAGAAGACCGAGCACAAGATCGGAGTTCTGTGGCGCTCTGACGAGGTGCTGGCCGCAATCGACATGTTCGCGGAACGATCCGGACGTCGAGGACGCTGACCCGCGGGACATGAAGGTCCCCCCGGCGGGAGTTGACGTCGACAAGGGTCGTAGTGTGCGTAGGTGGTCGGGGCCCGATTCGTTAAGCGAATGTTTGCCCGCGACTGGCACTGTTCGGGAGACTCTCGCTCAAGCACAGTAGACAGGACAAGACCCATGGCTAAGAAGAACAAGCACGACAAGGCCGCCGACAAGGCGATCGCCAACGCTCTCGCCGCGATCGCAAAGGCCGAGAAGGCAGCGAGTGCCGCAGGCAAGGCCGCCCAGAAGGAAGCCGCGGAGCTCGCCGCCAAGCTCGAGAAGAAGCTCGCGAAGGCAGCCAAGAAGGATGCGAAGAAGGGTGCCGCGGCGCCCAAGGCAGAAAAGCCTGCTGAGGAGCCCGCAGCGCCCGTCGCCGCCGAAGCCCCGGTTGCGGTCGACGTGGTCGCGGTCGAGCCGGAGCCCGCCGCGCCCGTCGCTGACACCCGCACCCTTGCCGCACTCCGCGCTCAGGCCAAGGCCGCCGGTCTCACCGGATACTCCTCGCTCAGCAAGGCCGCCCTCGTGGAGAAGCTCGACTCCCTATAGGGCTCGTTCACCTTTCGGCAACCCGCGGAACGTAGGCTCAATCGGATGATCGGCGATCCTGTGGTTGATGTCCTGTTGCGCGCCGACCGGGCCACGCCCCCGCGCACGCTGCTCGACATCGTGCGGGAGACGACCACCCGGCACCCGGAGTCCTCAGCGCTTGAAGATGCGGCGGGCGCTCTCAGCTACCGCGAGCTCATGGCACGCGTCGTGCGAGTATCCGCGCGCCTCCAGGTGGCCGGCGTCACACGAGGCGACCGGGTCGGCATCCGCATGCCGTCGGGTTCACGAGAGCTCTACGTCTCGATTCTCGCGGTGCTCGCCGCCGGCGCGGCTTATGTTCCCGTGGATGCCGACGACCCCGAGGAGCGCGCAGAACTCGTCTTCGGAGAGGCCGGGGTACGCGGAGTCATCACAGGTTCGGGCGAGTACACGCCGGTAGTCGAGGCCGACGCACCGCGAGCGTCCGAAGTACTCTTCGAGGCGCAGGCGCCCCATCCGAGCAGCTACAGCATGCCGATCATGACACCGCCTCGCCTCGAGGATGACGCGTGGATCATCTTCACCTCCGGCTCGACCGGCACGCCGAAGGGCGTGGCGGTCTCGCACCGCTCCGCCGCGGCCTTCGTCGACGCGGAGGCAAGGCTCTTCCTCCCCGCCGAGCCGCTCGGCCCCGGCGATCGGGTGCTCGCGGGACTCTCGGTGGCGTTCGATGCATCGTGCGAGGAGATGTGGCTCGCGTGGCGGAGCGGTGCTTGCCTCGTTCCCGCGCCGCGTTCGCTCGTGCGCAGCGGCATGGACCTCGGCCCGTGGCTCACGGCGCGCGGCATCACCGTCGTGTCCACGGTTCCCACCCTTGCAGCGCTCTGGCCTGCCGAGTCGCTCGAGAACGTGCGGCTGCTCATCTTCGGCGGTGAGGCCTGCCCGCCCGAGCTCGCCGCCCGCCTCGCGATCGAGGGTCGCGAAGTGTGGAACACCTACGGCCCCACAGAGGCGACGGTTGTCGCGTGCGCGTCACTCCTCGATGGGAGCGACCCCGTTCGCATCGGCCTGCCCCTCGACGGGTGGGACCTCGCTGTCGTCAACTCTGCGGGCGAGTCCGTCGCGGAGGGTGAGGTCGGCGAGCTCATCATCGGTGGCGTGGGGCTCGCGCGCTATCTCGACCCGGAGAAGGACGCCGAGAAGTACGCGCCGCACGAGGGCCTCGGCTGGGCGCGTGCGTATCGCAGCGGCGACCTCGTGCGCAACGAGGCGGCCGGGCTCGTCTTCATCGGTCGCGCCGACGACCAGGTCAAGGTCGGCGGACGCCGCATCGAGCTGGGGGAGATCGAGGCAGCGCTCCAGCAGCTCCCCGGAGTCTCCGGTGCCGCCGCCGCTGTACGCACCACGGGCGCGGGCAACCAGGTCATCGTGGGATACCTCGCGGTGCAGCATCCACTCGAATTCGACCGCGCGGCGGCGCTCGCCCGCTTGCGCGAAGAACTGCCCGCAGCGCTCGTGCCCTTGCTCGCGGTCGTCGACGACCTGCCGACACGCACCTCGGGAAAGGTCGACCGTGCGGCCCTGCCCTGGCCACTCCCGGTCGATGAGACCGACGAGTCCGGGCTGGTCGGTGGACAGCGCCGCCTCGCGGAGCGCTGGCAGTCGGTGCTGGGCATTCCCGTGACGGATGCAGCATCGAACTTCTTCGACCTCGGTGGCGGGTCGCTCGCCGCAGCACAGCTCGTGAGCAGCATCCGCGAGGACGACCCCGAGTTCACCGTCGCGGACATCTACGCCCACCCGCGGCTCGGATCGATGGCCGATGCCCTCGAGGCGCGCCACGTGGACGCCGAGCCACTCGAGTTCCACCGGGTGGCGCCCACGCCGCTGCGCATGCAGGTGCTGCAGACCGTGCTGGGGATTCCGCTCTACATTCTCTCCGGGCTGCGCTGGCTGCTCTACCTGCTCGTCGTGGGCGAAGTGCTGCAACCGCTCGGCGGGTTCGACTTTCTGCCGACGATCCCGCTTGAGTGGCTCATTCCTACGCTCATCCTGTTCGGCACACCCATCGGTCGCATGCTCATCGCCGTCGTGTGCGCGCGTGTCCTCCTCGTCGGCCTGCAGCCGGGGGACTACCCGCGCGGGGGATCCGTGCACCTGCGGTTGTGGCTCGCCGAGCAGGCCGCCCATCTCGTGGGTGCGGTCAACCTTGCGGGTGCCCCGTGGATCACCTATTACGCTCGCGCGCTCGGTGCGAAGATCGACCGGGACGTCGACCTGCACACCCTCCCTCCCGTCACCGGAATGCTCACCATCGGTTTCGGCGCATCGGTGGAACCCGAGGTCGACCTCTCCGGCTACTGGATCGACGGTGACATCGTGCGCGTCGGTGCCATCCGCATCGGTGCCCACAGCACCGTCGGTGCCCGCAGCACGCTCCTCCCTGGAACCAAGATCGGCAAGAACGCCGAGATCGCCCCGGGATCCTCGGTCTTCGGTCGGGTTCCCGCGGGTCAGCTCTGGGCCGGTTCGCCCGCCCAGCGCGTGGGCAAGTCCCGCGGCTGGTGGTCGGGCGAGCGTCCTCCTCAGGGGAGCCGCTGGGTCGTCGCCTTTGCCGCGAGCTCCGTACTCATGTCGCTCATGCCGATCGTCGCGCTCGCGGCCGGATTCGCGCTGCTCGCATCCGCGATGCGTGGTGCGAGTGACCTTGCCGATGCCGCAGCCCGCGCGGCGCTCGCGCTCGCGCCAGCCGTGCTCCTCGCCGGTCTCGTCTTCGCCCTGCTCGTCATCGTGACGGTTCGCGTGCTCGGCATCGGGGTGAGGGAGGGAACCTATCCGGTGCGCAGCCGCATCGGCTGGCAGGTCTGGAGCACAGAGCGGATCCTCGACCATGCCCGCACCTTTCTCTTTCCGGTTTACTCGAGCCTCGTGACCCCACTGTGGCTGCGCCTGCTCGGCGCGCGCGTTGGGCGCGGCGTCGAAGCATCCACCGTGCTGTTTCTGCCAGCCATGACCACGATCAAAGACGGCGCGTTTCTCGCCGACGACACGATGATCGCCTCGTACGAACTGGGCGGGGGATGGATGCGCATCGCCGAGGTCGAGATCGGCAAGCGCGCCTTCGTGGGCAACTCGGGTATGGCCGCGGCGGGACACAAGGTGCCTCGCGACGGACTCGTTGCCGTGCTCAGCGCTGCGCCGCGCAAGTCGAAGGCTGGCTCGTCGTGGCTCGGATCCCCGGCCGTGCGCATGCGTCGCACGGCGGCGGCAGGGGACGAGAGTCGCACGTTCCGCCCGCTCGTGCGTCTGAGAGTCGCGCGTGCCCTGTGGGAGCTCATGCGCATCGTGCCCGTCATCGTCACGTGCGCGATAGGTCTGATTGTCATGCTCGCTCTCGCAGCCATCACGGTCACTCTCGGTGCACTCGCCGCCGCGCTCCTCAGCGGTGTCGTGATGCTCGCAGCGGGAGCCGTCGCGGCCGGAGTCAGCACCGCCGCCAAGTGGGCTTTCGTCGGTCGCATCCGTGCGGGCGAGCATCCGCTCTGGTCGTCGTTCGTCTGGCGCACCGAGGTCGCCGACACCTTCGTCGAGATGGTCGCGGCGCCGTGGTTCGCGCAATCGGCCATCGGTACCCCCGCTCTCAACTGGTGGCTGCGCAGCCTTGGCGCGACGATCGGCAAGGGAGTCTGGTGCGACACCTACTGGCTTCCCGAGGCGGATCTCGCGCATCTCGGCGACGGCGCGACTGTGAATCGCGGCTGCGTTGTGCAAACGCACCTGTTTCATGATCGAATCATGAGCATGGACACCGTGACCCTCGACCCCGGCGCGACCCTCGGGCCGCACAGCGTCGTTCTCCCCGCCGCGCGCGTGGGCGCTCACGGCACGGTGGGTCCCGCTTCACTCGTGATGCGAGGAGAGTTCGTACCCGAGGGCAGTCGCTGGAGCGGCAACCCGATCGGCCCGTGGCGCGAAGTCACGACGGCTGACTACCGCGCAGTCTCCGCGTGAGCGCCACCAGGAACATCGGCGCGCGTACGGCAGGCGACTCCTACCTGCCCGCGAGCGGCAACGGTGGATACTCGGTCTCCTCGTACGCGATCGACCTGCGCTACAAGGTTGCAACGAATCGACTGGATGCCACCGCGACGATCGTCGCCGTGAGCACCCAACCGCTCGCCCGCTTTACCCTCGATCTGAGCAGGCTGCAGGCGAGCCGGGTGCGGGTTGACGGACGCAAGGCCAACTTCGCTCAGTCCCCGGGCAAGCTCGCCGTCACGCCGGGATCGATCATCCCCGAGGGCGCGACCTTCACGATCGTCATCGACTACTCCGGGTCGCCCGCGCCCCGACGGAGCGCGTGGGGACTCGTCGGCTGGGAGGAGCTCGCCGACGGCGTCATCGTGGCGTCCCAGCCCTCCGGCGCACCTACGTGGTTCCCGTGCAACGACCATCCCGCGGACAAAGCGGGCTACACGATCCGTGTGACGACTGAGCAGGCGTACACGGTCGTCTGCAACGGTTCGCTCACGTCGCACACCGTGGCGTCCGGTCGCGGCACCTGGGTGTTCGAGCAGCCCGAGCCAACCTCGACCTACCTCGCTACCGTGCAGATCGGACGCTACCTGACGGCCCCTGTGGACCTGTCCGGCGTCGCAGGGACCTTCAGTTTTCCGCGCGAGCTCGAAGCCCGCGTGCGCCATGATTTCGACCAGTTGCCCGCGATGATGAGCTACTTCGAGAGGGTCTTCGGCCCCTATCCGTTCGCCGGCTACGCCGCGGTCGTCACACCCGACGATCTGGAGATCCCGCTCGAGGCACAGGGACTCGCGATCTTCGGTGCGAACCACGTCGACGGCGATCGCGGCTCCGAGAGGCTCATCGCCCACGAGCTCGCACACCAGTGGTTCGGTAACAGCGTTGGCCTCGCCACGTGGCAGCACATCTGGCTCAATGAGGGCTTTGCGTGCTACGCCGAGTGGTTGTGGTCAGAGGAGCGTGGATCCACGAGCGCCGACAGTCTCGCGCGCTCTGCGCGGGCACGGCTTGCGAGTCTGCCCGCGGACATCCTCGTCGGGGATCCAGGCCCGACGGACATGTTCGACGACCGCGTCTACAAGCGCGGCGCCGCCGCCCTCCATGCACTCCGCATCGAGCTCGGCGATGACGCGTTCTTCGCGGTGGTGCGTGAGTGGACGTCCACACACCGCCACGCCACAGTCTCGACGAGCGACTTTCTCGAGATCGTCGGCGGTCCGGGCGCCGCGCTCCTCAGCAGCTGGTTGTTCAGCCTGCCGGTTCCGGAGCTTCCGCGTCGGCGACAGCGACGCTGACCACGAAGCCGTCGATTTGCACTGTGCTCAGCCGGTAGGTCGCACCCTCCAGCGTCGCCCCGTTTCCGTCGACTCTCACGGTCCGCGGGTCGACTCGCAGTCCGCGGCCGTCCGCCTTGAGCACGGCCTCCACGCGCGTCCAGTGCACAATCGCGTCGCTGGATGGCCCGGCGACATCCGCAATCGCGGCTATCCGCTCGGCGCTCGCCCCGGCCGGTTCCGCGTCGACACCGATCGGGTGCCCGGCTGAGGCCGCAACAACCACGAGCTCGCCCGCGTGGGTGACACTCACGTGGATTCCCCGCGCCGCCGCGGGTGCCGAAACCCTGGGCTTTGCGTGGGGGAGTCCGCAGTCCTCGCACGCCGAGTCGAACCCGACAGTGGCCGCGTCGACCCCGGCGAGCTCGGCGACGAGCTGGCGCAGGAGCATCCTCGCGGTCGCGAATGACTCGGGATGCCGTGAGCGCGCCCCGACTGCCACGTCATCCGGATGCAGCTGCCCGCCATCACCGATCTGCCACGCGATGCGCGCGTGATCGGCCTCGAGTTGGTGCATCCACCAATTGTCGCACTGCACGCTCCACCGACCAGAGGATGGTCGTGAAGCGGTGCAGTTCATACCCTGTGCGTATGACCCGCATCACGTGGTACCGACCTCTCGTCTGGCTCGCCGGCGCTATGGCGGTGCTTGCCGTCGCGTCAGTCATCGGAGCCGTCGTCGACGGGCGTGAGGTCGGGGGAGTGAATCTCTGGTTCAAGCCCCTCAAGTTCGCGATCTCCGTCGGTATCTACTGCCTGTCGCTCGCCTGGGTGCTCGAACTGCTCGGCGAGAAACGTCGGCGGCTCGCGCGCATCGTCGGAGTCGTGAGCGTCACCGGCCTCGTGATTGAGATGGTGATCATCGTCGGCGCGGCAGCTGCCGGGCTCGCGAGCCACTTCAACGTCTCGACGCCGTTGCACGCGGCGTTGTGGTCGATCATGGCCTTCTCGATCGTCGCGGTCTGGGTCATGGCACTCGTCGTCTCGCTCGCGCTGTTCCGCACCGACCTCGGTGACCCGGCGCGCAGCCTCGCCATCCGAGCGGGAGCGGTGCTCGCCGTCATCGGCATGGGGCTCGCGTTTCTCATGACCTCGCCGAGCGCCCAGCAGCTCGCGGACTTCCAGGGGATAGCAGGAGCGCATGCAGTCGGCGTCGCGGATGGCGGCGCCGGACTCCCGCTCCTCGGCTGGAGCACCGTCGCTGGCGACCTGCGCATTCCGCACTTCGTGGGGATGCACGCGCTACAGGTGTTCCCCCTTCTCATCGTCGGAATCGAGTTGCTTTCTCGTCGTATCGGGGTGCTTCGGCACGCTCGGGTGCGGCTCAACCTCGTGGCGATTGCCATTGCTGCTTACGCCGCCACCATCGTCCTGCTGACGGTGCAGGCACTCAGTGCCCAGTCGATAGTGCGACCCGAGGGCGGAGTGCTCGTGGCCGGGGTGGCGATTGCCGTGGCATCCATCGCCGCTGTCTGTTTCGTGCTGTATCGGGCGAGTACATCGGTAATCTCAGGCAACGCGGTGGAGCCTGCGCGGCAAGCCTGACAGACTCGGTGAAGAGCGCGTCCACAGACGCCCACGAACGAAGGAGCCCTCATGGCCAGACAGAGCAAGCTCGAGCGGGCCGCCGACAAGGCGATCGCCAAGGCAGAGAAGGCAATCGGCAAGGCTACGGAAGCCGCAGAGAAAGCCGGAAAGCACGCGCGCAAGGCCGCGGATTCTCTCGCCGCGAAGCTGGAGAAGGCCGCCGCGAAGCGTGACCCGAAGGCGCACGGCCCCAAGGTCACCAAGCCTTCGAAGAACGAGACGGTGGATGCGCCTGCCACAGAGCCCGCTGCTGCTGCGACGGTTGTGGCACCGGCTAAGCCTGCAGCTGCTGCGCCTGCTGCGAAGAAGGCGCCCGCGAAGGCCGCGAAGTCTGCGCCCGCTGCGAAGCCTGCGCCCGCTGCGAAGGCTGCGCCTGCCGCGAAGGCTGCGCCTGCGAAAGCTGCCGCCCCCGCCGCTGACTCGCGCACCATCGCACAGCTCCGCGCCGCCGCGAAGAACGCTGGCCTCACCGGTTACTCCTCACTCACCAAGCCCGAGCTCGTCAAGCTCGTCGACGGCAAGTAGCTCGCGGACGCACCAACGCCTCGCGGACCCTTGAGTTTCAGGGTCCGCGAGGCGTTCCGGCGTCCGCGATTGGGTTGCGCCGCGATTGGGTTGCGCCGCGATTGGGTTGCGCCGCGATTGGGTTGCGCCGCGATTGGGTTGCGCCGCGATTGGGTTGCGCCACGAAGGGCGGTTCACCCGCTACGCGCCGCGTGGCCGCCGGTTGTGCAGCAACACCAGCGCCACCATCGTCGCGAGCAGCGCGAAGGCAACAGCGGTGGCGACCGGCTCGCCCGTGAGCGTGACGAGTGCCTCGAACTGAGCGCGCATGCGGGCCAGTCGACGCCCCGGCGCATCCGGGTACACGAAGTGCATAGCGAAGCCGAAACCGACGATGGCGAAAATGAGTGCGCCGCCCGTCCATAGCTGGGTGCGATTGAGGCCCGCGAGGTCCTTCGTCATCTCGTTCGTCGCGGGCTTGGCCCGGTCGCCGCGGATCGCCCTCGCGATGAGCCAGATCGGCAGTAGGACGAGCAGGCCGCCGAGACCGGCCCCCGCGAGCGTGGTCCCGAGCAGTACGATCGCGAATACCCCGATCACTTGGTAGACGTTGTCGCCGAAGTCCTCAACCGGCAGCGTCGGAGGAGCGGTCACGGTCCAGGCCACGAGCGTGAGCGCCATTGCGGCGAACGCGGGCACGAAACTCGCGACCCGATATCCCTGCCACTTCAGCTGCGGAGTGCGTGGATGCACCGCGATGAGCAATTGCGCGAGGCCGTTCGCCGCGTGGGCGATCGTGACGATGGCCGCGAACCACTCGAGATCCTGGGGCTTGGTGAGCACGAGTCCGAACCACGCCCAGAGGCTTATCGCTGTCGCGATCCCGATTGCGGCGAGCGACGGCATGGTGAGACCGTCGAGTTGACCGTGCCTGCGGGGCGGGCGTGGAGGGATGCGCTTGCGTGACATCCCGGCTTAGAGGTCGAGCTCGTCGCCGGGCTCGAGCGCGAAGAACTCGCCGCCGCCGAGTGCCGTTCGATCCGCGATTCGACCGTTGGCCATTGTCTTGCCTGCGACCGAGAGCACCATCTCGTGCGTCGGGAACGAGCGCTTGGGGTGCAGGGCGTCGACGTAGTCCATCGACTCGGAGATCTTCATCCATGGTGCCCCGGAGGGAACCGCGACGGTGTCGACCGGCACCGGAGGCACCGTGTAGGAGTCGCCGCCGTACCAGAGCGTGTCATTGACGAGCACGCCGACGTTGTCGATGATCGGGATATCGCGGTGGATGACGGCGTGCTTCTCCCCGTAGAACGCGAGGGTGAACGCTCCGACGGTGTGTGTATCGCCGTCCGACACCACAGTGACGTTGTGACCGGACACGGCGGTTGCGACGCCCGCGGGGCCGAAGACCGTGGCATCCGGGTTCATCTCGAGGATGCGGTCGAGGTGCTCGGGGGTCCAGTGGTCCTGGTGCTCGTGGGTGATGATGATGCCGACGACGCCGCGCAGGTCATCGAGCGGGAGCGTAAACGAGCCGGGGTCGATCACGAGGGTGTCTGTTGAGGAGGTCAGGACCAGGCAGGCGTGTTCGCGCTTCACGAGTTTCATGCTGAGAGCCTATGCCCGCGCCTTGTGCGGGAATACCCCCGGGGGGTACCATGTTGGGCATGATCGCAGACATCAAAAAACGTGCGCTGCACCGCTCGAAGATACTCGAGGGGCAGATGCGTGGGCTCGAAAAGATGATCGACAGCGAGGAGTACTGCATGGACATCATCACGCAGTCGCTCGCGATCCAGAAGTCGCTCAGGAGCCTCAACAAACTTCTCGTTGAGAATCACCTCCGCACCCACGTGAGCGACATGTTCACCGAGGGCGGGGAGCAGCAGGACCATGCGATCGACGAGCTGCTCAAGGTCTACGAACTCAACAACAACCGCGGAGAGTAAGCAATGCCACAAAAGATTGAGCGAGTCGAGCCGGCCGAGACCGCGCCCGCGGAACACGACGGTCACGCGCACCACGCGCACCACGCGCACCACGCGGGCGACGACGCGCACGCCGGCCACGACGAGCACGCGGGTCACGATGCGCACGCGGGTCACGATGCGCACGCGGGCCACGAAGCGCACGCGGGCCACGAAGCGCACGCGGGCCACGAAGCGCACGCCGGGCACGACGCCCACTCGGGTCACGGCGATCACTCCCACCACGACCCCGCGCAGTTCAAGCGCAAGTTCTGGCTGAGCCTGATCCTCACGATCCCGACGCTGGTGTTCTCGCACGGCCTGCAGGACATCCTCGGCCTGAGCGGGCCGCGCTTCACCTACAGCGAGTACATCCCCGCGGTCTTCGGGCTCGTGATCTTCGTCTACGGCGGCCTCGTGTTCCTCAAGGGCGGCGTGCAGGAGATCAAGGCTAGACAGCCCGGGATGATGCTTCTCATCTCACTCGCCATCGTGGTCGCCTTCGCCTACAGCGTGGCGGTCACGCTGGGCTTCCCCGGCATGGACTTCTGGTGGGAGCTCGCAACCCTCATCACGATCATGCTCCTGGGCCACTGGATCGAGATGAGCGCGATCATGGGCGCCCAAAACGCCCTCGGTGAGCTCGCGAAGCTCATCCCTGATGAGGCGACGATGCTCCACGGTGATCACCAGATGACCGTCGCGGTCACAGAGCTCAAGGTCGACGACCTCGTGCTCGTGCGGCCGGGCGAGGCCGTGCCGGTCGACGGCGAGGTTGTCGACGGTGACTCAGAAGTCGATGAGTCGCTTCTCACCGGGGAGTCGACCCCGATCTCCAAGAAGGCCGGCGCCGCAGTCATCGCGGGCAGCATCAACGGCGCAGGCTCGCTGACCATTCGCGTGACGAAGACCGGTTCGGACACGGCCATTGCCGGCGTCATGAAACTCGTCGCCGACGCGCAAGCCTCGAAGTCGGGCGCCCAGGTGCTCGCCGACCGTGCCGCTGCCCTGCTGTTCTACGTCGCACTCGGCGCCGCGGTGCTCACCCTCATCGCCTGGGCTTTCATCAGCCCGGATGACCCGGCCTTCGTCATCGAGCGGGTCGTGACAGTGCTCATCATCGCGTGCCCGCACGCGCTCGGACTCGCCATCCCGCTCGTCGCCCAGCTCTCGACGGCGATCGGTGCTCGCAACGGACTTCTCGTGCGCAGCCGGGCCGCGCTCGAAGACGCCCGCACGATCGACGTTGTGCTGTTCGACAAGACCGGCACCCTGACCGAGGGGCGTCAGGGAGTCGCGGATGTCACACCCGCTGGCTCTCTCACTGCTGACGAGCTGCTCGTGCTCGCCGCATCCGTCGAGACCAAGTCGGAGCACCCGATCGGGCGCGCAATCGTCGCCGAGGCCAAGGAGCGCAAGCTCAAGCTCACCCGCACGGCGAAGTTCGCGAGTCTTGCCGGGCGGGGCGCGGAGGCCAACCTGGGGGAGCGCCGCATCACTGTGGCGAGCCAGCGACTCGTCACCGAGCGTGCACTCACGATCGGCTCCGACCTCGTTCACGCCACGAGAGAAGCGACGAGTAACGGCAACACGGTTGTCTTCGTGCTCGAGGGCGCGAGTGTGCTCGGGTCCATTGCGCTCGCCGACGTCATTCGCCCCGAATCGGTCGAGGCCGTCGCAGGGCTGCAGAAGCGGGGCATCCGCGTCGCCATGCTCACCGGTGACTCGCACGCGGTCGGCAATTGGGTGGCGGCCAGGCTCGGCATCACCGAGGTGTTCGCCGAGGTGCTCCCGGGACAGAAGTCAGATGTTGTGTCGAAGCTGCAGGCGGACGGCGCGCGCGTCGCCATGGTGGGTGACGGCGTCAACGACGCCCCCGCCCTCGCGACAGCCGACGTCGGCATCGCAATCGGTGCGGGAACGGATGTCGCCATCGAGTCGGCGGGCATCGTGCTGGCCTCGAGTGACCCCCGTGGCGTTCTCGCTGCACTCACCCTGAGTCGCGCCACGTATCGCAAGATGCAGCAGAACCTGTTCTGGGCGACCGGCTACAACGTGGTCGGGATTCCGCTTGCGGCTGGCGTGCTCATCTGGGCCGGGATCACCCTCTCACCTGCGCTCGGGGCGGTGTTCATGTCGGTCTCCACGATCGTGGTGGCGCTCAACGCGCAGCTGCTGCGGAGGCTGAAACTGTAGCCAGTGCCGAGCGCCGTCATCCTCGGTCGCGGGCTCCCTCGGCGCTGGGGTCGCGAAATCGCTGGTGCGATTTCCCTAGCTCCACCGCGCGGGATAATAGCCAGATGCCCGCGAAGAAGCCGCTCCGGATCGTTGTTGCGATCAACCCGACAGCATCGTTCGGAAAGGGGCGTGCGGTCGGCCCGGCTGTTGTCGCCACGCTGCGTGCACTCGGCCACGATGTGACGAGCCTGACGGAGCCTGACTTCGAGCAACTTGTCGAGTCGGGCCGCAAGGCCGTCGCGACCAAACCCGACGCGCTCGTGGTTGTCGGCGGCGACGGCATGGTCAACCTCGGAGCCAACCTGGTCGCGAAGACGAAGGTTCCGCTCGGCATTGTTCCGAGCGGAACGGGCAACGACATGGCTCGCGGGCTGGGGATCCCGATCGGCAACACCGAGCGCGCAATCGAAGCGCTCGTCGACGCACTCGGGCGACCCGCGCGAGTGATCGACGCAGGTCTCATCCATCACACCGATGATGCGGGCGACGCGACGACGACGTGGTTCGCGTGCGTGCTCTCCGCCGGCTTCGATGCGATTGTCAACGAGCGCGCCAACACCATGCGCAACCCCAAGGGGCCGAGCCGCTATCTCATCGCGCTCGGAATCGAGCTCATCAAGCTGCGGCCGATTCGCTATCGGCTCGTGCTCGACGGTGTCGAGCACGTCACCGAAGCGGCCCTCATCGCCGTGGGCAACAACGTCTCGATCGGAGGTGGCATGAAGGTCACCCCCGATGCCCTCGTCGACGACGGCATGTTCGACGTGCTGGTCGTGACACCGCTCTCGCGCCTGGCATTCCTGCGAGTGTTCCCGAGCGTGTTCAAGGGCGAGCACGTGAGTGACCCCCGCGTGACGATCCACCGTGCGAAGCGGGTGGTGATCGAGGCAGAGGATGTCGCAGCCTACGCCGATGGCGAGCGCGTCGGCAGGCTACCGATCGACGTCGAGATGGTGGCGGGATCCCTGAGGATCCTGGCCCCGGCGCTGAGCTAGCTCGATAGAGCTACTTAGCCGTCTTCACCGTCTGCGGGTGCCTCAGTGGACTCCGCCGTCGGGTCGGACTTCGGGTCGATGGCGACGCAGGAGTACGCGCTGACCTCGGCTCCGTCGACAGTCTTGTTGCTGACCAGGAACTCCTGCTTGGTCTTGAGCCCCTCCGCGAGGCCCTCCTTGAAGGTGGTGAAGCTCTCGGTGCATGCTGCGGAGACGGCGTTCTGCAGGCCGCCCGCGGTGTTGACGGCATCAACCGTGAGGGTGCCCTGCGCGAGCACGATGTAGGTGTGATCGGCGGCACACGGGGCGATGGTGACCTTGCTCAGGTCGCTGCCGTCACCGATGTAGGAGAAGCAGTCGCCAGTCAGAAGCTCGGTCGACTTGATATCGGACGACTCGGTGACCTGGCCGGAGGAGTCGCGCTCGAGGCCTCCGAAGAGCGAGCAGCCGGTGAGGACACCCGCGAGGGTGACGAGGGCAGCTGTGGCGATGAGCGGGCGCAGGACTGTCTTCATGGTTCCTCTTCGGATCAATGCTGTGGTGCGGAAGTGTGATTAAGTCACAATCGTAACCGGCAGCGGTCGGCCTGTGGCGGTGCCAAAAACCCCTCGTTCGGGGCGCATTCCGCCCTCGGTTTGGAGTGGCCCCACGCGGTATGGCATACTCGTCTAGTTGTCGCGACGGCCCCATCGTATAGCGGCCTAGTACGCTGGCCTCTCACGCCGGTAACACGGGTTCGAATCCCGTTGGGGTCACCAACACTGATTTCTTTCCAGAGTCAGGCACTAAGCCCGCAGAAACCTCAGGTTTCGGCGGGCTTTTTGCGTTGGTTGGGCGCCGTGGTTGACGAAAGAGCTGCCAGGCGCACGCGTTCGCCAGCGATTTGTTCGAGCTGCACCGAGCAGGCGGCGGGGTGTTCGCGGAGGACGGTTTCGCAGTCTGGCTCCTGCGGAGGAGTCATCCATCTCGCGCGGCCCATTGCTCCTCCGCAGCGACCATCGCGCTCAGGGCACGCACGGTCGAATGGATGCTGCGCGAAGCCGCCGCTAGCGAACTTCACTCGGGGAATATGCCCTAAGACGCCGAATGAGTTAGACGACAGCTCCGGTGACAGCACCCGCGGCGCCGCCCGCGGCCAGCGAGGACGCGTGCGCTGCCTTGGCCGAGTCGACCGCCGACTGCGAGATCTTGTCGATCCAAGCGAGGGCGACGGCGGAGAAGATGAAGACCATGTGGATGATGACCTGCCACATGACGCCGTCCCAGGTGTAGGTCTCTCCCGTGACGTTCTCCGAGTTCGACGCACCCAGGTCGCCGACCTCGATGAAGGTCTTGAGCAGGTGGATCGACGAGATGCCGATGATGGCCATGGCGAGCTTGACCTTGAGCACGTTCGCGTTGACGTGCGAGAGCCACTCGGGCTGATCGGGGTGGCCGTCGATCTTGATGCGTGAGACGAAGGTCTCGTAGCCACCGATGACGACCATGATGAGGAGGTTGGCGATCATGACCACGTCGATGAGGCCGAGAACGGCGAGCATGACACTCGCCTCTGTGACGTCGGCCGAGTGGTTGATGACCTCGTCGCCGAGGTGCCACAGCTCCTGCGCGAACACCCACACGTAGATCAGCTGGGCGACGATGAGGCCCAGATACAGGGGCGCCTGCAGCCAGCGGCTGAAGAATATGAGGTAGCCGACCCCGGAGACCCAGGGGGACTGCTCGCGGAACTGGCGGGGAGGCGTGGGAATCTCGGTCACGCGACGAGCATACGGGGCGCGAGCCTGAGCGTTTGCTCACTGTCGACAACACGGAGCAATTGTCAATAGCTGAGAGCCGGATTGATTTTCATTTTAGCCCGGGTGACACTGGGGGTAGAACGCAAGGAGCACCACCCATGGACACGCCCACGAGCGGCCCGGGCAGCGTGCTGTTACGAGGCCGCTACCGCCCAACCGATTTGATTTCCCGCGGGGGAATGAGCTCGGTTTTCAGAGCAAGAGACGAATTTCTCGACCGGGATGTCGCCGTCAAGATCTTTCAAGCGGGCACCCCCGACCAGATCGAGGTCGGCAAGCAGGAGCTCAAGGTTCTCGCGGGCCTCAGCCACCACGGACTCGTAACGCTGCTCGACGCGGGAGTCGACACGTCGACCCCCGACGATCCCCACATCTTTCTTGTCATGGAGCTCATCGAGAGCACCGACCTCGCTCAGCGACTCGTGGATGGCCCACTGCCCTCCCGCAACGTCGCCTACATCGGTTTCGATATCGCCGAGGGTCTTGAGTACGTGCACCAGCGCGGGATTGTGCACCGCGACGTCAAGCCCGGCAACATCCTCATCGTCGACTACGGAAAGGATGAGGTGCGCCCGCGTGCCCTTCTCACCGACTTCGGCATCGCTGCCTTCGGCGCAGAGCAGGTCGCGATCATCGACGGCCGCACGGTCGGAACGGCGGCCTACCTCAGCCCGGAGCAGGCCCGCGGCGAGGTGCTCACGCCCGCGAGCGACGTCTACTCGCTTGGACTCGTGCTGCTCGAGGCACTCACCGGTTCGATGGCGTTCACGGGTGATCTCAAGGAGTCGATCAAGGCGCGGCTCCTCGCCGACCCGTTCGTTCCGCGCGAGCTGCCCGACGACTGGCAGAACCTCCTGCGCGCCATGACGGCGCGCAACCCGATCGAGCGGCCCCTCGTTCGTGACGTCATCCTCGCCCTGCGGCGCATCAGCATCGACGATCTCGGCAGACACCGCGCCGATGACACGATAGTTTCGAGCGACGAGGCATCCCGCATGGAGGCCGTGCGCAGGTACGACCTGCTCGACACTCCGCCGGACGGCGCTTTCGACCGCATCACCGCACTCGCAGCCCGGATCTTCAACGTTCCCGTAGCGATAGTGAGTGTCGTCGACGAGGACCGCATCTGGTTCAAGTCGCACCACGGTCTCGACATCGACGAGATCGGTCGCGACGGCGGCCTGTGCGCCTCAGCGATCTTCTCGGACAAGCCCTGGGTGGTGACGGATGCCCGCAATGATCCGCGCACCCTCGCGAACCCGCTCGTGGCGAGCGACTTCGGGCTCCAGTTCTACGCGGGCATCCCGCTGCGCACGAGCGACGGTCACGCCCTCGGAACCCTGTGCGTGCTCGACTTCGAGCCGCGCGAGGTGACGGATGAGGAGATTGCGACACTCTCGGACCTCGCGGCGATGGTCATGAGTGAGCTCGAGTTGCGGCTCGAAAGCCGCAGGCTTGCTGGATCCGCACAATCACCGCACTCGGAGCACGCTCCGAGCCGATAAGCTGTGCGTGCGAAGGGGAGTATCCCACCTCGCCGTGCACGTCAACACGGGTTCCAGCGCTGCGACCCCGGGCACGGTGGCATAAGACCGTCTGGTCAGCGTGCGGGAGAGACTTTCGGGTTTTGTCGTACCCGCCTCTACTCCTGAAATGGATTTCATGGAAACCCTCGCCCTTCCCGCCTGGTTCGAGATCAGCTCGTTCGTCATCCTGCTGCTGATTCTCGCGGTCGACCTGATCATCGCCTACCGGCGGCCGCACATCCCCTCGACTCGGGAGTCTGCCCTATGGGTTGGGTTCTATGTGGTCCTTGCCCTCATCTTCGCCCTGCTCATGCTGCTCATCGGCGACGCGGAGCACGCTGGTCAGTTCATCGCGGGGTGGGTGACCGAGTACAGCCTGTCGATTGACAACCTGTTCGTCTTCGTCATCATCATGGCGAGGTTCTCCGTGCCGCGAAAGTACCAGCAGGAAGTCCTGATGGTCGGCATCATCCTCGCCCTCGTTTTTCGCGGGATCTTCATCATCCTCGGCGCTGTTGTCATCGAGCAGTTCAGCTTCGTGTTCTACATCTTCGGGGCGTTCCTGCTCTACACGGCGGCTAACCAGGCATTCACGAACCACGACGATGAGGCGGAGACCGAGAACAAACTCATCGCGTTCCTGCGCAAGCGCATCGCCATCACCGAGACCTACGACGGCGGCAAGCTGCGCACGGTGATCGACGGCAAGAAGGTCTTCACGCCGATCCTCATCGTGTTCATCGCGCTCGGCACGACTGACCTCGTCTTCGCCCTCGACTCGATCCCGGCGATCTTCGGAATCACGCAGAGTCCGTTCATCGTCTTTACGGCAAACGTCTTCGCGCTCATGGGCCTTCGCCAGTTGTACTTCCTGCTCGGCGACCTCATCGATCGCCTCGTCTACCTCAAGTTCGGTATCGCGTTTATCCTCGCCTTCATCGGCGTGAAGCTAGTGTTCCACGCGATGCATGAGAACGAGCTGCCGTTCAT